>R27__coassemble_650_pt1 | contig 20280 bp, 21 predicted proteins | sample R27__metabat2_high_PE_029 | metagenome-assembled genome bin R27
CCCCCCCCCCGCCCCCCCCGGACCATCGCCCCCCCCCGCCCCCCTCGGACCCTTTGGACCATCTGCACCAGCTGCCCCCGGCGGACCGGGAGGACCAACGGCACCCGCTGCACCTGGCGGCCCCGTGGGACCAACGGCACCGGCGGCTCCTGTCGGACCCTTGGGACCAACGGCACCCGCTGCGCCGGTCGGACCGGTGGGACCAACGGCACCTGCTGCACCTGTCGGACCTGTGGGACCTGCTGTTCCTGCGCCGCCGTCCGCGCCGGGAATGCCCTGCGGTCCTGTCGGACCGGTTGCGCCGACTGCACCGTCACGTCCCGGAATACCTTGCGGCCCCGTTGGACCCGTAGGCCCGGGATTTCCCGGCTGTCCCTGATTTCCCTGCGCGCCTGTCGGACCCGTCGGACCGGTCACACCGCTTACACCGGGAATACCCTGCGGACCCGTCGGTCCTGTCGGTCCGTCCGGACCCGGAATGCCCTGCGGTCCTGTGGGACCCTGCACACCTGTGGCACCCGTTGCTCCGCGCGGTCCTTCCGCACCGCGCGGCCCCTGTGCGCCGGTCGGTCCTGTCGGTCCGATCATGTCGGGCGGTTCCGGTACGGGTACGGGAATCGGCGGACAGCAATTATCTGCGGGGACATAGGAAGCATTCTGTATTTCATCGGCTCCGTTTTGCGCACCGTTTGTCTGCGTTCCGGCGTTTCTGTATTGCTGATAAGGATACTGAAACCTTCTCATAACAGCCTCCTTGAATAAATGTCGGATCATAGACCCGCAGTACAGTATATGAAAGGCTGCCGTTTGGGTGCAAAAAAGGACTGCCGCATTCAGCGCAGAACAAAAAGCAAAATGCACTTTGTTTTCTGCATCTGAATGCGGTAGCCCCTGAGAAACAATTAAAAACTATTCAGCTTCGTTCCATGTAAAATCGGTGGAGAACAGGCGCGTATCCGTTTTGGTGCACGAGAGCATACCGCCGCTGCACCGTCCCTTGCGGATACCGTCCTGCGTATAGACGCGGCATTCTCCGGCGGTAAGCGCCGTCACCAGCGGGACATGCCCCGCGAGGATCGCAAGCTCCCCTTCGACGGCGCGGACGGAAAGCTGCTGCGCTTCACCGTCGAACCGGACACCGTCCGGTGTGATGATCTGCAAATGAAACAGACGCATACCGTACCTCCGTTACTGCATCGATGCCGCTTTTTCGGCGGCTTCCTCGATGGTACCGACGAACAGAAACGCGGATTCGGGCAGCGTGTCGCAGGCACCGCTGATGATCTGCTTGAAGCCTTTGATCGTTTCCTTGAGCGGCACATATTTGCCCTCCATGCCGGTGAACTGCTCGGCAACGGTAAACGGCTGGGACAGGAAGCGCTGTACCTTACGCGCACGGGCGACGACCAGCTTGTCCTCGTCGCTGAGTTCTTCCACGCCCATGATGGCGATGATATCCTGCAATTCTTTATATCGCTGCAAAATGCGCTGTACCTCACGTGCAACCTCGTAATGCTCCTGTCCGACAAATTCCGGCGTGAGGATGCGGCTGGTGGATTCCAGCGGATCGACGGCGGGATAGATGCCCTGCGTGGAGATGCTTCTGGACAGAACGGTCGTAGCGTCCAGATGTGCAAAGGTGGTGGCGGGAGCAGGGTCGGTCAGATCGTCCGCCGGGACGTAGACCGCCTGTACGGAGGTGATGGAGCCTTTCTTCGTGGAGGTGATGCGCTCCTGCAAAGCGCCCATTTCCGTGGCAAGCGTCGGCTGATACCCGACGGCAGAGGGCATTCTGCCCAGCAGTGCGGAGACCTCACTGCCTGCCTGCGTGAAACGGATGATATTGTCGATGAACAGCAGCACATCCTGATTCTCACGGTCGCGGAAATATTCCGCCATCGTCAGTCCCGAAAGGCCGACACGCATACGCGCTCCGGGCGGCTCGTTCATCTGTCCGTAGACGAGTGCGGTTTTACTAAGAACGCCGGATTCCTTCATTTCATTGTACAGGTCGTTGCCCTCGCGGGTACGTTCCCCGACGCCCGAAAAGACGGAAATGCCGCCGTGCTGCCGGGCGATGTTGTTGATCAGCTCCATGATAACGACGGTTTTGCCGACACCGGCACCGCCGAACAGACCGATCTTACCGCCCTTGGCATAGGGGCAGATCAGGTCGATGACCTTGATGCCTGTTTCGAGAATTTCCGTGACGGATTCCTGTTCCTCGTAAGAGGGGGCGGGACGGTGAATTTCCCAGCGCTCCTTCGTTTCGGGCGCGGGCATTTCGTCCACGGGATCGCCCAGCACGTTGAAAATTCTGCCCAGCGTTTCGGGACCGACCGGCACGGAAATGCCTTTGCCCGTGTCCACTGCGTCCATGCCGCGGACAAGTCCGTCCGTACTGCTCATGGCGATGCAGCGCACGACATTGTCGCCCAGATGCTGCGCGACCTCCACGGTGAGCTTGTGCGCACCGTTCTGAATTTCCAGCGCGTTCAGTAGCTTCGGCAGATTGCCGTTGTCAAATTTTATGTCAATGACCGGGCCGATAACCTGCGTGATCCTGCCCGTATTCGGATTGCTCATGGTGACAGTCCTTTCTTTATGCTTCGGCGCCGGCGACGATCTCGGTGATCTCCTGCGTGATCGCTGCCTGACGGGCGCGGTTGTAGCGCAGGGAAAGCGCGTCGATCATGTCCGAAGCGTTTTTGGTCGCGGAGTCCATCGCGGTACGGCGCGCGGCAAGCTCACTGGCGTAGCTTTCGCACACGGCGCCGTAGACCATGCCGGACAGATATTCGGGAATGATCTGATTGAATACCGCCGCACAGGACGGCTCGTAGAGAATGTATCCCTTCTGTCTTTCGCGGCTGCTGTCCACGGTGAGCGGCAGCAGCGGCTTTGCGGCAGGCATCTGGGAAAGCATGGAGACAAAATCGGTGTAGACCAGCACCAGCGCGTCAAATTTTTCTGCCTTGTACCATTCGGCAAGCTCTCTGCCGAGTGCGCTGCACTTGTCGAGATCGACCGTGCTGATGGCGGCATAGGCTTCAGTGAGAATTTCGGTGTTGCTCTTGCGGTAGTATTCGACCGCCTTTTTGCCGATCGGCACCACGCAGTACGGCACATCCTCACCGGATTCTCGCGCCTTGCGGAACACATTGCTGTTGTAGCCGCCTGCAAGTCCGCGGTCGCCTGCCACGACCACATAGCAGCACTTGCGGACAGGTCGGTTTTGGACAAACACACTGGAAAAGTCATTGTTGTAGTTGGCAATATCGCAGAGTGTGTCGTACAGCGTCGTGAAAAATATGCGGCTGGATTCCATGCGCTCCTTGGCTTTTTTGAGCTTGGAGGAGGCGACCAGCTCCATCGCCTTTGTGATGTGCATGGTCGATTCCACGCTGCGGATCCTGTTTTTAACGTCTCTTGCGGAAGCACCGCCCATGTTTCACACCTGCCTTTTTTATCTCTGATTCGGAAAACGCTGCACAAAATCCGCAATGGCGTCGCGCAGTATGGACTCGTCCTCTGCGGAAAGATCGCCCGTTTCACGGATGCGCAGTAGCAGATCATTGTGACGCAGCTTTAAATCGGCGTACAGTGCCGGCTCAAACAGGCGGATCTGTTCGACGGGAATGTCGTTTAGAAGTCCCTTGGTGACAGCATACAGAATGACGACCTGCAGCTCCACTGCGACCGGCGCACGCTTATCCTGCTTGAGTACCTCCACGATCCGGTCACCGAGTGCCAGACGCGCCTTGGTGTCGGCGTCCAGATCGGAACCGAACTGCGCGAAGGATTGCAGCTCGCGGTACTGGGAGTAGAGCAGCTTTAACGTACCGGCGACTTTTTTCATCGCCTTGATCTGCGCACTGCCGCCGACACGGCTGACGGAAATGCCGGGATTTACGGCGGGCATGACACCGGCGTGGAACAGTTCGCTTTCGAGGAAAATCTGTCCGTCGGTGATGGAGATTACGTTGGTGGGAATGTAGGCGGAGACGTCGCCCGCCTGCGTTTCGATGATCGGCAGCGCCGTAATGGAGCCGCCGCCGTATTCGGGCGCCACACGTGCCGCACGCTCCAGAAGGCGGCTGTGCAGATAAAATACGTCGCCGGGATAGGCTTCGCGTCCGGGCGGACGGCGGATCAGCAGAGAAAGGGCACGGTAAGCGACGGCGTGCTTGGAAAGATCGTCGTATACGATCAATACGTCCTTGCCCTGTGCCATAAAGTATTCCGCGATCGCACAGCCGGAATAGGGCGCGATATATTGCAGCGGTGCGGGATCGGACGCCGTTGCAGAGACGATGACGGTATATGCCATGGCACCGCCTGCGCGCAGCGTTTCCGCGACCTCGGCGACGGTGGAATTTTTCTGTCCGATCGCAACATAGACGCATATCACGTCCTGCCCGTTCTGGTTGAGTACGGTATCGGTCGCAATGCTGGTTTTGCCCGTCTGGCGGTCGCCGATAATCAGCTCGCGTTGTCCTCTGCCGATCGGGATCATGCTGTCGATCGCCTTGATGCCCGTTTGCAGCGGAACGCTGACGCTTTTTCTTTTAATGATACCGGGGGCTTCCGTCTCGATGGGACGGATCTCGGTGCAGCCCGTCGGACCTTTGCCGTCGATGGGTTCGCCCAGTGCGTTGACGACACGTCCGATCATGCCGTCGCCGACGGGAACGCTGACGACCTTTCCGGTTCTGCGGACGGATGCGCCCTCTTTGATGTCGGTATCGGCGGAGAGCATGACGATGGAGACGGTATCTTCCTCGAGGTTCAACGCCATGCCGTGCTGTCCGCCGTCGAAGGTGAGCAGCTCGTTTGCCATGCAGTTGGCAAGACCGTGTGCCTTGGCGATGCCGTCCCCGACCAGTACGACGGTACCGGTTTCAGTTTGTTCTATTTTAGCTTCATATTGCCGGATCTGCGACTTGATGATGCCGCTGATCTCCTCGGGGCGAAGCGACATAAGATCTCCTCTTTCTATATCACGGATTGCGTGAGTGTTTCACGGATCGTTTCGATCCTTCTGCGTACGGTGCCGTCATAGGCGGAGGATTCCGTTTCGACACGCAGACCGCCGAGCAGTGCGGAATCGACCTTGGTGCGCAGACGTATATTTTTTTGCATTCCGGCGGACAGCTTTTGCGCAAGCGCCTGCTTCTGTTCCCGCGTCAGCTCCACGGCGGAAAAAACGGTCACAGTGTCGATGTCGTTTTCCGTGTCGTACAGGCGGCAGTATTCCGAAAGACAGTCCGGCAGATACAGAAAATGTCCGCGCTCCGCCAGCAGCTTCATAAAGGACAGCAGATACGTGTGAATATTGCCGCGGAATGCCGTATCCAAAAGCTCCAGACGCTCCGAAAGCGGAATATCCGGACAGCGGATCAGACGGATGTAGTCCCGGTTTTCCGCAAGCAGCGCCTGCAAAAGCCGGATATCCTCCAGCAGAACCTCCGTGCAGCCGTCCTCGACTGCGAGCGCCCACAGTGCGCCGCCGTATTCTCTTTGCACTTCGTTTCGCATAGGCGCCTCAGACCTCCAGATTTTCGATAAAGCCGTCGATCAGCGCTTTGTGATCCTCGGGATTCAGCTCCCGTTCGATGACCTTGCCGGCGATGGAAACGGAGATGTCGGAAATTTCATTTTTGATGTCGTTGACCGCTTTTTTGCGTTCCTGTGCAATATCTGCCTCTGCCTTTTGCAGCAGGACAGTTGCCTTTTGCGTGGCTTCGGCAAGGACAAGATCGCTGTCTTTTGCCGCCTGCTGCGCAGCTTTTTTCAGAATGTCCGCCGCTTCGGTATCAGCATTCTGCAATCTTTCGCTGTAAAGCTGTTTGTCCCGGTCAGCCGCTTGCTGCGCCTGCTCGGCGTCGGTGTAGAGCTTGTCTACCTGCGCCTAGCGCTCGTCCAGAATTTTCTGCACGGGCTTGAACAAAAACCGCTTGATGACCCAGAACAGGATCAGCAGGTTGAATATGGTGATGAGAATGTGCGGAAGCTGAACTGAGATCAGTTCCAGATGCCCCATGGAAAGCGACCTCCCTTCTATGAAATCGAGTCAAACTCAAAGCTTGCCGATGAACATGTTCGGCGTGACGAACATCAAAAGCAGCGCGACGATGAAGCCGTAGATACCGGTGGTTTCCGCGACGGCACAGCCGAGCAGCATGGTGGACGTGACGGAGCTTTTACATTCGGGCTGTCTGCCGATGGCTTCACATGCTTTACCGACGGCGTAACCTTCACCGATGCCGGGACCGATACCCGCGATCATGGCAAGACCCGCACCGATTGCGGAGCCTGCAAGAATAATTGCTCTTTCCATAAATTAGTCCTCCTGTTTATTGTTTTTTTTGTTTTGTTTACGGGCAAGCCTTGCGGCACGGGCAGCTTCGCCGTCCTCCGCCGCAGAGGAAATATACATCATCGTCAGCATCGCAAAGATGAACGCCTGCAAAAGACTGCCGAAGATGTCGAAGTACATGGAGAAGACAACAGGGATCCCGACCTGGAAAAACGGGAACCTGCCGAGCACACCCGGAAGCCAGCCGAATACGGCGGTGGAAAGTACGGACAGTGCTGCATACACGAGCGTCATGATGACCGAGCCGGAACAGATATTGCCGAAGTGACGGAACATCATGGAAACAGGCGTTGCCAGTTCACTGATGATGTTGAACGGCGTGAGGATGAAGATCGGCTGCGTAAAGCTCTTGAGGTAACCGCCGAGGCCTCCCTTGAGCTTGTAGTAGGTGATCAGCACAAAGACGAGGATCGCCCAGCCGGCAATGGTATTAAGGTCGGCGGTCGGGGAGTACATGCCGAAGATGCTCAAAAGACTGGAGAAGCCGGAAAGCGCCATCAGTGCGGCGATAAACGGTGCAAAGCCGCGGAATTGCGTACCCATGTTGCTTTCGACGAAATCCGTCGCTTTTTCAACGATAAACTCCGCGATGATCTGCCGCCGGGTTTCGGGACGCACCTTCATTTTGTGCGTCAGAACCTTGCAGAGTACGGCGACCGCGACAATGACGATCCAGGAATTGACCTGTGCTTCGGTGATCGGGATGCCGCCGAAAACCGGAATTTCAAAGTATATCTTCGCGCCGGTGATGCTGAGCTGTTCAATCGCGTTCATCCGGCTCGCCTCCTTCCGCTTTAGCTTCCTTTTTCAGCATAAAGGAGCGGAAAAAGATCGTGATGCGCGGAAACAGTGCGCTCAGCAGAACCGCCAGCCAGTGGAAACAGGGGAGGTATACACCCACGCCCAGAACGGCAAGCAGCGCAAACGAACGCAGCGTGTAGGAGGACTGCATTTTGCGCTTGGCGGTGTCCTTGTCGGTATTGACCGCGCTCTGCACGGACAGTGCCATCAGAAAAAAATTCAGCACCGAAGCAAGTCCGCCCAGCAGTGCACCCGTGACGACGGTATAGTCGAAGCGGTGTGCCAGCGCAAAGATGCCGATCATCACACCGCACAGGATCATGGTGCCGGCAAACAGAAATGCGGTTTCTTTTTTAACGGTCTTGTCGATCTTCATCACGAGGCGCCTCCTTCTTTTCGGCTTTGTAACGGGCGGTGCGGATAAAGGACGCAAAGCTGCAAATGCCGCTGATGAGCCCGACCGCAAGGCAGACGGGAACGATCCAGTCTCCGACGGAGAATTTCTTTTGCAGCCACAGCGCGAGAAAAATGCAGAGGATTGGCGGCACAGCCACGGAAAGTCCGAGCTGCGTGATCGAGGACAACCCCTGCAGGATTTCCGTTTTCTCCTTATTTTTCTTCATAACCGCTCCGAAATACATAATTCTTTAGATTATATATTTTATAGGAAAATCGAAAAAAAGTCAAGCAAAACGTAAACCGGATGATTTTCGGTAAATGACTTGACTTTTTTTGCGGATAGAGATAATATATACTATAAGTGTTTAGGGAAAGAGGTTTTGACTTTGGCACATACTGTTTTTACATCCGAGTCCGTGACCAACGGACATCCCGATAAGATCTGCGACCAGATTTCCGACGCGGTTCTGGACGAAATTCTCAGGCTGGACAAGCATGGCCGCGTGGCGTGTGAAACGTGCTGCACGACCGGTATGGTACTGGTTATGGGCGAAATCACCACCGATGCCTATGTGGATATTTCGCGCATTGCGCGTGAGGTCATCTGCGGCATCGGCTACAACAGCGCCGAGGCGGGCTTCGACGGCAAATCCTGTGCGGTGCTGACCGTGATCGACGAGCAGTCCGCAGACATCGACATGGGCGTCAGCCGTTCGTTGGAACTGCGTGACGGTGAGGAGGACGACTACAATCTGCACGGTGCAGGCGATCAGGGTATGATGTTCGGCTTTGCCTGCAACGAAACGCCCGAGCTTATGCCTATGCCTGTATCTTTTGCCAGAAAGATCACCAATCGTCTGACCGCTCTGCGCGAGGACGGTACACTGCCCTATCTGCGTCCCGACGGCAAGAGTCAGGTCACGGTCGAATATGATGAAGCACACCGCCCGGTGCGTGTGGATACCGTGGTGGTTTCCACGCAGCACAGCGAGGATGTCACGCTGGAGACCATTCGCAAGGATGTGATCGAGCAGGTCGTCCGTCCCGTCATTCCGGCGGAGCTTCTGGATGAAAACACGAAGTTCTTTATCAATCCCACCGGTCGTTTCGTGATCGGCGGACCCCACGGCGACAGCGGTCTGACCGGGCGTAAGATCATCGTCGATACCTACGGCGGCTATGCCCGTCACGGCGGCGGTGCATTCTCCGGCAAGGATCCGACCAAGGTGGACCGTTCGGCTGCGTATGCGGCGCGGTATGTGGCGAAGAATATCGTGGCTGCCGGACTTGCCGACAAATGCGAGGTCGAGCTTGCATACGCCATCGGCGTGGCGCGTCCCGTTTCCGTTACGGTCGAGACTTTCGGTACCGAAAAGGTTCCCACGGATACGATAGAAGCACTGGTCAAAAAGCATTTTGACCTGCGTCCCGCGGCAATCATCGAAAAGCTGGATCTGCGCCGTCCCATCTACCGCGATCTTGCGGCGCACGGACATTTCGGCAGAAACGATGCGGACCTCACATGGGAGCGTACCGACAAAGCGGAGCTGCTTCGAAAGGAAGCAGGACTTGCATAAATCAGGAACCATTACGGCGTGTCCGAGCGGCACGCCTTTTTTCATAGGAAGGAGCAGAATATGGACTTTACCGAAATCATTCTGAACGTGAATATCCGCGATGCCGAAACGGTCAGCAGCATTGCCTGCATGGCGGCACGCGGCGGCATCTATGTCGAGGATTACAGTCATCTCGAACAGGAGGCGCACGACATTGCGCACATCGACCTGATCGACGAGGACTTGCTTTTGAAGGATCGAACGAAGGCAAAAATTCATATCTACATTTCCCCCGAGGATAACCCTGCCGAAACGGTCAGCTATCTCGAGGAACGTCTGGCGGCGGAAGCGATCCCGTATACCATGGATAAGACCGTCTGCCGCAACGAGGACTGGGAAAACAACTGGAAAGCGTACTTCAAACCCATGTGTATCGGCGAGCGGCTGTTCATCCGTCCCGTATGGGTGGACGATTACGACGCAGGCGGACGTACCGTGCTGCATATTGAACCGGGTGTTTCCTTCGGAACCGGCACACATGAGACAACGCGCCTTTGTCTGCAAACCATTGAAAAGCATATGGACGGCTGCAAGACCTTTCTGGATGTCGGCTGCGGAAGCGGTATTCTATCCGTTGCGGCACTGCTGATGGGCGCCGAACACGCCGAAGCGGTGGATATTGATCCGCTGGCAGTCAAGATGGCGAAGCTCAACGGCGAACTGAATCATTTCACCGCACCGCAGTATACGGTCGTGGAGGGCAACCTCACCGACAAAATTCACGGAAAGTTCGATATCGTTGCCGCCAACATTGTGGCGGATGCGATTCTGATGCTCAGCAAGGACATCAAACAGTTTATGAACCCGGATGCGCTGTATATTACTTCGGGTATCATCGACCTGCGCGAGCAGGAAATTCTCGAAGCCTTCGACAAGCTGGGCTTTGAGGTTCTGGAACGTTATGAAGAAGGCGGATGGCTCTGCTTTGTGACACGAGCCGTATAATTATTATGCCATTAGACGGATATTTTTTGCATTTTCTGACGCAGGAGCTGCGGGAAAAGCTGGTCGGCTGCCGTGTGGAAAAGGTGCATCAGCCTGCAAAGCAGGAGCTGATTCTGCACCTGCGCGGCTATCGGACAGCGTATAAGCTGTTCCTTTCCGCCAACGCCAACTCTCCGCGTGTACACATCACGGATATTGCACCCGAAAATCCCGCCAAGCCGCCGATGCTTTGTATGCTGCTGCGCAAGCACCTGACCGGTGCACTGCTGCGGGAGGTGTCGCAGTCTGCGCTGGATCGAACACTGTATCTGGATTTCGACGCCACCAACGAGATCGGCGATCCGGTCTCCTTACGCATCTGTGTGGAGATCATGGCGAAGCACAGCAATATTATTCTGCTGGACGGCAGCGGAACCATTCTGGACGCGGTCAAGCGCGTGGATCTGACGCAGTCGTCCTATCGTCAGGTCATGCCGGGGCTGCCCTATATCTCTCCGCCGCCGCAGGACAAGCTCGATCTGCGCTTCTGTACGGTGGAGGATGTGCTGCAAAAGCTGACGTTCTTTGCCGAAAAGGCGCTGCCCTCCGCACTGCTGAACGTGCTGCAGGGCGCTTCGCCGCTGATCTGCCGCGAGATCGCTTCGCACCTGTCCGCGATGGATACGCCGGCACGGGAGCTGAACGATGCGCAGAAAACGATCCTGCAAAAGGAGCTGGAAACGCTTCGTGCCATGCTGCTGCAAAACAGCGGTACGCCCTGCATCCTCTGCGACGAGAACGGACGCGGCACGGACTTTTCCTTTACCGACATCACGCAGTACGGCTTTACGCGGATGCCGAAGCCGTGCGAGAGCTATTCCGCGCTGCTGGACAGCTTTTACTTTGAACGGGATCGGCAGGATCGGACACATCAGCGGGCGGCGGATATGCTGCGCGCACTTTCCAATGCTTCGGCGCGGACGGCGCGAAAGCTCGACACGCAGCGTGCGGAGCTGCGGCAGTGTGCCGACCGCGAAACGCTGCGCATTCGTGCGGAGCTGATCCAGGCGAACCTCGGTATTCTGCAAAAGGGCGTGCCGTTCTACGAGGTACAGAACTATTACGACAACTGCAATCTGCTGCGTATCCCGGTTGACCCGGCGCTGACGCCCGTTGCCAATGCGCAGAAGTATTATAAGGAATACCGCAAAGCCAAGACTGCCGAGCAGATGCTGATCGGGCTGATCGAAAACGGGGAGCAGGAGCTTGCGTATCTTGAAACGCTGACCGATCTTGTGTCCCGTGCGGACAGCAGCGCGGAGATTTCCGCACTGCGCACGGAACTGGAGGAGGCGGGCTATCTCAAGCGGCACACCAAAGGCAATGCCAAAAATCCCAAGCCGCTGCCGCCGCTGGAGTACCGTTCCACAGACGGGTTCCGTATTCTGGTCGGACGCAACAATCTGCAAAACGACAAGCTCTCCCTGAAGACGGCACGCGGCAGTGATCTGTGGCTGCACACACAGAAATTTCCCGGCTCGCATGTTATCATCTGCGCCGAGGGACGGGAGATCCCGCCGACCACGATCGAGCAGGCAGCCATGATCGCTGCCTATAACAGCAAGGCACGGGAGTCCGCGCAGGTTCCCGTGGATTATACATTTGCGAAAAACCTCAAAAAGCCCGTCGGCGCCAAGCCCGGCAAGGTGATCTACCACGTATATAATACGCTTGTCGTCACGCCGACACGCGAGCAGGCAGAGGCGCTGCGCGTACAGGAATAAAGCAAGATGTTAGGGAACCACTGAATAAATCCAATGCGCACGCTGGAGCGGATCTTTTTCCGCCATCTTGCACAAATTTTCCTTGCCTTACGGCAGTAAGGCGGCGTCAAATTTATACAAACTGACGAAAAAATCTCTCACTCCATCGCACGCCTCGATTTAATCAGCGGTTCCTTAGAAAACCCACTATGCTCCTTTTCGAGCATAGTGGGCATTGCTTTTTGGAGGTTATTGCGGATTTACGGATATATCCGGCGCGAGTCCCCATTGGTTGTCGCCGGTGCTTTCCTTGCACATCTGCACGATCATCCAGATCCACCCGTAAATCGGGATCAGCAGCATCAGCAGATACTTTGCGCTGTACCCGACGTCATGCAGGCGGCGCACACAAACCGCGATGCCGGGAATCAGGGCGGCGAGCGCATACAGAGAGGCGATCCATTTCAGATGCGAGAATTGACCGAGACCGGAGCTGATGATGACATTCAGCAGTACCGGCCACCAGTAGGCACTGCGCACGGAGCGTCCGGCAAAGTCGGCATAGCGGCTGAAAAACTCCTTGATTGCTTCGACAAACGAAAGGTTTGCCTTCGGGCGCTGCGCGGACTGCGCATAGCCGTTCTGCTGTACAGGCTCCGCATAGACAAAAGGCGGTTCGTTCTGCGCGGGACGCGGGGGAATGACGGTATCGTTCGGCTTGGGTGCTTCGGGAGCAGGCTGCCGCGCGGCGACCTTGCTGCCGCAGCTTTCGCAGAATAACGCGCCCTCCGACAGAGCGGCACCGCAGTTTTCACAATACATGGTATTCCTCCTTGCTTCGATTTTACCAGATCACCTTGGTGGCAACATCCTTCAGTGCCATTGCGGCGAAATCGTCCTCGGTCATGGAGCCGATGTCACCCTCGCTTCTGCGGCGGACGGAGAAGTTGCCTTCTTCGATTTCCTTGTCGCCGACGAGCAGCATGTAGGGGATCTTTTCCATCTGGGCTTCACGGATCTTGTAGCCGATCTTTTCACTGCGCATGTCGGTCGTGACGCGGAAGCCCATGGCGGCGAGCTTCTTTTCGGCTTCCTTGGCATATGGCTGGTGACGGTCGGCGATGGGCAGGATGCGGATCTGTTCGGGTGCAAGCCACATCGGGAACGCACCTGCGTATTTTTCGATCAGCAGAGCGAGTGTACGCTCGTAGCAGCCGATCGAGGTTCTGTGGATGATGTAGGGGTTCTTCTTGGTGCCGTCGGAATCGACATATTCCATGCCGAATTTTTCGGCGAGCATCTGATCGACCTGAATGGTGATGAGCGTATCCTCTTTGCCGAATACGTTCTTGATCTGAATGTCGAGCTTCGGACCGTAGAATGCGGCTTCGCCGATGCCGATCTTGTAGGGAATCTCCAGGTGATCGAGGATCTTACCCATGATACCCTGTGCTTCGTCCCACTGTTCGGGAGTGCCGATATATTTGGTGCGGTCGTCGGGATCCCACTGCGAGAAGCGGTAGGAAACATCCTCGTACAGACCGAGTGTTTTGAGCATGTAGATGGCAAGCTCCAGACAACCCTTGAATTCATCTTCAAGCTGATCGGGCGTACACATCAGATGACCTTCGGAGATCGTGAACTGACGGACACGGATCAGACCGTGCATTTCGCCGGAAGCCTCGTTGCGGAACAGGGTGGAGGTCTCGTTGTAGCGTAGGGGCAGGTCACGGTAGGAGCGGGCGCGGTTGAGGTAAGCCTGATACTGGAACGGGCAGGTCATCGGACGCAGCGCGAATACTTCATCATCCACGGCTTCGTCACCCATGACGAACATGCCGTCCTGATAATGATCCCAGTGACCGGACAGCTTATACAGGTCACTTTTTGCCATGTAGGGCGTCTTGGTCAGCAGCCAGCCTCTGCGCTGTTCCTCGTCCTCGACGAAGCGCTGCATGAGCTGAATGACGCGCGCACCCTTCGGCAGCAGGATCGGCAGACCCTGACCGATCAGTTCGCTTGTGGTGAAAAATTCCAGTTCACGACCGAGCTTGTTGTGATCGCGCTTTTTGGCTTCTTCCACGGCGGCGAGATAGGCTTCCATGTCGTCCTTCTTGGTGAAGGCAGTCGCGTAAATGCGCTGGAGCATCTTCTTGGTGGAGTCACCGCGCCAGTAAGCGCCCGTGGCGGAGGTCAGCTTGAACGCCTTGATGCGGCCCGTATCGGGAATGTGCGGACCGGCGCACAGTTCTTCAAATTCACCCTGGCGGTAGAACGTGATCTTTTCGCCCTTGCCGGCATGTTCCTGAATAAGTTCAACCTTGTAGACTTCGCCCTTCTGTTCCATCATGGCGAGTGCTTCGTCCACGTCCAGCTCAAACTTTTCGAGCGGCAGTGCTTCCTTGACGATCTTCTTCATTTCCGCCTCGATCTTTTCGAGCATTTCGGGTGTGAAGGGCGTGTCGATATCGAAATCATAGTAGAAGCCGTTGTCGATCGCGGGACCGATTGCGAGCTTGACTTCGGGATACAGACGCTTGACTGCCTGCGCAAGTACATGGGACGCGGTGTGACGGAAGGCATATTTGCCCTCGGGATCGTCAAAGGTAAGGATTTCCAGCGCGCAGTCTGCGGTCAACGGGGTACGCAGGTCACAGACCGTGCCGTCGATCTTGCACACACAGGCTGCCTTGTACAGACCCATGCCCAGAGATTTGGCAACTTCCATGGCGGTGATGCCGCTTTCAAATTCCTTGACGACATCGCCTTTGAGCTTGACTTGAATCATATCTATCGACTCCTTTTAGAAAATATAAAATAAAAAAGCTCCATCCCAATTCCGGGATGAAGCGAATCGGCTCCACGGTTCCACACGGATTGCAGGGAAATCCCTGCCGCTTAGATGTCCTTAACGCGGACGGACGGCACACCATTTCCTGTGTGCGCTCCGCAGCGGTCATGCACTTCCCGTCCCGACCGCACTTTCAGCACAGGGTGCGGCTCTCTGCCGGGGCAGATACGAAGAACATGTTCTGCATCAACGCTTTTCCGATATTGCAATAAGATTAGCACGTTTTGCGAAAAATGTCAAGTGCAAATTTCCTGTAAAAATAAGGAACATTTCATGTAAGAATCAGGAACACAAGATACGCGACGGACGCCAAAAACGGGATCGCGTACTTTTCGAGATAAGCCCCCGCAACAAGCAGACAGGCGGGGAGAAAGGCAAAGATCTTTCCGGAGAGGGAAGCGGTACTGTCCTTGCTGTAGAGCATTTTCCACATGTGCACTGCGTCCTCGGTGTAGGGGAACAGGCTGCAAAGGAACGACGCGCCGAACAGGTACAGAAGACAGTACACGATGAACAGCGGGCAGAACAGACCGGACAGCGGATCAATGACGTCCACGCCCATAAAGCCGAGCGTCAGCACACCGGCGGCAAATGCGGGAAATCCGAAAAAGAGATTGCACAGCATCGGCAGGAAGCAGACGAAAAAGCTCTTGGACGGCGTTTCGGCGGGGAGCATGGCGACATGCCCCGAAAGGGCGTTTCTGGTGATGTAGTGATCCGCGGCGTAGATGTTTACGCCGAACAGACGGCAGAACAGATGTTCAAAGAACGCCTTGGTAAAGGAGCCCGGGAAATAGACTGCCTTGGAAAAAACATACAGCAGCGTCATTGAATCTCACCTCCGCCGGAAAGGAAAATATCTTCGAGACTGATGTTGCCTGCGACGAAATCATCTACGTCCTTATATGGCATGTAGCTGTCGAGCAGGTCTTTGTATTCCTTGTAGGTTTCCGTGTCCTTGTTCTGCCATGCGCAGACGGCAAGCGTCGCCACATGCTCAAGGTTGGCGGTCTGCGGGCTGTAAGAGGAGACGAGCACTTCCTGCGCTGTCTCAAAATCGCCCTGCAGCATCAGAAGGATCGCACGCTGCCGTTCGACCTCACTGCCCGTGGCGTTCAGCGAAAGCGCACGGTCATAGACGGCGAGCGCCTCCTCGTACTTACCGAGCAGCCGCAGTACCGCCATCGTATAACCGATCGACGCGGTATTGGAGGCGTCGCGCTGCATGAGCGCATTGCAGATGGACAGGGATTTTTCGTATTCTTCGTTTTCGTTGTAGGCGCGGATGCCCTCGCTGGCATACAGCCACAGCGCGTCCGGTGCTTCGGCGATCAGCTTGTCAAGATGCGCACAGGTACGCGCGGGATCCTGTTCCGCAACGGAGGCAGACACGGAGAAGCGATAGTAGTCCACCATATAGTCGGGCGTTTCGGGATGCTTTTTCGCGCAGTCCTCGACCAGTGCAAGCATGTCGTCGTAATGCCCCGTGTCGCCGGGCTTCAGGGTATCCTTGTATTTTGTGACCGCGCTCTGCATGTCGGTGACGAAAACGGAAATATTATTGTATTCCGCCTGAATGTCCTGCAATTCCTTAGGGACACCGCCTGCAAAATACGAGTCGATCACCTGACCGGCCTGGTACGGACCGTTGAGACGATCCAAGGCGCGGATCTGCTTGATGAGCGTTTTAGAGCCGTTGGTGAAATAGGTCTTGCCGGCATGGGGAAACAGCAGTGTGTTGAGCCGGTCCGCCACGTTGTAGGACTCGGCATAGCCGCTGTAACAGCCCTTGATGTCGTCGGCACGGAGTGCCTTGTCTCCCTCGAGAATCGGACGGGCAATCAGGGCGTTGGTACCCAGTACGAAAACCGCAAACAGACAGACGAGCAGAGCCAGCACGGTACCGATCACGGCACCGACGGAAATGGGGTACGCCTGCATCTGCACTTTGCAGTTTTCGCAGTACGTTTCGTCCTGCGGGATTGGTGCGTCACAGCGGGCGCAGAGCTTTGCGTCCGGCTGCGGCTGCACGGCGGGTTCTTCGGGAATATCCTCTAAATCCTGGATGAGAATATCGGGCTGCTGCGGAACAGGCTGTTCACTCAAGACGTTTCACTCCCTTGCGGATCAGTCGAACAGAACCGGCTTGCCGGTCTTGGCGGATTCGTAGACGGCGTTGACGATGCGGACACTTTTGATCGCTTCCATCGGGAGGATCTGCGGGTCACGGTCGTCGAGTACGGCGGCGATCATATCCTCGACCATGGAGGCATGACCGGTGCAGAGCGTGGGATCGAGTGCGGCAGCGGCACTGTTGCCGGCATAGGCTTCGAGCATTTTGGCTTCCTCGTCTTCGGGAGCGCCTTCGATTTTCCATGCAAGCAGTGTATCGCCGTTGGCTTCGATGGAGCCCTTGGTGACGTAGACTTTGATGCCGGTATTCAGACCCGGATAAGCGCAGGTCGTGCTGACGAAGGTTGCGACAGCGCCGGACTTGAACTCGATCAGGGAAGCGGTGAAGTCTTCGGTTTCGATCTTGTGGTTATAGATGCCGACCTTGGAGGTGACGGACTTGACGTCGCCCATGATCCACTGCATCAGGTCGACCGTGTGGACAGCCTGATTCATCAGCGAACCGCCGCCGTCCATTTCCCATGTGCCTCTCCAGCCGCCTTCGTCATAGTACTTCTGCGTGCGGTACCATTTGACCTCGAAATCACCGTAGAACAGGTCACCGATACGACCGCTGCGGACAGCATCGAGAATAGGAGCCATGTCGGCGTTGTTGCGGTTTTGGTGGATGACGCCCGCCTTTTTGCCGGTACGGACGCGCGCTTGCTCAATGCGCATGGCAGCCTCGACGGTGATGTCGATGGGCTTTTCAACCAGAACGTTCTTGCCCGCTTCCAGAGCGCGGACGGCGAGATCGGCATGCATACCGCTGGGAACGCAGATGCTGACGATGTCGATATCGGGATTTTTGAGCATTTCGTCGAAGTCGAGATAGGTCAGTGTTCCGGGATATTCCTCGGCAACCTTGTCGAGCTTTTCCTGGATCAGATCGCAGACGGCGATGAGATTGGCACGCTCGGACTGTGCTGCTGCTTTGACGTGATTGCGGCCGACGCCCAGACCGACGACGGCATAGCCTGCTTTTTTACACATGTGAAATTCCTCCGCTTCTGTGATTGGAATGTTTTTGAAAATCAACGCCCATTTTTGCACGGGCGGTATCTGTGAGGGTCAGGGACATCTCGGTCACGCGGTTGAACGGTTCTGCGGAAGCACCGTCCAGACAGGCGAGAAAATCGCGCAGCTCATAGTACATATCCGTATGCCCGTCCGGCTGAGAATATGCATCCGTTGTACCGTCCCGCAGACGCAGTGCGAGCTGACCGGGATGTGCTGCTCGGTCGATGAGAATGCAGCCCTTTTCGCCTTGAATCTGGCAGGGGAGCAGACCGTCCGTGATTTTGGAGTAGGTGACCTCGGCGAGCATGTTGGGATAGGACGCCAAGATCGTTCCGCAGCCGTCGATGCTGTCCGGCAGGAACAGTGCGTGCCCGTCCACGGCTTGCGGCAGACCGAACAGGTTCGTCAGCAGATGCACACAGTAAATACCGATGTCCATCAGCGCGCCGTTGCCGAGGGTGGGGTCGAAGGCATTTTCGACAATGCCGTTTTTGAATTTATCGTATCGGGAAGAATACTGACAGTAGGAGATTTCCGCCTTGCGGACGGGTGCGATCTGCGGCAGCCATGCGCGGATCTGCTCAAGCCCCGGCAGATGCGCCGGCATCATGGCTTCCATGAGAACACAGCCGCTTTCTTCGGCGGCTTTGCGCATACGGAGAAATCCGGCGAGTGTGGGCGCGGCAGGCTTTTCGACCAGCACATGCTTGCCCGCACGCAGCAGAGAGATCGTCTGCTCCTCGTGGCAGAGGTTGGGACTGGCAACGTAAACAAAGTCGATGTCGGGATCCTGTCCGAGTGCTTCGAGTGAGGTATATATACGTGCCGCACCGTGCTTTTGCGCAAAGTCCAGTGCCGTGTCCTCACGGCGGGAGTATACGCCCAGAAGGCGCACATCCACACATTCGGCGGCGGCTTCCAAAAATGTATCGACCACGAAGTTGCGGCCGATGACGGCAAAGTTTTTCATTTCTGCATATCCAGCCTTAAATCATTTTCGCGGATCAGTCCCGCGCGGCGCATGGGTTCACTGACGGCAAGCGTCAGCAGGGCAGGGGCGATGAAATACAGCCCTATGATTTCCGCCCAGACGATCGGGAGAGCGGTGCCGGCTTCGAGCATGGTCTGGTAGGTCATGATCGGACCGATGAGACCGGAGGTACCCATACCGGCGCCCGTAGCGTTGCACTGCATCCCCAGCATCGTGGAAACGGGACCGAGAACAGCGGAGACGAGCGTGGGCGGCAGCCAGATCAGGGGATGCTGCACGATATTGGGCATCTGGAGCATGGAGGTGCCGATGCCCTGCGCGACCAGACCGCCGAAGCGGTTTTCGCGGTAGCTCATCACGGCAAAGCCGACCATCTGTGTACAGCAGCCGATACAGGCGGCGCCGGCGGCGATCCCGGAAAGCCCGAGAATTACACCAATGGCGGCGGAGCTGATCGGCAGCGTGAGTGCCATACCCATGAGGACGGACACAACAATGCCCATGAGAATGGGCTGCTGCACCGTACCCCAGTTGATGAGATCACCCAGTGCCGTCATCATGTCGGAGATCGGCGTGCCGAGAAGCAGACCGACCGCAGAGCCGGATCCGATGGCGACAACGGGCGTTACGAGAATCTCCAGTGTGGTTTTGCCGCTGACCAGACCGCCGAGTTCGGCAGCGGTGAAGGCGGCGAGAAATGCGCCGAGCGGCTCTCCGGGACCTGCCAGCACTACCGCGCCGTCCACAAGAACGGTACCGGCGATGAGCTTTGCGGAGAATGCGCCGACAAGTCCTGCTACGCCGGATGAGACGGTGACCAGCGGTGCGCGGCGGTATTTACATGCGACACCCACACCGATGCCCGCACCGGTCAGTGCTTTGGCAAGGGAGGCGACGGCGCCGATATAGAAAGCCGCCTGCCCGTGGAAGAAGGAAGCAACCTGCGTGAGGATCGTACCGACGATCAGCGTGGCGAACAGTCCCAGCGCCATGCCGGACAGTCCGTCGATAAAGACGTGATGCAGATAATTGCGGACGGAAGCGAAAGCTCCTTTTTTCTCCTGCAAGTCCAACTCCCCCTTATACATACTATGGGTTAGTATACCACATTCTCCGAAATTCGTCAAGAGTGCAGAACCGCGCAGAAAAAGGCGACTCTGTGATGTAAATAGATGTGAACCATTTTCAATGAAAAAATAAGACCGGTGATATAGAGTTAGCAGAAGGATGGATAGTAGGAAAGGCGATAGGAACCGGAGTGGAGCGTAGCGGAACGGAGGTTCCTATCGCGGCGCGCCGATCAGGCGGGCAATTTTTCGTTGAGAATTTGAACCGGACTCCTATTGCCGAGCGTACGCATAACC
>R27__coassemble_704_pt1 | contig 18922 bp, 15 predicted proteins | sample R27__metabat2_high_PE_029 | metagenome-assembled genome bin R27
CCCCCCGCCCTCTGCTTTTTATCTGTCGCCGCAAGCCCATGTGTAGCTGCTCACGAGTGTCTTTGTCTCGGAGATGGGTTTCAGATAGTCCGTATAGTTGTGTCCGTTTGCCGGAATTACTTCCGTGTAAGTATCGCCGCAGGTACAGGTGTAGATTTTGAAGCCGTCCTTTTACAAAGTCGGTACTGTGACGTCGGACATATAATTGTGTTCGTGTTCATCCTCCGCAGAAGATTCTGCGGTGATAGGCATTATGATTTCTCCCGCGCTGCCGGGCGGTGTAATAAGCACAACAGCTTCCTGCGATGTGGTTTCTTCTGCGAGAAAATGCATATTGGCATTGGTCAGATATGTGTTGCTTGTCCCGATCTTTATGGCGTTCCACTGTTCTTTCGTGCCTGCGTAATATGTATCACGCAGCCCGTTGCTTTCATAGAACGCATAGTTGCCGATGCTTGCAACGCTTGTCGGGATGTTTATGCTTTTAAGATTGTAACAACGTTTGAACGCGTAATTTCCGATACTCGTAACACCGGAGCTTATGACCGTCTCTCGAATCGTGTCTCGATTGGAGAACCAGGGAACATACGTGGGATCACCCCAGTTTGTCATATCGCCGGTTCCGGTTACGGTCATCTTGCCGCTGGTTTTGTTGATGTAGTACGTGAGGTCATCGCCGCAGCTTCCCCCGAGGATATTACAATGAACTACGGCATGTTTCAGACCATTGTGTCTGGAACCGATGATATATCCCCAAACCGTAATATTATTCAATTGTTCTTCCGTACCCGCATAATATATATCGCTGAGACTGCTGCATTTATGGAATGCGCGCATATAGATACTCCGGATACTATCCGATAAGATTACGCTTTTCAGATTCGTACATTCCAGAAACGCCGAACTGCCGATACTCTTTACGCCCGGAAGGATGATACTCGTAAGACCGGTGCAATTATCGAACGTATTGCTGCAGATGGTTATGACTTTTTTCGGAATATTGATCGCTTTAAGACCGGTACAGCTATAGAACGCATAGCTGCCGATATAATTTACCCCCTGCGGAAGAACGACGCGCGTAAGACCGGTACATTTATAGAACGCCTTGCTGCCGATGCTTGTTACAGATCCCGGGATGTCTATTGTTTTAAGATCGGTGCATCCGAAAAATGCGCGATCTCCTATGCGCGATATATCTTTCGGGATAACTGTATTTTTGCAGCCATATACCAATGTTGATGTTTTGGTATTTATGATGGCATTGCAATTGCTGCTGCAATATACCGGATTGTCTTCATCAACCGTTATGGCTTCTAAATACCGACTGCTTCCGAAAGCGCCGCTGTCGATGCTTGTCACAGTATCCGAAACGGAGATGCTTTTCACAGTGCTGCAGCCGGAAAACATTGCATTGGGGAGACTCGTTACGCCTGATTCTACGGTTATTTTTTTTGCGTTATAATGGCGAGTATTTACGGCGGTTTTCGGGTCGCCCGTTCCGATAACGGTCAGTTCTTCGGTGCTTCTGTCAAAGGTGTACATCAGGGTTTCTCCGCATTCTTCGTATTCAACGTCCGTATGCAGAGCGGAACCCTTCAGGAATGTATTCAAACTGCCGATTTCGATATTATTCCATTCCGCGGATGTTCCGGTAAAATACAAATTTCTGATAAATCCGCTGAGAAAAAACGCACCGCCGTCAATACAGGTAACGGAACGCGGAAGAAAAACTTTCGTAAGTCCCGTACAAATGGCAAATGCACATTTACCGATACGCGTGACACCGTCCGAGATAACGGCAAATATCAAACCGCTGCAATAACCGAACGCGTAGTCACCGATGCTCGTAACGCCGGAGTCCATGTTGATTTTGCGAATGTCCTCCCGGTACGGGAGCCACGGCACTGCATCCACGTTTTCATAATCCGTCATATCTCCCGTTCCGGTAATGGACAGTGTAGCCGTTTGATAATCGTAGCTGAACGAAAGATTATTGCCGCACTTTCCTTCAAAAACGCTGAAGCCGAATGCTGCGCCGGTCAGACACGTATTGCCGGAGGAAACCGTGACTTTCTTCCATTCATCATATGTACCTTCGTAATAAGCATTGCTTAATTTGTCACAATTGGAAAACGCGTATTTTCCGATAGAGCTGATCCCCTTCGTAAAAGTGATTTTCGTCATTTCGGTACAGTATCGGAATGCGTAATCGCCGATACTTTTCACACCGCCCGGAATGGTTATTCTTTCAAGGCAACAGTTGTTAAACGCATAATTCCCGATGCTTTTTACGCTGTTCGGAATGGTTATGCTTGTAAAGTAGGTGTCGTAAAACGCATAGCTGCCGATGTTGCTGACTTCGGGGGCAATGTCGACAGATGTAACTGCATCCCGATAAGCATACCACGGCACTGCGGAAGCGCTGCTCCAATTCGTCATATCGCCCGTACCGGTGATCGTCAGTAAGCCGTTTTCCTCATCATACGTATAGGTTAAGTCTTCGCCGCACGTTCCCGTGCAGTTGTCCGCCGCCGCTGCCTTTTGACTGAATGCGCTCCCGAATTCCGGAAGCCCCGGGAACATCACTCTTGCCCGTTCGCCCAAAGGCGCGAATGATAAAAGCATGATCGTGCAGAGCAAAACCGATACGGTTCTTTGGATGGTTTTTTTCATTTCTGTGTCCTCCTCAATCGCTTGTTTTGTCAGGAAAATTATTCCTGAGCGCAATATATCATGCCAAAATCGGCATTACAAGTCTTTTCAAATTTCTTTATCGGATGTTTAGCACAATTTAAAAAATGCGTTAAAACAATTAAAAAATTATTTAATCTTTTAAAACTATTTTAAAAAACTTGCGATGAAAAATAATAACCGTCCCGCGACAAACGGAACGGTTATTTACACTTTATAGTATTGTTCGCTGCTGCCTTAATCCAGCATGACACAGCTTATACCGGTGACGGCTTCGTTCTTTTTCAGAATGGCAAGCATATCCTGCACGGAGATGCTCTCGCTCATGCGCAGCGTCAGCTCATAGGTCGCGCTGCCGTTTTCGCCCATGGAGATATTGCTTTCCGTGACCTTCGCTTTCCAAAGCCGCAGCAGCGTATCCAGTTCCTCCGCGAAGGAAACGTTGTCGGAGACCTCCAGACGCAGACGGTTGGTGGTCATGGAGTCCGCACCGATCTGGAATTTGTGCATCAGGATCTGCGAAAGGGCGATCAGTGCAGTACCGAACAGACCAAGCCAGTACATGCCGCAGCCGATGGCAAGACCGATCCCGGCAGTTGCCCAGATGCCGGCAGCCGTGGTCAGGCCCTTGACGGTGCTGCCGTTTTTGAAGATGACACCCGCACCTAAGAAGCTGACGCCGCTGACGACCTGTGCCGCGATACGTGCCGCGTCCGCACCGCGTGTACCGTTGAACAGTACACCGTTGGTTGTGAGATCCGCAAAGCCGTATTTGGAGACGATCATCATCATTGCCGCCGCACAGCAGACAATGACATGTGTGCGGATGCCTGCTTCTTTAAAGCGCTTGCTGCGCTCAACGCCGATACAGGCGCCGCAGATACAGGCGATCAGGACACGCAGGAAAAATTCAAGATTTTGCAGCAGTGAAAACTGCTCATTGAGGTAGACAGCGAGATTTTCCATACCCAAGCTCCTTTCCGATCCATACATATGTAAAACACACCCGTAAATATAACAGGTATTGTAGCATGTGAATGGGAGATTGTCAAGCATTTCTCAATCATTTTTCACAACAGGCATAACGGTTCAATAAAAATTTTGTCTAAAAGTAACAAAAAAGCAGGGCGAATTTCGGCAACTTTTTTGACCCTTTTTCTTGCAATCTTTTTTCGATACTGTATAATAAAACTGTGTATGTACGCACGATTTAAATTGCTAAAATCGGAGGGTTACTCTATGGAAAAATTGAGAATCGGCATCATCGGCTGCGGCGGCATCGCCAACGGCAAGCACATGCCTGCGCTGTCCAAGATCAAGGAAGTGGAAATGGTCGCGTTCTGTGACCTGATCGAAGAAAAAGCGGTCAAGGCTGCGGAAAAGTACGGCACCGCAGATGCGAAGGTCTATACCGATTATAAAGAGCTGCTCAAGGATGACACCATTTCCGTCATCCATGTCTGCACACCCAACCGTTCCCACTCCTTCATCACGGTCGATGCGCTCGAAGCCGGCAAGCATGTTATGTGCGAAAAGCCGATGGCAAAGACCTATGCCGAAGCCAAGAAGATGCTCGAAGCATCCGAACGCACCGCCAAGAAGCTGACGATCGGCTACCAGTCCCGCTGGAGAGGCGACACCCAGTACATGAAGCAGGGCTGTGAAAACGGCGAACTGGGAGATATTTACTACGCCCGCGCCATCGCACTGCGCCGCCGTGCCGTTCCGACATGGGGCGTGTTCCTGAACGAATATGAGCAGGGCGGCGGTCCGCTGATCGACATCGGTACGCACGCACTCGACCTTGCACTGTGGATGATGAACAACTATAAGCCCAAGATGGTCGTCGGCACATCCTACAAGAAGCTGGGCGATCAGAAGCAGACAGCCAATGCATGGGGCGACTGGGATCCCGAAAAGTATACCGTGGAGGATTCCGCGTTCGGTTTTGTCGTCATGGAAAACGGCGCGACCGTCAGTGTGGAAAGCTCCTGGGCGCTGAACATTGCCGATCCCAAGGAAGCGATTTGCCTAGTCGCAGGTGACAAGGGCGGCGCCGATATGCTCGACGGTCTGCGCATCAACTACGTCAAGAACAACCGTCAGGTCATCGAAAAGCCCGATTTCAGCTCCGGCGGTGTGGCATTCTTCGACGGCAGCGGCAGCGGCGATCCCTCCGAGCTGGAAGCGCGTGCATGGATCGACGCTGTTCTGAACGATAAGGAAGTACCGACCAAGCCTTCGCAGGCGATCGTGGTCACGCGCATTCTCGAAGCGATCTACGAATCCGCCGCGACCGGCAAGCCTGTATATTTTGACGACTGAAAAGAGGAACATATATGAAATACGCTGTACAGTTATACACGCTGCGCAACGACTGCACAAACGGTGCGGAGTTTCTGGCACAGTTCAAGAAGCTCAAAGCGCTCGGCTTTGACGGTGTGGAATTTGCCGGCTGGCATGATCTGCCGCTGACGGAAATCAAGGCGGCGCTCGACGAAGCGGGACTTGTCGCCGTCGGCTGTCATTGCGGCATGAACAGTTTTGACGGCGAGGAAAATATCCGCGCCTGTATCGCAGATGCAAAGACACTGGGCATGGACTGCTTCGGTGTCGGCGGTGCACCGCACAAGACGGCGGAGGACATCGAACGTCTGCGCCGGATCTTCCGCGAAGCCAACGTGATCGGTGAAGCGGAGGGCGTGAAGTTCTATTATCACAACCATTCCGAGGAATTTCAAATCAAGCTGGACGGCAAGCAGGTCGAGGATCTTATCGCCGAGGATGCATGGCTCGAAATCGACACCTACTGGAGCCATTATGCCGGCATGAACAATGCCGAGCTGATCCGCCGCCTGAAGGACCGCGTCCTTCATCTGCACGTTAAGGACGGCATCGACGGACATCCCAAGGCATTGGGTGAGGGCGACTGCGACGTCAAGGCGGTACTGGATGCGGCAAAAGAGATCGGCTTGGAATGGGTCATTCTCGAAAACGACGATCCGCAGCCGGACGGCTTTGCGGACGTTGCCCGCAGCATGGCATTTTTCAAAGCGAACGCATAAGGAGAAGGAACGATGAAACTCGGTGTTTTTACAACGTTATTAAGCAACCTCTCTTTGGAGGAATCCTGCAAATACTTCCACTCTCTGGGCATCCAGATGGTGGAGATCGGCTGCGGCGGCTATCCGGGCAACGCACACGCGGATCCTGATGTGCTGCTGAATGACGATGCCGCACTGGAAAATTTCAAAGCGACATTGAAAAAATATGATCTCGAGATCAGCGCACTGTCCTGCCACGGCAATCCCGTCCATCCCGACAAGGAAACTGCCGCCATGTATGACAGCACGATCCGCAAGACGATCCTGCTTGCGGAAAAGCTGGGCTTGCATCAGATCAATACATTTTCCGGCTGTCCCGGCGATCACGAGGGCGCAAAGTATCCGAACTGGGTCACCTGCCCGTGGCCGAACGATTTCGGCACGATCCTCGAGTGGCAGTGGAACGAAGTGCTGATCCCGTACTGGAAGGATCTTGTGAAATTCGCCAAGGCACACGGTGTCAACAAAATCGCGCTGGAGCTGCATCCCGGCTTCTGTGTCTACAACACGGAAACGCTGCTGCGTCTGCGTGAAGCGGTCGGCCCCGAGATCGGCGCGAATTTCGACCCCAGCCATCTGATCTGGCAGGGCATGGAGCCTGTTGCCTGCATCCGCAAGCTGGGCGACGCGATCTTCCACTTCCACGCCAAGGATACCAAGATCGACAAGTACAACACCGCAGTCAACGGTGTACTCGATACCAAGCCCTACGGCGACGAGATCCACCGTTCGTGGATCTTCCGCTCCATCGGTTACGGCAACGACGCTTCCTACTGGAAGGATATTATCTCCAATCTGCGTATGGTCGGCTATGACTACGCGATCAGCATTGAACATGAAGACAGTCTCATGAGCCAGAACGAGGGACTTTCCAAGGCAGTCGATCTGCTGAAGGATGTTCTCATCACCGAGAGTACCGGTGAAATGTGGTGGGTGTGAAAACAAGGGCAATACCGCACAATCGAGGTGTGCGGATTGCGCAGTAAGATTTTTCGTCAGGATGTACAAAAAGATCGCAGGCTTGCTTTCGCAAGGCAAGAGCTTTTTGTGCAGCATGGCGGAACAATATTCAAACAAGGCGTACGCCGCGATTTGTGCGGTGTTGCCCAAGAATAAAAGAGGTAAAAATCATGGCAAAGAAAGTTCTCGGCGGTGCCGTTATCGGTTATGGCGGCATGGGTCATTTCCACGGCAGACAGATGATGAAGGAGGAAATTCCCGGCATCGAGCTGATCGGCGTTTTCGATATTGACGAAAAGCAGCTTGAGGACGCGCGCGCACACGGCATCGAAGCGTTTGAGAGTCGGGAAGCTCTTTTGAGTGATCCGCGTATTGACGTGGTCGTGATCGCAACGCCCAACGATTACCACAAGGAGATTGCCATTGACGCAATGGCACACGGCAAGAACGTCGTTTCCGAGAAGCCGGTCACCCTTTGCTCTGCCGATCTGGAAGAAATGATCGCCGCGGCAAACAAATACGGCAAGCTCTTTACCGTTCACCAGAACCGCCGCTTCGACGGGGATTTCCTGCTGGCAAAGCATATCATGGAAACGGAGAATCTGGGCGGTGTGTTCCGCGTGGAATCCCGTGTACACGGTTCCCGCGGTATTCCGAGCGGTTGGCGTGAGGAAAAGGAACACGGCGGCGGTATGCTCTACGACTGGGGCGTACATATGCTCGACCAGATGCTGTGGTTCATGCGCGATAAGGCGGAGCTGGTTTCGGTCTACTCGACCATGACGCATATCACCAATGCCGAATGTGACGACGGCTTCTCCGTTCTGTGCAAGTTCTCCAACGGCATGGAATGGATCATCGAGATCGACACCAACAACTTTATCAGTCTGCCGCGCTGGTACATTCTCGGCGTCAACGGCAGTGCCGTCATTGAGGACTGGGATCTCAACGGCAAGATCGTTAAGGTCACCGATTTCAGCAAGCAGGACAGCGCACCGATCGTGGCAGGTATGGGCATCACCCGTACCATGGCGCCGCGTACCGAGGAAACCATCAAGACATTCCCGCTTCAAAAGGAAGGCTTTGAGGGCGACTGGAACGGTTACTACCGGAATCTGATCGCAGCGATCAACGGCGAGGAGGACATTCTGGTTACGCACGATCAGCAGCGTAAGCTGCTGCGCGTGATCGAAGCGATCTTCAAATCCGCCGCAGCGAACGAAGTCGTTTATCTGAACAAATAAAAATCAGGGTGCCTTCTTCGGAGAGCACCCTTTTTCAATGAGGAGATTTTGTTATGCAGTATGATATTGCCGCCATCATCTGGCCGTCCTATACGGGAGACGAGCCGCGCACACGCATTTTCTGGGAGGAAGGCTACGGCGAATGGCAGTCCGTCAAAGCCATGACGAACAAGGGGTATGAGGGGTGCCGCTGGCCGCGCAAACCGCTGTGGGGCTATGTCAATGAAGCGGACCCGGATGTGATGGAAATGCAGATCCGCGCCGCCGTCCGTCACAAGGTCAATGTGTTCATCTATGACTGGTACTGGTACGACAACCGCCCCTTCCTGGAAAACTGTCTGAATGACGGCTTTTTAGGCGCACCGAATAATACCGATATGCAGTTCTACCTCATGTGGGCAAATCACGACGCGACGTACCTTTGGGACAAGCGCAATTCCTATGACCAGTCGTGCCCCGTATGGCTGGGCAAGGTCACACCGAAAATCTTTGACGAGATCTGTGACCGCACGATCGAGAAATATTTCAAACAGCCGAACTACTACAAGATCGACGGCTGCCCGGTCTATATGGTGTTCAATATCGACAATCTGGTGTGTACGTTTGACTCTTTGGAGGACTGCCGCAGGGGATTGGAACGGTTCCGCGAAAAGGTGAAGGCAGCCGGTTTTCCGGGACTGCATTTGCAGATGGCGGTCTTCGGCAACGGCAAGCACCGCTATTTTGCCGACAGCGAGCCGATGACCGAGCGGGAAACGATCGAGTATCTCGGCTTCGACAGCTTCACCAACTACAACTGGGCGTGCTGCATGGATATTGACGCGGATTACAGCGTTGTGATCGACCGCTTCCGCGAAAAGTGCGCGGAATACAGCACATGGAACCTGCCGTACTATCCGAACATCACCGTCGGCTGGGACAATAACGTGCGTTTCAATCAGTTCGTAAAAGGTGTGATCCGCGACAACACACCGGAAAAGTTCGCCGATGCCTGCCGAAACACGAAGGACTATGTGGACGCGGGACTGCAATCCGGCAAGCTGCATGCGCCGCTCATCACGGTCAACAGCTGGAACGAGTGGACGGAAACAAGCTATCTTGAGCCGGACGATCTGTACGGCTACGGCTACCTCGAAAAAATCAAAGAAATATTCTGAACGTGAAAAAAGAAGACCGGGCAGCTTTTTTGGCTGCCCGGTTATTATGGCTTTGTATCAGTCTTTTTTGATTGCAGTCCAGAGTTCGCTTTGCAGGCTGCTGACCTTCGGCTCGAGATACAGGAACACCTCGGTATCCTTGAGCGTTTCGCTGTCGGCATAGACGACCGGGTTTGCGGTGATCTCCGGATCCAGCATTTCACGCGCTGCCGTGTGCGGCGTTGCATAGCCGATATAATCCGCTGTGCGCGTGGCGATCTCCGGCTCGCACATGAAGTTGATGAACGCTTCCGCTTCGGTCTTGTGCGTGGAATTTTTCAGGATGCACATGGCGTCCACGAAGAAGTTGGCACCCTCCTTGGGAATGTAGTAATCCACATCGGGATTGTCCTCCTGAATGATGAGCGCGTCACCTGCGTAGTACGGTGCGATCGCCGCTTCACCTGCGGACATCTTGTCGAAGATCTGATCCATGACGTATGCCTGTACGAGCGGCTTCTGTTCCTTCAGCGCCTCTGCCGCCGTTTTCCATTCGTCGGGATTCGTCGTATTCATGGAATAGCCGTACTTCTTGAGTGCCAGTCCGAATGCGTCACGCGGATTGTCGAACATCAGGATCTGACCGGCGTATTTCTCGTTCCAGAGCAGGTTTACACTCTGCTCCGCCACATCCTCGGGATCGACCATCTTCGTGTTGTAGATGATGACCGTCGTACCCCATGTGTACGGTACGGTATATTGGTTGTCGGGATCGTATTCAAGCCCCTTGTAGTCCTCGCCGATGTACTTGTAATTCGGGATGTTGTCGAAGTCCAGCTCGGCAAGCATATCCTCATGGAGCATCTTGTCGATCATGTAATCCGACGGGATCACCACATCGAACAATGCCGCACCGGAGCTGACCTTGGCATACATTTCTTCGTTGCTGGCATAGGTCGTATAGTTGACGTGAATGCCGGTTTGCTCCTCGAAAATATCGAGCACTTCCTCGTCGATATACTCGCCCCAGTTGTAGACGTTGATTGTGACCTTGTCGTGGCTGCGGTAGCCGGCGTAGCCCATCAGGGAGAACAGAATACAGCCCGCAAGCACAAACGCGACGATTCTTCTTTTCGGGTGCGCGGCGCTCCGGCTTTCGCCGCCGCCCTTTTTGCGCAGATTGACGATGACCAGAAGGATCATAACGGACAGGAACAGCAGCGTGGACAGTGCGTTGATTTTGGGGGAATACGGGCGCTTGGTCATGGAATAGATCGTGACCGGCAGCGTCTGCGCAGTGGAGCCGGAATTGAAATAGCTGATAACGAAATCATCCAGCGACAGCGTAAACGCCATGATAAAGCCCGTGACGATGCCCTCTGAGATCTGCGGGATCACGACCTTGAGAAATGCTTTGGCAGGCGGACAGCCGAGGTCCTGTGCCGCTTCGGAAATGTTGGGATTGAGTCCGCGCAGCTTGGGCATGACGGACAGAATGACATAGGGAATATTGAACGTAATATGGGAAATGAGCAGCGTCCCGAAGCCCATCTGCATTTTGTTGAAATGCGTGACCACGAACACGAACAGCACCATCATGGAGATTGCCGTTACGATATCGGGATTGGTGACGGGAATATTGTTGACGGCAAGATACGCTCTTTTTTTGACGCCGTGCATCGAGTGGATGCCGACGGAGGCGAGTGTACCGATGACCGTGGCGATGATTGCCGACAACAGTGCGACCAGCAGGGAAATGTACAGCGATTTCAAAATGATCTGGTCGTTGAACAGCTCCGCATACCAGCGCAGCGAAAAGCCGCCGAAGTTGGTACGGCTCTTTTCGGCGTTGAACGAATAGACGATCATGACGAGGATCGGCGCGTACAGAAAACCGAACACAAGGAAATTGTAGATTTTGGAGAGATATTTCATCACATGATCCCTCCTGCACTGTCATCTTTATCGAAATGGTTCATGATCGCCATGGAGATCAGGATGAGGATCATCAGCACCAGAGACAGTGCGGCGCCGATGTTGTAATTGGTCTCGCCCGTGTTGCCGAGGAAGTAGTTTTCGATGATGTCGCCGATCAGGAACGTCTTGCCGCCGCCGAGCAGCTTGGAAATGACGAACGTGCTGACCGCCGGGACAAATACCATCGTGATGCCGGAAATGATACCCGGTACGCTCATCGGCAGCAGAATACGGCGGAACACGTTTGCACGGTTCGCACCCAGATCCTGTGCCGCTTCGATGGTGCTGGGGTCGATTTTGGTCAGGACGGTATAGATCGGCAGGATCATGTACGGCAGGAAGTTGTATACCATACCGAGCACGACCGCGCCGCTGGTGTTGATCATGTTGAAGCCTTCGCCGCCGAGCAGCCGCACGAAGCGGTTGATCAGACCGCTGCCCTCCAGAATGGTCATCCACGCATAGGTACGGATCAGGAAGTTCATCCACATCGGCAGCATGATGAGCATGATCATTGTACTTTGCCGGTGGGATTTCATGCGGGAAATGGTGTATGCCACGGGGTATGCCAGCAAAAGGCAGATCACCGTGGAGATCAGCGCCAGCTCCAGAGACACGGCAAACGTCCTGCCGTAGTCTACAATGGAGGTGATATTGTGCAGGGTAAACCTGCCGTCGGCATCGGTCAGCGCGTAGTACACGACCAGTGCGATCGGCACGACGACAAAAATCGCCATCCACACCGTGTACGGTGCCGTGACCAGCGATTTACGAAGGGATTTACGGCTCATTTTCCGCGTCCTCCTTTTCATAGGTGACATCGGAAAGCATTTCAATCTCGTCACTGAACGTGCTGTAATCGCCGTACAGTCCCGAATACTTGGATTTCTTCATGATGTGGATGGCGTCCGGCTCGACATAAATGCCGATCTTGGCGCCCACACCGACATAGTCGGTCGTCTGGATCATCCACTTGAAGCCGTCCACGTCTACGATGATCTCGAAGTGTACGCCCTTGAATGTTACGGAAGTGACCTCGCCGCAGATCATGCCCTTTTCAAGCGGTACCACATCCACGTCCTCGGGACGGATCACGACATCGACCGGTTCATTTTCCTTGAAGCCCTTGTCCAGACACTCGAACGTTCTGCCCGCAAATTCCGCTGCGAAGTCCTTGCGCATGATGCCGTCGATGATATTGCTCTCGCCGATAAAGTCCGCAACAAATGCGTTTTTCGGCTCGTTGTAAATGTCGATGGGGGAACCGATCTGCTGAATGACGCCGCCGTCCATGACCACAACGGTATCGGACATGGAAAGCGCTTCCTCCTGATCGTGCGTTACGTAGACGAACGTGATGCCCAGACGCTTCTGGATATTCTTCAGCTCGACCTGCATATCCTTGCGCAGCTTCAGATCCAGTGCGCCCAAAGGCTCGTCCAGCAAAAGCACACGGGGCTTGACCGCCAGTGCGCGGGCGATCGCCACACGCTGCTGCTGTGCGGCGGACAGAGAGTTGATGTTGCGCTTTTCAAAGCCCTTGAGGTTGACGAGTGCGAGCATCTCCGTTACCGTGTCGCGGATCTCGTTCTCCTTCATTTTCTGAATACGCAGACCGAACGCGATATTTTCATATACGTTCAGATGCGGGAACAGCGCATAGCGCTGAAAGATGGTGTTGACCTGTCTTTTGTGCGGAGGGACGCTCGTCACGTCCTTGCCGCTGAAAATAACCTTGCCGGTATCCGGCGTCAGGAATCCTGCGATTATTCGTAAAGTGGTTGTTTTTCCACATCCTGATGGACCGAGTAAAGTAATGAACTCCTTGTCATTGATGTACAAATTCAGATCCTTGATGATCTGTTCCCCTCCGAGGGCGATAGAAATGTTTTGAAGATCAATGATACGGTTATTTTCCAACGATTTTCCTCCCCTTCACTCAATGGAAATACATCGAGCCAGTTTAACAATATAGTAATACAAATATAGTATGCACGACAAAAAATGTCAATAAGTTTTAAAAATATTTTTTGAGGTTTTCGCAGTCGAAACGTACATTTTAGTCTTGTATGCCGAGTAAAAATATGTTATACTTTCCGGGAAAGAGGTGAAGCGCTATGGACGATGCGGAATTTCGCAGGGCTGTCGGGAAACGAATTACATACTATCGCAAGCTTTGCGGGCTGACGCAGCTTGAAATGGCGGAAAAGCTCAATTATTCCGACAAGTCCGTTTCCAAATGGGAACGCGGTGAAGGACTGCCGGATCTGTTCGTCTTTTATCAGCTTGCGGAGCTTTTGGGCATTCAGGTGGGCGACCTTGTTTACGATACGCCGCCCAAACCCTCCGTCGGTTCGACCCGTATGCGGCTGCTGCGCGGCAACAAAAAGATTCTGATCCCGTTGCTGGCAGTAGGTCTTGTCTGGCTGCTTGCCTCCGTCGTGTTCTGCGCGCTCAAGCTCCTGCCGTCCGTTCCGTTTGATCTGCACCTGATCTATGTTTACGCCGTTCCCGTGTCCTGCATCGTGCTGATCGTGTTCTCCTGCATCTGGTGGAATCTCCTGTGCCGGGCGCTTTGCGTTTCCGCATTCGCATGGACGGCGTGTGCTGCGGCTTTTCTTACGGTACACAACGACAACATGCGGTTTTTCTTCATCATCGCCGCCGTTTTTCAGGTGCTGACCATTCTGTGGTTCCTGATGCGCTTCCTCGGCAAACGTGCCAAAAAGATCGACGACTCTGCCGTGCAGTAATTTGCACGGCTTTTTCTTTGCAAAAAACTTGCACATAGCGTAAAAATGCGGTACAATATACGGTACAGTATATTTTCAGTGCTGCACCTGCTTGGAGCTGATAACTATGGATAAAAAAGCCTTCTCCCTTGTTCGGAAATTTATTAAGGCAAAGCCGTGGCTCATTCTCGGCACGGTTGTGCTGCTGCTTGCGCTGTCCTTCGGAGAACAGCAGCTTTCCGCCGTGCTCACAACGGCGGGGCTGACTTATGCCGACGTCGGACTTGCCGTGATCCGCATGATCCTGCAATCCGCGCTGATGACGGTCCTTGTCCTTTCGTGGCACCGGCGCAGCGATACCGCCGCGCCATTCGCCGCGATCGACATTCTCAAGCTGTTTCTCTCCACGTTTCTGCTCACGCTTGCCTATACTGCCTGTGTGGTGACAGTTGTGCTGATCCCGCTGGCGGTCTGGCTGTTCCTGCGCACGGACTTCTATATGAATTACTACATTACGGGAAAAAGCAACGGCGTGTTCTCCTGCATCGGCACCTCCTTCCGCCGTACAAAGGGTCACGCAAAGCGATACCTGATCTACAACGTCAAGTATCTGCTGTTCTACTTCTTGATCCAGTTTGCACTGGCAGGTGTGGCAATGGCCAAGGTTGCCGTCCAGTTCCCGGACACCGTCAGCACGGCACTGGATATTTTCGATCTCGTGTTTACCTCTGTCTTTATGCCGTATCGGTTCCTGCTGAAGTGCGGGTTCTATGAAACGTATCTGCACAGGAGGCGAACAATGGCTAAACAGGCAAATCAAAAGCTCAAGGCACTGTATCTGCTGAAAATTCTGAATGAAAATACCGACGAAAACCATCCGCTGACCATGGCACAGATGATCGAGCTGCTCGCGCAGTACGACATTTCCGCCGAACGCAAAAGCATCTACGCCGATATCGAAGCGCTGCGAAGCTACGGCGCGGACATCGAAACAACACGGGATCGTACGGTCGGCTATTATATCGGTGCGCGCACGTTTGAACTGCCGGAGTTGAAACTGCTGGTGGACGCCGTGCAGTCCTCCAAATTTATCACGTCCAAAAAAAGTCTCGAACTCATCCGAAAAATAGAAAGCCTCGGAAGCGTTCACGATGCCTCTCAGTTACAGCGGCAGGTCTTTGTGCAGAACCGCATCAAGACGATGAATGAGAGCATCTACTACAACGTCGATCTTATCCACAGTGCGATTTCGCAGAATGTGCAGATCGCGTTCCGGTATTTTATGTGGGATATGCACGGGGAGCGCGTATTCAAACGGGACGGTGCGGAATACACCGCAAGCCCGTGGGCGCTGACATGGGACGACGAAAACTACTACATGGTCGCCTACGATGAAGCGGAAGGAAAAATCAAGCATTACCGCGTGGACAAAATGCTGCGCATCCGTCTGCTGTCCGACAAGCGCATGGGCGAAGCAGTATTTGACAAATTCGACACCGCGATCTACTCCAAAAAAATGTTCGGCATGTACGGCGGTGAAGAAAAGAACGTCACGCTGCGCTGCGACAGATCGCTTGTCGGTGTGATTATTGACCGCTTCGGCAGGGATACGATGCTTTTGGCGGACGGTGACGGCTTCACGGTCACGGTTCGGGTCTTTGAAAGTCCGCTGTTCCTGTCGTGGGTCATGGGCTTCGGCGATAAAATGCAGGTGCTGCATCCGGAATCCACCCGTGCCGCCGTGATCGAACAGGCGCGGCATGTGCTGGCGGGCTATCAAACGGAGGGGTCGGATGCATAACACAAAACAAGACGCGCTGCGCGGCGTGTTTGATGCGCTGCGGCTGTTCCCGTTCTCTCTGGCGGTCGGGGTCTGTTCGGGCTTCGGCATTCTCGGCGGATGTGTTTCTGCTTTGGCGGCACTCGTTTGCGGCGCCGTGTTCGGCTGCGCATTCTGTCCTTCGTGGCTGACGCTGCTGCCCGTCTTTGCGGTCACGTTCCGCTTCGGTGCGGGTGCCGGTGCGGCGGCGATCCTGCTTTCCGGCGTGTTCGCCTTTCTGATGAGCCTTCTGCCGCAATCCGCGCGAAAGAAGTTTTCCGTTCCGCCTGTCGCGTGCGGTTTTCTGCTCGCGGAGGCATTCACCGCGACCGCTTTGCATACGACCGATTATTTCGGCATCGGTGCTGTTGGCGGCACAACGCTCGACATCCTCGCCGACTATGTTTCACTCGGGTTCCACCCGAACTGGCGCGGCATCCTCTACGGCACCATCGTCATGGTGGTGCTCATCACCTATCCGCGCAAATTCAAAACACTTTCCAAAAAAATTTCCGCAGCATTCGCGTCGCTGTTGATTACGTTTCCGCTGCACCTTTTGCTCGTTCCCCGTGTCGAAGGTTCTCCGATCGACGAGGTTGGCATATTCTCTTACAGAGAATTGTTTGCGGGTGCATTCTTCCCCGGAAAAATTCCGGTGCAGGCGCTGCCGATGCTGCTTTGCGCGGCACTCTCGCTCGCATTGCTGGCGACAAACGATCAAAACACCCGAAGCATCCGCGCACTTTCGGCAGTTTCCCTGTGTACGGGCGTGCTCGGCGGTGTACCGCTCCATACGGACGGTACCGCACGCAGACCGCTTTCCGCGCTGACTGCTGCCGCTGTTACGGTGCTTTTGTATCTTTGCCCCGCACTGTCCCGTATGCCCGTGCATTGCCTTGCGGTCATTCTGATCGTCACGGCGTGGCAGAGTATCGACTGGGGCGCGCTCAAAAAAACGCTCACGGGCGGTACGCGCAGTATTCTGCTGTTTGTCTGTTCCGCCGCACTCACCGTGATCGCCGGTATCCATTATGCCGTGCCGCTGCTCTGCTGTCTGTCGGCACTGCAATACAAATATTACTCCGATTAAGAAAGGAACTTTGTTATGCTGACTGCTCTGCTCCCCGCAAAAATCCTGCACATCCTCTGCGCTGTATGCACACCCGTGCTGTGTGCCGTACTGCTCCGGCTGTTTGAAAACAAGCTGCCCCGCGATCAGGGACGGGAATTTGCCGTGGACGGCGAAAAATCCCGCGGCAAGGTACGCGGCGCCGGTATCGTTTTCGTCTGCTCTTTTATCCTGTGCGCACTGCTGTTCGTGCCGGTCACGCTCGAATACGGCATCTACTATGTGCTGCTGTTCCTTGGTATGCTTTCCGGCTACCTCGACGACCGCAGTGAAAAGCCGTGGGGCGAATACAAAAAGGGCGCCATCGACCTTTTGATCTCCGTGGCAACCTCCGTCACGTTCCTGTTCTATAATCCCGACCTGCTGCGCATCAGCCTGTTCGGCAAAGCGTTCTCCGTGCATCCGGTCGTGTTCGCCGTGCTCGGTGCCGTACTCGTCTGGATGCTTATCAATGCTGTCAACTGCACCGACGGCATCGACGGCTTCTGCACCTCGCTTTCGAGTGTATCGTTCCTGTCCGTTGCCGGTGTAATCTTCATTTGCGGCGGGGACCGCAGAATGCTCACGCTGGTCGCGCTGCTGATTCTCACGCTGCTGCCGTACCTGTGGAAAAACGCGGAGCCGTCCACCATGCTTATGGGCGATGCCGGTTCGCGCGCACTCGGTCTGTTTATGAGCATCCTCGTGATGAAAACCGGCAACATGCTTCTGGTGATTCCGCTGTGTTTCATGATCTGTCTCGACGGTCTGATCGGCATTGCCAAGGTGTCGCTGATCCGCTTTTTGCACATGAAGAACGCGCTGAAAAATATCCGTACGCCCCTGCACGACCACTTCCGCAAAAATAAGGGCTGGTCGAATACGCAGGTCATTTTCAGATACTGCATGATTCAGGCGGTCATTTCGGCAGTAACGCTGCTCCTGCTCCGCTGAGAAAGGTTGAAGGATATGGATAAAAAAGATGCACTCTCGGCGGTACTCGATGAATACGGTACCGTGCCGGGGAGTCTGATCACCGTGCTGCAAAAAGCGCAGGCGATCTACGGCTATCTGCCGCAGGACGTGTTGTCCGAAATTGCGGCAAAAATGAATATTCCCGTTGCCCGTGTCTACGGCGTGGCGACCTTCTATACGCAGTTCCGCTTTACGCCCGTGGGCAAATATTTCATCCAGCTCTGCAAGGGTACCGCCTGTCACGTCAACGGCGCGGATACCATTGCCCGTACCATTCGTGAGGAGCTCGGCATCGACGACGGCGAAACGACCGGCGACGGCTTGTTCTCGCTCAAGTGCGTGGCGTGTCTGGGCTGCTGTTCTCTTTCTCCCGTGATGATGATCAACGGCGAAACCTACGGATCCCTGACGCCTGCCAAGGTGCGGGAGATCCTCGCCGGACTCGAGGAGGCGGAAAATCATGCTTGAAATCAAAGTCGGACAAGGTTCCTGCGGTATTTCCGCCGGTGCGGACAAGGTCTTTGACGCTTTGCAGTCTGCCGTTTCGGAAAAGAAGCTCGACGCAAAGATTTCCGTCACTGGCTGCATCGGCATGTGCTTTTTGGAGCCGATCGTCGATATTTATGACGGGGACAAGCTGCTGCGGCTGGTGCGGGTCACTGCCGCGGATACAGACGCTATCGTGCAGTACATAGAATCCGGCGACGAAGCCGTGCTGCACTCGCTGCTCGTTTCGGACGAGGACAGCGCGTTTCTGACCAAACAGACCCGTATCGCGCTGCGCAACTGCGGCGTGATCGACCCGGAAAGCCTGACGGATGCCATGGCGCACGGCGGCTATGCGGCATTGCGCAAAGCCGTCACCGAAATGACGCCCGAACAGGTCATTGACGAGATCAAGATTTCCGGACTTGCCGGACGCGGCGGTGCCGGATTCCCGACATGGTTCAAATGGAATGCCGCCCGCCAGAGTGCGGGTGGTCCGAAATATCTGATCTGCAACGCCGACGAGGGCGATCCCGGTGCGTTTATGGATCGTGCCGTCATCGAGGGTGATCCCCATGCACTCATCGAGGGTATGCTCAACGGCGCTTATGCCATCGGCGCGGCGAAAGCGAACCTATATGTCCGAGAGCAAAATCCCCTAACCATCACGCCTCTGGAAAAAGCCATTAC
>R27__coassemble_828_pt1 | contig 16731 bp, 11 predicted proteins | sample R27__metabat2_high_PE_029 | metagenome-assembled genome bin R27
TCGACCGTGCCTTCAATGGTGCAGCCGTCGGCGACCAGTGAATTTTTGACCGCGGAACCGAGACCGTAGATCGTGGGCATGGAGTCCTGCACCTTGGTATAGATCGGACGTTCGGGCGCAAAGAGCTGTTTGCGGTTTTCACGGTCGAGCAGCTCCATGTTGACGTCGAGAAAGCTTTGCAGACTGGACAGTGAACGGACAAAGCCATCCACTTTGTAGCCGCAGATCTTCAGCGTTCCGAGATTGCGGCGGAACAGATCGCGCTCAAAATCGTCCAGATGCAGGCTGATTGCTTCGTTGATCAGGCGTTCCAGCAGTGCCTTGCGCATCAGGAACAGGTTCAAAGAATAAATCTCCTCGCCGCCTGTGGGTGCGCCGACGGAAATTTCCGTGACCTTGCCGTCTGCGTCCAGCTCCAGACTCATCAGATCCGTCAGTGCCGGCTTTGCGCCGCACTTGCAGGCGATCGTGATGTCCGCACCGGAAGCAATATGCGCGTCAAACAGCGCGTCGAGATCCATATTGCAGACCACGTTGCAGTCGCTGAGAATGATATATTCTTCCTTGGATTTCTGTAAAAAGTTCATGCAGCCGCGCAGCGCCTCGATCCGGTTGGAGATCGCACCGCCCGCGCCCTTGTTGGAGAAGGGCGGCAGCAGGAACATACCGCCGTTCTTGCGGGCAAGAACCCACGGCTTACCGGTGCCGAGATGATCCATCAGAGACTGATAGTTGCTCTTGGTCGCAACACCGACCTTGGTGATGCCGGCGTTGACCATGTTGGAAAGCGCAAAGTCGATCAGACGATACCGTCCGCCGAAGGGGACGGAACCCATCGTGCGCAGTGTTGTAAGCTCCGGAATGGCGGAGTCGTAGGCATTGGAGTAGATAAGCCCCATTACATTATTTGTTCTCACGTTGATCCCTCCCTTTCTTACTGTACCGAAACATCGGTATCGACCATGGTCTTGGGTGCGACAACGGCATCCTTGCCGACGGTGATCTTTTCGCCGACGACCGCGACGCCCCAGTCATCCATGTTCTGCATCGCTTCGGGACGCTCACCGACTGTGGCGCCCTGCTCGATGACGGCGTTTTCGGCAACGATAGCGTACTGCACCACCGCGCCCGAACGCACGACCGTGCCGGGCATGATGATCGAATCGCGCACCGTGGCACCCTTTTCGACCGTGACGTTGGAGAACAGAACGGAGAAATCGACGTCGCCCTCAATTTCGCAGCCGCCGGAAATCAGCGAATTCTGCACACTCGCGTCCGCGGAAATATAGTGCGGGGGCGACGCAAGATTGCGGGAATAAATCTTCCACGAGGTATCGGAAAGGTCGAGATCGACCTTGGGATCCAGAAGATCCAGATTGGCTTCCCAAAGACTGTCGATCGTGCCGACATCCTTCCAGTAGCCGTCGAACGGATAGGCATACATCCGCTCGCCCGCGTTATGCATGGCGGGGATCAGATCGTGACCGAAGTCGTTGCTGGAGTTGGGATCGGCTTCGTCCGCCAGCAGATAGCTGCGCAGCTTTTCCCACGTGAACATATATACGCCCATGGACGCCTTGTTCGAGCGCGGATTCTTCGGCTTTTCTTCAAATTCTCGGATGGCATTGTCGTCGTCCACGATCATCAGACCGAAGCGCGGCGCTTCCTCCCACGGCACCTCCAGCATGGCAATGGTACATGCCGCATCCTTTTCCTTGTGGTACGCCAGCATTTTGGAATAATCCATCTTGTAAATATGGTCGCCGGAAAGAATGGCAACATATTTCGGATTGTAGCGGTCGATGAAGTTGATGTTCTGATAGATCGCGTTCGCCGTATTCTTGTACCATGCGGTACCCTCGATCTGCTGATACGGGGAAAGGATATGCACACCGCCGTTTTCGCGGTCGAGATCCCACGGCTGACCGTTGCCGATATAATCGTTCAGCTCCAGCGGCTGGTACTGCGTAAGGACACCGACGGTGTAGATGCCGGAATTGACGCAGTTGGACAGCGGGAAGTCGATGATCCGATATTTGCCGCCGTAGGGTACGGCAGGCTTGGCGATATGCTTCGTCAAAATGCCGAGTCTGCTGCCTTGACCGCCGGCAAGCAGCATGGCAATGCATTCGGGGTTGCGTGACATATGAATTACCTCCTGTTTATATGCATTCTGAATTTTTATTGAAATGCGGAAAGCGCATTACAGCGTCTGTTGGTTGGGGTTCCTGAATAGAATACCCCTTTTCTCCGATAAGAATTCCGGCTTTTATTCTATATTTTCCACTTTGACCCTTTTGCGCGTTTTGGGAATTCTGCGGCGCAGATATACGCCGGAAAGTCCCGCCAGTGTCAGTGAGATGCTTTGCTTAAAGCCGTGCATCGGTATTTTTTCGGTCTTTAATGCACCCGTACTGCCCGTTCCCGTGCCACCGAACTCCGGCGCATCGGACGTGAACACCACCTCGTATGTCCCCTTTTCGGGAACACCGATGCGATACCCCTCACGCGTGACAGGTGTCAGGTTGCACACGGCTATGATCTCGCCGCCGTTTTTGTCGATACGGCGGAACGCGATCACGGAGTTCTGATTGTCATCCCCGGAGATCCACGCAAAGCCATCCCAGCTGTAATCCACCTCATACAGCGCGGGCGTGTTCCGGTAAAAATCGTTCAGCGCCGCCGTATAGCATTGCAGATTGCGGTGTGCTTCGTAGTCCAGCAGCAGCCAGTCGAGCTGCTGCTTGTAGTTCCATTCTATAAATTGCCCGAATTCGCTGCCCATAAACAAAAGTTTTTTGCCCGGATGCGCCATCATGTACGACAGGAACACACGCACACCGGCAAACTTTTCTTCGTAGGTGCCGGGCATCTTATTAATCAACGAACCTTTGCCGTGTACAACCTCGTCATGGGAGATCGGCAGAACAAAGTTTTCGGAAAACGCATACATAAAGGAGAAGGTCAGGCAGTTGTGGTTGTCCTTGCGGTAGATGCCGTCCATGGAGAAATACCGCAGACAGTCATTCATCCAGCCCATGTTCCACTTGAAGTTGAAGCCCAGTCCGCCCATGAATACGGGCTTGGAGACCATCGGCCATGCCGTGCTTTCCTCGGCGATCATCAATACATCATAGTATTCCCGGAATACCGCTTCATTGAGCTTCTGTAAAAACTCGACCGCTTCCAGATTTTCGTGACCGCCGTTTTTGTTGGGGACCCATTCCCCGTCCTTGCGGTCGTAGTCAAGATACAGCATGGACGCGACCGCATCCACGCGCAGACCGTCGATGTGGTACAGATCCAGCCAGTACAGCGCACTCGACAGCAGGAACGACCGTACCTCGGGACGACCGTAGTCAAATACGCGCGTCCCCCATCCGTAATGCTCGCCCTTGCGCGGATCGGCGTATTCGTAGCACGCCTCTCCGTCGAACTCGTACAAGCCATAGGCATCCTTCGGGAAATGTGCCGGTACCCAGTCGAGCAGCACACCGATGCCTGCCTCGTGGCATTTATCTACAAAATACATGAAGTCCTGCGGCGTACCGTAACGCGAGGTCGGTGCGAAATAACCCGTGACCTGATACCCCCACGATCCGTCGAACGGGTATTCACCCAGCGGCATCAGCTCAATGTGCGTGTAGTGCATCTTCTGCACATAGGGAATCAGCTCGTCTGCCAATGCGCGGTAGGACAGGAAATTGCCGTCCGCATATTGTTTGAAGGAACCGGCATGGACTTCGTAAATATTGACGGGGCTTTCGTAAATGTTCCGCTTCTTACGTGCGGTCATCCACGCTTCGTCCTGCCATGCGTACCCTTCCGTCTCGATGAATTTGGAAGCCGTGCCGGGTCTTGTTTCGGCATGGAACGCATACGGATCCGCCTTAAGGATCGTTTTTCCCTTTGCCGTGCGGATGCAGTATTTGTAAGCGTCAAACGTCTTTACGCCGGACAGCACACACTCAAAAATGCCGCCGTCCGTTACGCGCTGCATCGGCGCTGCCGCTTCGTTCCAGCCGTTGAAATCCCCGACGACGCTGACGGCTGCCGCATGAGGCGCCCAGACGCGGAACACAACATTACCGTCCGCAAGACGGTGCGCCCCCATATAGGTATACGCCCTGCTGTTGGTTCCCTGGTGAAAAAAATACTCCGCTGCGCCCATGTTTTGCCTCCTATACCATTATCCTAATTTGAATTATAGCAAAGCTGTTCATGAATTGCAAGCGATTTTTGACTATTTCGTTCAAAACAGTGTGCAAATTTGTGTGTCATTTTTGGTTAGTATGCACAATAGTAATGCAGACATTCCGCACAAGTTGCAATCTTCCGTCCGATATGCTACTATAAAAACAGAATTTTTGCTTTTTTTCTGCAATAATTTGCCCCTGTGCGGTGTGTTATCTGTGAAAGGAGGAAAGAGGTATGAAGGTTATAACCTCGGGAACGGACGCGTTCTCCCAAGCCATTGACCTGTACGCCGATACCGTTTACCGTGTGGCGATACAGAATACCGCCTGCGCGGCAGACGCGGAGGACATTACGCAGGAGGTCTTTTTAAAGCTCCTGCAATCCGCCAAGTCATTCCGCGATCAGGAACATATCAAGGCATGGCTGATTCGGGTAACGATCAACCATTGTCGAAACTTCGCCCGCAGCCGCAAGCATGAAACACTCACCGCAGAGCTGCCGAACACCGCCGCGGCGCAAGACACATCCGTTCTGGATGCCGTCAAGGCACTTCCGGAAAATCAGCGCAACGCAATCTATCTGCACTACTACGAGGGCTATACTGCACGGGAAATCGCCGATCTGCTCGGCAGCCGGCAGAATACCGTCCTGTCGTGGCTGCGCAGAGGGCGCGAAGCACTGCGGGAAACGATAGGAGGAATTGAGGATGAACAGATATAAACAGGAGCTGGATGCCGTTCATGCACCGGACGCACTCAAAGAAACGCTCGCATCCATGCAGAAAGAAACAGTCAAACCCAAGCCCGTGAAAAAATGGATCGCCGCCGCTGCCGCCGTTTTTGTCGTCCTGCTCGCAGGCACGATCAGCGTTCCCACGTTTATGCGTGCCGGAAGCGCCGCCAAATCCGCGCCGCAGGAAAGCTATGACACGGCTGCCGAAAATGTCAAGGAATATTCGTACACATCGGACAGCATCGCACCGGCAGGCGTTGCTCTGACCGTCGAAACTGCACAGAAGAATCTCCCCGCAGGCAGGAAGCTCATTCGGGACGCCGGTCTGAACGTGGAGACGAAGGACTTCGATACATTTCATCAGGCACTGAACGCCAAGGTCGCCGCACTGGGCGGCTATACGGAGTCCTCCGACATCGGCAACCGCTCCGACCGCACACGGTACGCCACGATCGTGCTGCGTGTGCCGTCTGAATCGCTGGACACGCTTTTGCAGGACGTTGCCGCGCTCGGCACCGTCACGTGGCAGAGTACCTCGATCCAGGATGTCACGGACGAATATATCGACACCGAGAGCCGGGTCGCCGCCGTACAGACAGAGCAGGAAACCCTTCTGGCACTGCTGAAAAAAGCGGAAAGTCTGACCGACACGCTGGAGATCCAGAACCGGCTGACCGAAGTACGCGCCAGTCTGGAAACGTACAAGGGACAGCTCAAGGCACTCGACAGCCAAATCAACTACTCCAAGGTCACGCTCGAAATCTCCGAGGTGGAACGTGTCACCTCTCCGGAAAGCAAGTCTTTCTTCGGCGAAGTGCGCGGCAACCTTTCCGATAACCTGTACAGCATCGGACAGTCCGCCAGAAGCATCGCTATCTGGACTTTGTCCTCCCTGCCCTACTTCGGTATCCTGCTCGTCCTTGCGGGCATCGTCATTCTGATCGTTCGCCTTGTCCGCAAACACAGAAAATAACTTGCCTTTTCCCGTCCTTTGTGGCATAATAATTCTATCAACCGAAAAGGGAGTCTGCCTTATGCGTAAATGGTTCAGAACACTTTTGTCCGTCTGTCTTGCCGTGCTGCTGCTCTTGTGCGCACTGCCGACGGCGTTTGCCGCCGAAGCCGGTACCGAAGAAAACCCGTGGAAGATCGGCGCCGCCGCTGCGGACACCGTAACCGCCTATATTGCGGAAAACATGCTGATCATTCAGGGCAGCGGCAGAATGCAGGATTTTGCCGCAGTCGAGGATCGTCCGTGGAATGATGCGGCGGACAAGATCGAAATGGTCAGCTTTATGGACGAAGTGACAAACGTCGGCAAAAATGCCTTCAAAGGCATGGGACAGAACACGAAGTCGTTCAGCATCTATCCGACCGATACACTGACCGTCATCGGAGACAGCGCCTTGGAGGGCGTCCGATTCGATGAACACACCGCGCTCGTCCTGAGTGCAAAGATCCAAAAGATCGGTGCACGTGCCTTTGCCGATACGAACGCGGACTGCATTGAATTTCAGGGACATCCCGACGTTGCGGCAGATGCATTTGCAGGGATCACAGCAGATGCCTATACCGTTTTCGGCAGTGACTGGACGGAAACCGACAAGCAGGCATTCGGCGGCAAGCTGACGTACAAAAATATGTATACGTTCACGACCGAGGAAATCTCCGACGATGATTCCATGAGCGGCAGCAGTGTCTCCTATATTCACGAGGGCGATACTTACGAATACCGCGCTGACAACAGCGACGGCTACCGTTTCGATCGTTGGAAGGTAGTGTCGGGCGATGTCGGGATCGAAGATACTGAAAATCCGCAGATTTCCGTCAAGCTGACCGACAATGTAAAGGTCAAGGCATATTACACCCATGCGGAGGAGAACTCCGTTCAGAACGGGACAGGCACGATTTCGGACACGGACGGCGAAGCGCCGATCCTGCGATCGTTCATCGTTTGGATTGTCTGCGGCATCCTCCTTTTGGCAGTGATTGCAGCAGCCATCGTCTGCATCGTGCGAAAACGCAAAAAATAACAGAACACCGGGGCTGTCGCCAAAATGCGGCAGCCCCTTGAATTTTTATTGATTTGTGGTATACTGAGGGACACAATCCGAGAAGGCGGTGAATGATATGACAAACCGAAAAAGCGTGTTTTCCCTGATTCTATGCTATATCCTGTGGGGATTTCAGCCTCTGTACTGGTCATTCATTCCCAACGTTCATCCTTATGTCCTCCTGGCTTGCCGCATCATCATGGCTGCCGTTTTCTCGTGTCTGATCCTGCTTTGCAAACACCGCTTTGCGGAGCTGCTCTGTGTATTTCGCAGTCGGGAGATCCTGAAATACCTGCTGCCTGCGGTCGTTTTCCTTGCAGCGGATTGGGCGGTGTTTCTGATCGTCGTCAATGCGGGACACGTACTGGACGCAAGTCTCGGCTACTATATCAATCCCCTTGTGCTGTTTGCGTTCGGCGTCGTGATCTACAAGGAAAAATGCACGCGCATCCAGCTTGCCGCACTTGCCGTTGCAGTGATCGGTGTACTCATCAGCACGGCGGCTTTCGGCAGCTTTCCGTATATTTCGCTGATTATTGCCGTAAACTGGGCAATCTATACCGTATTCAAAAAGAAAATTCAAATCGACGGCGTACTCAGCATCGCTGCGGAAACACTGATCCTGACGCCGTTTGCAATCGCTTTTCTGCTGCTGTTCCGCCGCGCGGATCTTGCCGCAATGGACGTCCGCGAAATACTGTTTATGGTGGGCAGCGGCATCATCACGGCACTGCCGATGTTCCTGTTCTCCAACAGCGTCGCGGCTTTTCCGCTGATCGTCATGTGCTTTGCGCAGTACCTGAGTCCGACATTCAATCTGCTCTGCGGACTGCTGATGGGAGAGAGCTTCTCCCGCGGGCAGATCGTCAGCTTCCTGTTCTTTATTGCGGCGATCTGTCTGTTTACGTTCGGGGAGATCCGTCAGCAGCGCAGTCGGCTCAAGGAAGCCGAAAAATAAACTTAACGGAGGGATCCTATGTTCGGCGTTCTTGTCAATACAGTAACCGTTCTGCTCGGCAGTCTTGTGGGACTGCTGCTCAAGAAAGGCATACCGGAGCGCGTCTCCAAGGCGATCATGACGGCGATCGGCCTTTGCACGCTGTATATCGGTATCGACGGTGCTTTACAGGGCAGCAATACGATTGTGCTGATCGTTGCCATGGTGTTCGGTACGCTGCTCGGTACGCTGCTCGATCTGGACGGAAAAATCAACCGTTTGGGGCAGTTTCTGGAGCATAAGCTCCGCCGTGAGGGCGAAAAAACATCCATCGCCGAGGGCTTTGTAACGGGGAGTCTGCTGTTCTGTGTGGGCGCCATGACGATCGTCGGTTCACTGGAATCGGGACTTTCCGGCGATAACAAGCTGATCTATACCAAATCCGTGATGGATATGATCTCCTCCTGTATGCTCGCCGGTACACTCGGTGTCGGGGTCGTTTTTTCGGCGGCATTTGTCTTTGTCTTTCAGGGTTCATTGGTTCTGCTTGCGGGTCTTTTGCAAAATCTGCTGACCGATACCGCACTGATCGCCGAGATCACCTGTGCAGGCAGTGTAATGATTGTGGGTCTGGGCTTCAATATTCTCGGTCTTTCCAAATTCAAAATTGCGGACATGCTGCCGGCGATCCTGCTTGTCCCGCTCGCTTACTTCGGCGCCCGGTATCTGCCGATATGAATCTGCGCACCGAAAATGCAAAACAAAATACGGCGGTGATAAAAGGATATGCGAAAATACGAACCGCTTCGGAACTGGATACAAGAAAACAAAACCGAGGACTTTATGGAACAGACTGTTTCATTTGAAAGAATATTGACGTGAATCAGAATTTGGTGCGTGCTTTTCTGTATTAAAGTATCAAATAATCCATCGGACGGGTGAACCCGTTTATTCAGCCGGGGAGAGAAACCTCGGCTTTATTATTCCTTCTGTTAATACTTGTAAATACCGAAAAACAGGTTATTATTACCCTCTTCACATTTTTTGTGGGATAAGAAGTCTTTCCCTTAATTGCATTGCGAGCGCCTTCACGGCGCGCGGTAATCCGTACCTCTTGTTATTACTTTTTCGCTCTACCAAAGGAATGGATTCTCACAGTCGGCGCAGGCGCCTCCTTCGGAATGACATCACTTTTTCTGATATCTGACCATCCCACAAAAATCCGTGAAGAACCTATAATATAAAAGAATCCGGTTATTATACTTGCAAACTGAAGTTCTTGACATTGCTTTTAAGAAAAAAGCTACGTACAAATCCCGCTCTGCCACAAACAAATAACCCGCTGATGAGGGATGTGCAATCCTTTTCAGCGGGTTATTTCAATTATGTTCAGATAATAAATCAAGGGCGGCGAAGCCGAAGCTTCGCCGCCGCAAGGAATGGAGATTACTTGGAAATTGCAGAACGGTTTGCCTGATCGTAGCCAACGCCCTTGACGGAGATAGCCTTCTCAATCGTCAGATCAGAGGTGTTGATCGTGCCGTCTGCCACAACGTCTGCTGCGAATGCTTCCGCAGAGCCTGCTTCGAACGAATAAGCTCTCGTAGCCACAGTGGACAGAAGGCTGACGTCGCCGGAGTTTACGATACCGTCGCCGTTCACATCGCCGAAGATGACGATCTGATAGGTGGCATCGACATTGCCGGTATAATCGTTGATCAGTTTGACAACTGTGCCGGTACCGATGAAGCTGCCGTACTCATATACAAGGTGACCGTTGCCGATAACCTCGAGATACTCTGCGTTCAGCGTTGCTTCGTCCGGACCAACATACAGACCGTAGATAAATCCACGCTCGTTGTCGATAACCGTAGTGGAGCCTTCTCTTGCAACCAGCTCGACGGAAAGCGGAGCCCAGACTGCATAGAGGGTCTTGTTGCCGGTAGAAGTTACTTCGTAAGCATCCAGAGCTTCGGTAGCCGCTGCACTGGTTGCCCAGCCGAGGAACATGAAGCCATCGCGTACGAAATCTTCACCGGTGGGAAGTACGGCGCTGTTGCCGACTTCGATCTTCTGGGTTTCGGGAGTTGTGCCTGCTTCTGCACCGTTGAGGTTGAAGCTGACCATTGCATAGTTGACATTCCAAATCGCATAGAACGTCTTGACGGAAGTGTCAACGACATCGTAGGAAGTGACCGGGATGGTAGAGGTGCTGGTTTCACCCCAACCGCCGAAGGTGTAGTACTGCTTGCTAAGACCCGTGCCGTCGGGCAGCACGATGGTTGCACCGATAACGTCGGACATATCTGCAGGAGCAGTGCCGTTGCCGCCGTTCAGATCGAACTTAACCGTACCTTCAAGCAGGTACCATTCGCCGTAGAGTTCGATGTTCTGTGCTTCAAACTTTGCTGTGGGCGTGTAGGACTGAGTCAGATCTGCATCGGTGTACCAGCCGTTGAAGCCGTAGCCGTATTCTGCATATTCTTCTTCGGGAACTTCGGGCAGAACAAGGTCATCGCCATAATAGCCGGAAACCTCGTCGAAGAATTCAAGCTCGCCGTCCACGTACCAGTTCATGGTGATCGTGTACTGTTCGTGAGTCGTGAAGCCGTAGATGGTGGTGTCGGCGGTCAGCGTCATCGGGAAGGAGACTGCTGCACCGGTCACACCGTTGGTCTGCTTCCAGCCGCTGAAGGTGTAGCCCTGTGCGGGTGTGTAAGCGACCATGTCTGCGGTAACTGTTGTGCCGTTGAGAACGGGAATCTGTTCACCGTACTGTGCGCCATCGACCATGAGCGTCAGATAGAAGCCGTCGATGCCGGTCGTACCGTAGAAGTTCTCGGTCTTCGCGGGCATGGTTGTGTAAGCAAACGCTTCGCCGGCGGTGTTCTTCCAGCCGCTGAATGCCATGCCGGATTCAACTGTGACTGTGGGAGCCGTGATGGGCGTACCGAACGTTTCGGTAATGGAATCATAGAGTGTGCCATCCAGATAGAAGTTGATGGTGTAGCTGTTTGCCGTCCAGTCTGCACGAACCGTTGCACCCGTTGCCGGATACTTATCCATTGCAAAAGCAGTGTCGCCGATCTTCCAGCCGTTGAAGGTGTAGCCGGTTCTGGAGGGTTCGCCGTATACGTTGTCGATCGCGGCATCAAACAGACCGTTCAGGGTTGCTGTGGTCTGACCGTTGACAAACGTACCGCCGTTTGCATCCAGGCTGAGCTGGACACTGTTTCTGGTGTAGTAGAGATTCAGGATTGTCGGGCTTTCGGGATCACTGCTGACCTCATCTGCGAAATCTGTGTTGCTGCAGGTGAAGCCGACATATTCCTTCGCCACTGCGTCAACTCTGGTGCCGACTGCTGCCTGCTTGGTTTCTTCCTCATAGGGAAGCCAACCGGTTGCGGTCGTGTTCTGCTTATAATGGCGGACGAAGTAGTCAACTTCCATTGCCTGCCACTTTGCGTGGAGCGTGTTGTCGGAAGTGGGGACTACGAATGCGGAAGCATCGACATAGTCGGTGTCGGCTGCATCTGCAGTCAGAGTCCAGCCAAGGAAGGTATGATACGCATAATTCGGGGTCGGGAGCTGGATTGCTCTGCCCTGCTTATCGGTGATTGCGGACAGTGCCGCACCGCCGTTGGTATCGAAGCTGATGGTGCTGGTGACCATCGGTTCCACTGCGAAGCGCGCATCATTGTCCACAAGGACATAGAGGCTGTCCCAGTAGGAAGCGGTATCATATGCAGCCTTTGTTTCGCGGCATGCAGTGATCTTGCCGTACTTGGCGTCCGCATCCTTGGTGAATGCTTCGGGCATGAGGAGCTGTGCATAAGCATTGGTGCCATCCGCCGTGGGAGCATTGTCCAGAACCATGAACTGGAAGGAAGCGATGTCCTGTTCGGGATCGGGTTGGCAGCGCGTGCCGTTCGGGGAATCCGCAGCGATGTAGTATACATACTCATAGTTTGCATACTCGGGCTTGAGCGTGGTCGTACCGGTTACGAACCAGTCAGCCGGATAGAACTGCTGCGGTGCGGTGGTGCAGCTGTTGACACGACCGAGGATATTATCGGAGCAGTCGGTCACGTTTGCGCCGCCGTTATCGAGAACGGTGAAATATGCTTCGCCTGCAGTCTTGGAGCAAGCATCCGTACCTACAACAGCAGTTGTAAGCGGAGCGCCGTTGAGTGCGGGCTGGAAGTATCTCTTGTCGTAGTAAACGACGAAGCTGTGTGTGGAAACGATGTGGTTTGCGGTCATGGAGACCGTTGCGGTAACGATGTCGCCCTGCTGGAGCGTACCGGTCTTGTCGGTGCTCAGTCTGTAAGTCACGGTGAAGGGTTCAACGTCCCAAGCCGCAACGAGCGTGATGTTTCTTGCGGGAACGACAGTGTTTTCGTCAAACGGGAATGCTGCGCCTTCCAGCGTCCAGCCGGCGAACACGAAGCCCTTCTTGGTGGGCGTGCCGGGTGCCGTGAGTGCGGAACCGCAGGGAAGGTTGGTGTAAGCCGTAGCATCGAAGCCTGCGGGCATGGAAGCGCCTTCGCCGACAGAGAAGGAAACGGTGAACGGCAGCGGATTCCACTTTGCATACAGCGTTACGTTGTCGCCGGACATGGTGAAGGGGAATGTTGCAGCCGTGGTGAGCGCTTCATTCTTGTACCAGCCGCCGAACGAATAGCCGGCCCTTGCGGGCTGCGTGGGCTCATTGACGGAATGGCCGATTTCGACTGTGATAGTAGAATTGGCTGTGCCGTTGTTGTAGACGTAGGTGACATTACGGATCTGGTCATTCCACTTTGCATACACGGTGATGTTGCTGCTGGGAATGCTGAACTGCGTAAAGTCGATCGGGTTGTTGCCCTGTGCATCGTAGCACCAGCAGACAAAGCCGTTGCCTGCCTTTGTCGGTGCCTTCTGCGGAGCGGCAACCGGAGTGCCGTAGAGATCCGTTACGGCGGTGGTGGAAGCGCCGCCCTCGAAGGTGCCGCCGTTCGCATTGAAGGTTACGGTGAACGGAGCGGGTGTCCATTTTGCATAAACGGTATCACAATCGCCGAATTTGAAGACGGACCAGTCAACCGCATTCTGGCAGGCATTGTCAAAATACCAGCCTGCGAAGTCGTAACCGGCACGTGTCGGTGTTTCGCTGGGGCCTGCATAAGCCTGACCCATTGTACCGATGACGGGACTGATTGCGCTGCCGCCGAGTGTCTCGAAGTTCAGCTGCTTACCGGTCAGCGTCCAGCCTGCATACAGAACATATGCAACGCCTGCGGAGTCTGACTTGGCGGTAAGGTCGCCCTGGAAGTTTGCATTGCTCGGATCCACGCTGATCGGCCATGTGACCGGCTGTGTGCAGGCTGCATCATAGTACCAGCCGTTGAATCTGTAATTGGTTCTGGTCGGATCGGTCGCGGGCTTTGCAGCCGTGCCGAAAAGCGTTGCCGTGGTATCTGCGGGAACATTGGCAACATCCGTGCCGTTGCCGACGAAATGCAGAGAGACCGACTTGTACTGACCGGTGATATTGGCGATCGCCGCAGCAAGATTCTGCTTCATGGTGTCGACCGTACCCTGATATCTGCTGTCAAGCGGTCTGTCGTATGCGATGTCGTCGATCGCATCGATCAGAGGAGTTACATAGGAATACTTATAGAGCTTGCCCTTGGTGTTGTCGGCATAAGCCTGGTTGAAGTCGGTGGGGATCATTGCAAGGAGCGTATCGCATGCAGAATAATCCGCGGGACCGTACATCATACCGGACTGCCAGTTTGCATTGGCATCATATACCGGGAGACATGCGTTCAACTCGCTTGCCGCAGTGTTGATCTCGCTCTGGGTGATGTCTTCTCTGCCGTAGACGTACCATGCCTGTTCAAGAGCTGCGACATACTGCGCCCATGTTCTGAAGCTGCCTGCGTTCTGGATACCTGCGGGGGCTGCCGTCAGGAACTGTGCCTGCTGGTAGTTGCCGCTGGTGGCTGCCGCAAGAGCGGTTCTCAGAACGGACTTGTCGTAGGAGTACAGCGTGATCATGTAGTTGTTGTAGGAGATCATGTGACTCTTAACAGCCGTGCCGGTCAGGTTGCCTTCGACCTGGATCTGAAAACCGAGCTTCAGGGTGCTGCCTGCTGCGGGGATATTACCGTTGATCGGCATTGTTCTGGGTGTAAGATTATTCAGCTTTCCGGAATCCGTGGTGATGGAATAACCGCTGACAGCCGTGCCGTTGAGCGTTGCAGAAGTCAGATAACCGCCGTTCAGCTCGAGCTTGTGGCTGTCGTCCTCGTCGAAGTCGGAGCCTTTGGTAACTGTTGCGTGCAGATCAATATCGGCGAGCGTTTTGCCGCTCATGACCGATGCGTCCACGTAAATGTTACCGACTGCCGTCACTTCGCACGTCCAGTCCTGACTGTCGCCGACGCCGTTCTCGGATTTTACCCAGTTATAGGCAGCTGCGGCGGGTGCCGCACAGGTAACGTACTGACCGGAATCGGTATCGACGTAGCAGTTGAAGGTGGAGCTTCCATTATAGTTACCGTAAGCGGGACCGATCTTCTGCACGTTCTGGTTCTGCGATCTGTGGGTCGCCCACTTATTCTTGTGGTGTACGTTTACATGGAAGCCGGGATCATTATAAACAAGCTTGACCGCAGACCACGCATAGGTGGTGTAGGTCTTGCCGTTTACCTTGTAGGAAGCCGTCCATTTGACTGTGGTGTCGGATGTGGGGGCAGACTGGAAATCACCGCCGGTAACATCCCAGCTGAAGTCGTTGTTGGTTCCCATTGTGCCGCCCGAGAAGGAAATACCGGGTTCACTACAGGAAAGGTTGACGTTGGAAGCACCGGGGACCTGCAGATAGATCGTGCCGCTTGCCTTCGCATGTGTACCTCTCTCGTAGTAGTTCGTGCCGTACGCTTCAATATACTGCGGCACCGTAAAGGTTGCCGACGGATTCGTCGAAGCAGTACGCTGGACTGTCGGCGCTGCAAAGCTGATCGTAGTAAATGCGACCGTCATCATGGTGAAGACCATGAGTACTGCCAACAGTGCACTGAGTGTGCGCTTAAAGTTTGACATGCTTGTTTTACCTCCATTCAAATCTCTCTACAACAGCGTGATGTCTGTTTTTTTGAAGCCAATTTTCTAAAATGGAAATTGACCCCGTATACGTACCCAGACATACACTTATATGCAATCTAACCTTATCACAATAAAGCAACAATGTCAATATAAAAAACCAATTTTATGAATGATTTTTTAACACTATCCCCAAACACGGTGACGAAACTGCACGAGAAACGTTTTTTGTCCCCTTGTCAATTTGTGAAAAACACACGAAACCGCCCCAAAACCGAAAAAATTCTTAAAATGCTATTGAAATATTCCGCCGAATATGCTATTATAGCCCTGTACTTTTTATAGGTTTCATTTTATCCGGGCGTATTTTTGCAAAGGAGCAATCGCTGTGGTGAATGTATCTCCGAATGCTTTGTACGAAAAATTCGAGCAGGTCTATCGTCTGCTGAGTGCAAAGATCAGCGCGCGCTGCATCGGCAGCGGTCAGGGTCGTTACCTGCAGCTCCTGCTTTCCCGTGACGGCATGAGCCAGTCGGAACTGGTCAATGTTCTGGGCGTTTCCCCGTCCAGCGCCAGTGAGCTGACGGACAAGCTGCTCGCCGCCGGATATATCACCCGTAAAAAGGACGACGCCGACAAGCGCAAAATGCTTGTCTGCATCACGGACAGCGGTAAAGCCGCCGCTGCCGATTTTCAAAAGGAATTTGCCGCCGCTGCCGAAGAAGCCTTCGGCATACTGGCTCCCGATGCAAAAGAGACGCTGCTTTCCCTGCTCTGCGTGATGCTCGAACAGGACGAGCCCGCCTCCCCCGTCTGCGATGCCATGATCCGTCCCGGCAAACGTCTTTGATCCCGCTATTTCATTCACCCTCCGGGTGTTTGATATAAATCTACGAAAGGAGCTTGCAACTATGGCAATTCTTGAATCTGTTCTTACTGTTTTCCAGAAGGCTATCACTTGGCTTACCACATCCAGCGCTTCCACTTATGCGTACGATGCACTCACCTCAGTTCTGAACCTCATCCTGAAAGTCGCCGGCAACATCGGTGCGTAATTCCGGAAATCGGTTTGTTCTGAAAAGAAGTTGTTAATTCTTTTGGCCAACAGAATAAGCAGGGGACGTCCCAAGCGGGGCGTCCCGATTTTTTTATCCGTTTTCTTTTCTGCGTTCTTCTAAGCATATTTATTCATCCTGAAGTTCTGTGATAAGTCTTTCAATAGCATCAACAGATTCAAAATTTTCGGGAATCAACTTATCTGCACTGATTGAAATATCAAATTCATCATCAAGCATATTAACAAGCTTTACTATTTTTATAGACGGAAGTATTCCGCTGCTTATAATAGCCGCCTCATTTTCGAAATCGACTCCGGGCTTAATCTCTTCAAGGATTTCAATAATTGTGTCTCTCATTTCTTCTTTTCCTTTCTGTTTTGTTTTTTCATTTCTTTATAATTCGCCGTAATAAATTTACGATCAATTTTACCGTTGGAGTTGTAGGGCATTTCCGATACCGCAAAAATCACATCCGGCATCATATATTCGGGAACTTTCTTTTCAAGATGCGCAATCAAATCGGCAGCTGCAATTTCCCTGTTCGTATAAATAAGGACAAGCTTATCCTTTTCTTTGTCAAAAACGCAGCACACCGTACCGATATTTTCAAAGCTGTCCGCCGCAGCTTCGATTTCTCCGAGCTCAATACGGTACCCCATATGCT
>R27__coassemble_843_pt1 | contig 16403 bp, 13 predicted proteins | sample R27__metabat2_high_PE_029 | metagenome-assembled genome bin R27
GTATGGTGCTTAAAATACAATGTTTCAACCTTATTTCTCCTTCGTATTGTATGAGCTGCTCATATCCACGTCGCCCATATCGACGACGGTTTTCTTATCGACGGAAGCATCAATGCGCTTTTGCAGTTCGGCAAGGAAAACATCCTCGTCCAACGGGAGCGTGACGGTCTTGTCGAGCCACGAGGACAGATGTGCCGCGTTGGAGATGGACAGGGAGTTGATGCCCTCCGCACCTTCGGCAATCATCGGCGTGCCGTGCAGGATGTGTGCCGCAAAAGCGTTCAGAACGCCGACATGCTGTTCGTTTTTGCCGTCGGTCTCCACATCGACATAGTGACCGTCCGGCTTTTGGAAGCCTTCGGGACAGGTCGCACAGTGCTTGCTCGTCCACTCGTCCAGTTCATAAACGGTGATCTTGCCGTTTTCGCAGATCAGCTTGGCGCCGTCGAGTGTGACTTCGAGACGGTTGGTGCCGGGTGCATCTCCGGTCGATGTGACGAACACGCCCGTTGCGCCGTTTTCATATTCGGCGTAGATCGTAACGTCGTCTTCCACTTCGATGTCGTGCCACTTGTGCTCATGGCAGAATGCACGGATCGACTTGGGCATACCGCAGATCCACTGCCACAGGTCGAGGTTGTGCGGACACTGGTTCAGCAGAACGCCGCCGCCTTCGCCCTTCCATGTGGCACGCCATCCGCCGGAATTGTAGTAAGCCTGGGTGCGGTACCAGTCGGTGATGATCCAGTTGACGCGGCGCATTTCACCGTACTTGCCGCTTTCGACCAGCTCCTTCATCTTGCGGTAGATGTGGTTGGTACGCTGGCAGAACATGATCGTGAATACGCGGTCATGTGCCGCTGCAAATTCGTTCATTTCACGAACCTGCTTTGTATAGACGCCTGCGGGCTTTTCGACCACGACATGCTGACCCTTTTCGATCGCATACATGGCAAGCTCGGGGTGTGAATAGTGCGGGGTGGCGATGATGACGGCGTCGCAAAGACCGCTGTCGATCAGTGCTTTGCCGTCGTCGAAGGCTGCAAGACCCGGGTGGATTTTCTTACAGATTTCCAGACGATCCGCGCGCGGATCGGCGATGGCGACCAGGCGCATCTCACGGATCTTGCCGTCGGCAAAAAAACGGGTGTGGCGGGTGCCCATATTGCCCACGCCGATGATGCCGAACTTGATCGGCTGTACCAGTTCGATCTGCTTGTGCAAAGCGTCGGCTGCCGCCTTGAAGGATTCTTCATGGCTGGCGTACTGATATTCGCCCTTGCCCTCGAGCAGAGCCGTGGAGCCGCCGTGCGCTTCGAGTGCGCCCAGACCGTCGAACACCTTCAGGTGCGGTTCCAGTGTCAGGAACCGTGCGCCGTCCTTCTGTGCGAAACGGCGGAGCAGCTCCGTATACTGCGCGTCGCCCTCACCGGCAGGCGTGACGACGCCGTCGGAATAACGCGCGTCCTTGACGTGCATATAATCAATATAGGGTTCGAGCATCTCATAACCGGACAGAATGTCCGCGCCGGAATGGATGTAGTTCGCGGGATCGAAAATGCCGCCGAGCTTGTCGCCGAGTGCCTTGTGCAGATCCAGACAGCGCTCCGGAATGTCACCGTAGATGCCGCATTCATTCTCATGACAGCAGCGGATACCGTTTTCGTTTGCATAGTCGCAGAACGCTTCGACACGGCGGATGACCTCATCCCTGTATTCATCGTAGCTTTCACCCTGGGTGAAGTAGAAGCTGAACATGCGGATGTTTTTGGTGCCGAGAATTTTGGCGACCTCAACCGTGTTCTTGAACGCTTCAAAGTGCGGTGCGAAGTCCGCGGTGATCTCGATCTTGCCGTAGGAAGATCCGATCGCGGAAACACCGATGCCGCCCTCGTCGAGGATCGCTTTCAGCTCGCGCGCTTCGTCCGGCGTAATGGTGTTGATGCTTTTGCCGTCGTCGAGACCGCGCAGCTCGATGTGCGTGATGCCGTTTGCCTTACATGCGGCGATCTGCTCCCGGATTTTTTTGGAAGCCTCGTCCGCAAAGGCGGAAAGAATAAATCTTGCCATGTTATCCCTCCAAAGTATATTGTAATGCCTGTGTATGCGCCGTGATATATTGACGAATGCCGTCCTTGAGCGGTTCCTGACCGACGGCAAACGATTCGTCCAGTGCCTGCATCTCCGACGCGATGGTCGAAGTGGTTTCGTCATCCGAATCGAACATCCGGTACGCTTTTTCAAACTGCGCGAGGTGCGCTGCGTCAAACATTTCCCGTGCGGCGGAAAGTGCAGCCTCGGTAAGCGGCTTTTCGTTAAGCCGGAAGAATGTACAGAGCGTTTCCGCATCTTCACAGAATACGAAGCTCAGTGCGTAGATATATTGCTTTTCCTGCGGCAGTGCGCGGAACGCCGCAACCATATCGGTACTTTTTTCTAACTCCTTCTGGATGTGCAGCGCGATACCGTGCAGCATACGAAAACAGTCTGCCGACTGTGCCTGCTCTGGTGTGACGGCGGCAAATTCGCTGCGCAGCGCGTTTTCCTCTTGGAGCCGTGCGAGAATTTTGTCCCGTTCGGCATTGCGTTTTTTAGCGGCACGGAGCGCCATGACCCACATGAACAGCATCAGAACGACCGCGACGATCAGAACGGCGGTCAGCTTTTTGTATTCGCCGAAGGCGCGGAAAATCTCAGTCAGCATTGGTGTCCCTTCTTTCGGTCAGTGCTTTGTAGATGTCGCCCTTTTTGAAGCCGAACTGTTTGGCAGCAGTCTTGGCGGCGTCGGTGGGGGATACTCCCTGTTCGGTCAGTCGGACAGCTTCCGTGACGGCATCCTCCAAAGTAAAGCTGTCATCGGGTTCAGGCTCGGGCGCGCCCTCGATGATGAGGACGATCTCCCCCTTGGGGGGCTGTGCGGTATAGCGCTCGATCGCTTCGGAAAAGGTGGTGCGGATTACTTCTTCGTAGATCTTGGTGATTTCACGCACGATGGCGATATTCCGCTCGCCGAACGCCGCGTACATATCACGCAGCGTGGAGAGCAGCTTGTGCGGCGCCTCGTAAAAGATCATGGTGCGCCGCTCGTTTGCCACGTCCTGCAAATGCTGCCTGCGGCTTTGCTTGCTGACGCTCAGAAAACCTTCAAACGTGAATCTGCCGGACGGCATTCCGGAAATGGCGAGCGCCGTTGCAAAGGCACAGGGACCCGGTACGGCGGCAACCTGAACGCCGTGTTCATGGCAGAGCCTGACCAGATCCTCACCCGGATCAGAGATCGCGGGCATTCCGGCATCGGTGACGACGGCACAGCTTTCGCCGCCGAGGATCCGTGCAAGTATTTCACTGCCGCGCTCGCGGCGGTTATGCTCATAATAGCTGACAAGCGGTTTTTTGATGCCGAAATGGTTTAAAAGTCCCAGTGTGACGCGCGTGTCCTCGGCGGCGATGAAATCACAGCTCGCGAGCGTTTCCACAGCGCGCGGCGAAAAATCGCCCAGATTGCCGATGGGCGTCCCCACCACATATAAAATACCGCTCATACCTGCTTCCTTTCATTATTGTACAGCCCGTATACTTCCAGTGCGTCGGCTGTGTACGCGCCGTTTTCGTTCTTCAGGATCAGCGGCGGCTCTAAAATCATACCGCTGTTTGCGCCTTTCTTGCCCTCCAGCAGGAACAGGCTCGGCGCTTTGACTGCCGTGTGCTGCATCAGCCGCAGACGCTTCGGCTCGATCCCGCAGCCGCGCATTGCACAGATCGCGTCCGCCAGTCGTTCGGGGCGGTGACAAATGCACAGTCTGCCGCCGAACCGCAGCAGCTTTTGTGCCGCCTGGGTGATATCGGTCAATACGCAGGTGACCTCGTGCCGTGCGAGCAGTGCGCCTGCATCCGTGCTTTGCAGTCCTGCGCGGGGTGCCTTGTAGGGCGGGTTCATGGTGACCAGATCAAAGGTATACAGCGGCGCTTCCCGTTCGGTCAGCGTACGCAGATCGGCATGTACGACCGTCAGCTTTTCTTCCAGATGATTGTACCGCACACTTTCATGCATCAACGCACAGGCGTCCGCCTGTATTTCGACGGCGGTGATGCTTTTGCACAGCCCGTCCCGACAGAACAGCAGCGGGAGAATACCGCAGCCGCTGCCCAGATCGCAGGCAACGGTCGTCCTTTTCGGCGCGGCAAAATGCGCGAGCGCCAGCGCGTCCGTACCGAACGTATGCACAGGGGAGACGACTGCGGATATGCCGCCGCCTAAATCCTCGTACCGTGTCTGCACTGCGCTCACCGCCTATACATACCATACATATTTACCCAAGTATACCGCAACCGTTCGGGTTTGTCAATCAAAAAGCCTGCCGGAAAAGCGGCAGGCGGTAAAAATCAGGATTCTGTTTCGTCGGGGGACACAGGCTTTTCGTAGGAGCGGACAAAAGCAAGAAAATCGTCCTTGTCCTCACAGGAGCGGTAGAGCATGACAAGCTGCTGTTCCTTTTCGGTCAGCTTGCGGAAAACCTCAAGAAAAATCGTACTCTCACTGTCCGCAGAGGACGAGGAAAGCGACAGCACGGACGGAAGATCGCGGCAGTTGACAAGATCCTCGATCCGCACATTATAGAGCGTGGAGAGCTTTTTCAGATTGCGGATGTTCGGCTCCGTTTTTCCGGTTTCGTAATACGCATAGGTCGAACGGTCCATGCCGAGCAGATCGGCGATATTCTTTTGCGTATAGCCGGCTGCCATGCGCAGCTTCTTTAAGTATTCCGGAAATTCCATTGTAACGCCTCCCGAAACAGGATATAAAACATTATATCTGTTACAAAAAAAGAAGTCAAGACTATTTGCGGATTTCCGTAAAAAAAGATTGAAATTGCACGAAAATGCGCTATAATGGTAGAAATACGGAAAAGAGGCACAAAATATGGTGTTTGACAGAACAAAATATTTTATCGTGGACATGGACGGCACGTTTTACCTCGGTGACTCCATGATCCCCGGAGCGGATACTTTTCTGCGTGCAGCGGAAAAAAGCGGACGGGACTGGTATTTTTTCAGCAACAATTCATCCAACAGTGTGGCGACCTGCCGCGCAAGACTTTCAAAAATCGGTTTTCCCGTTTCGGAGGAAAAGGTGCTGCTGTCGTCGTTTGTGGCGGCGGACTACATTCTGCGGCAGTATCCGGGCAAAACGGTCTACCTGCTCGGCAACGGGAATCTGTACGACTGCTTCCGGGCGTACGGTGTACCGCTGGTGCAGGAGGATCCCGACATCGTGGTGCTCGGCTTTGATACGGACATTACCTATGAACGTATCCGCAAAGCATGTACCTATATTGCGAACGGAGCGGTCTTTCTGGCGACGCATCCGGACAGGAACTGTCCGATCGCCGGCGGCTTCATGCCAGATACCGGTTCGATGATCGAACTGTTTGCGGCATCGACCGGCAGACGTCCCACGGTGCTGGGCAAGCCCATGACGCCGACGGTGGAGTACCTGACGCAGGTGCTGCGCTGTGCACCGCAGGAGCTGGCGTTTGTCGGGGACAGGCTGGAGACGGATATCCGCATCGGTACGGATCACGGTATTCCGGCGGCACTTGTACTCAGCGGCGTGACGGATGAAGCATTGCTGCAAAAATCCGGCAGCCGGCCGAGTGTTGTGGTGCCTTCTCTGCGTGATCTGGCGGAATATCTTTAAAATCGTTCAATTTTAACAAAACAGGGAGAGCAGTTTTGTCCCATTTCTATGGAATTTGTGGTTGACAAATCCTTGCAAAGCATGTATAATAATCAATGCATAAGTATGTAGGAAACTCTTGTATATAGTCGGCGGAGGGATTTATGATGAAAAATGTTCTCAAAAAGTTTATGGCGGTTCTTCTGATAGCAGCGGTGTTGGTCTCCTCTGCGGCCTTCGGCGCGTCTGCGGCATCCGGAACAATTGAGGTCACCATGAAGATTACCGGAACAGGCAGCATTTGGGATCAGAATGATGACGAACTGCTGGATAAAGGTACCTACACGTACCCTGTCGGAGAGAAAGTAACCTTGACGGCGTATCCTGAGAACGAATGGGACTATCAGTTCCTGTATTGGATCAACACCGAAACGGATCGTGTCGTTTCCTTTGAAGAGGAGTATTCCTTCTATGCCGCAACCTATGCAAATCTTGAGGCAGTGTTCGACGATTCCGAAGATGTACTGGCAGGCAATAATACACACAGAGTCGTGTATCTGACCTCCGGCGATAACATTCTGTTTTCCAAGGTTCTTGATGTCGGCGATACCGCTTATTTTGATGAGATTCGTACAGACATCGAGGTCGGTGACAACCAGCTGGTCGATTGGGATCATTCCATTGAGGAGGTCGCCGCATCCACCGAAAACTGCTTCGTACATCCGAACTTTGTAAACAATAACACCTGTACGATCACCACGATCATCGGTAACGACAGCTACTCCCGTCAGGTCGCTTTCGGCACTACCGTGGCGATCAAAGCGCCCGATATGGATGCTCGTTTCTCCTGCTGGATGGTTCCCGAAGATCCCGACGATCCGTACGATGCGGATACGATCGTCAGCTATGAGCAGAATTATACCTTCGTGGCAACGCTCGATCAGACTATTATGGCTGTTTACGGCGACCAGAAGGGCAACGGTATTGCAACCCGTATCTCCGGTGATCTGCCGAACTTTACGGATTCCAGCATCACGTTCTATGCAGAACACAGCGTTATCGAGGATAATTATGAGGTTCTGCAGCACGGTCTGATTATGACCAGCGACCTTGTGATCGGCAACAATCCGGATCTCTTCATTATCAATTCCAAGGAAAAGAAGATCCAGAAGGGTACTTCCAAGAACACCGATTTTTCGGGTACGTACTCTGTCAAGAAGACCAAGTGGCACGATACCATGGAAAGCGGCGGCGAAACGGTCGATTATTATCCGCTGCTGTTTGTCCGCTCCTATGTGATCGTGGAAGACTATAATACCGGTGAAACACTGACGGTCTACAGTCCCATCTATGTGGCGGATTATGTCAATGTGGGCTTCAAGGGCATCCTGGAGGGCAGCAACTACGATGATCCCTTCGCGGAAACACTCGTGGATGCCTGAGGCAAAAACTATGTTATCTTTGACAAAAAATATACGTAGTTTTTTGTCAGAAATAAAATTCTGATGAAAGGAGTTTTTTACCATGCGCAAGTATTCCAAGCCGGCAATGATGATGGAAGCATTTGACATCGAGGATGTCATTACTGCGAGCGGTGGCGGCATAGATGACCCCGAAATCGTAGTCGCAGGCGATGAAGAAGATGTCGGCGTTTCCGCTCCCATCGATGTAATGGTTGATTTCAACTAATGTCTCCGCTGATGCAGGCGAATGGGTTCCCTTATTCGCCTGCCGATTTCCCAGAAAAAAGAGGTTGATTAGATTGCGTTATTATGTTAAGCCCGAACTGAATTTGGAAGTCTTCGATGTCGAGGACGTAATCACTGCGTCCGGAAGCTGGTATGAGCCCGGTACCGATCCGACATATCCGGATCCGGATACAACCACAAGCCCGATCAGTATTGTGGACGAGAGTAATACCGTCGAAGAAGAAGTGTGGGCAGCCAACCCGTACGGCAGTATGGACAAAGATTTGGATGCTGCTGCACTTGCGCATACAACATTGCCGTTAGACGGTGAAGTTTCGGGCGGCAGTATCGTTCAGGAAGGCTTGAACAGTCTGTATGAGAATTTCCTGAGCCGTTTCTAATCAACACTCAATCTATATACAAAACCTAAAAATTATCTCCCGTTTGTGCAGAACGGGAGGTTTTGTTTTTTATGTTCAATTTGTTTGGAATTTGGCTTTGAGCGGTGCCGTATCAACACTTTTATTCGGTAAATGCGAAGGTCATCAGCTTGTGCGAAGGGATGCGGAACGTGACGGTATTGCCGGTTCCGATCTGTTCGTGCAGGTTTTCTTCCAAATCGGCAAGATAGATTTTTCCGCCTGTCGGTACATGCAGCGTCAGACTGCCGTTCACAGACTGTGAAGCGCGGCTGCGTACGCGAACGATCAGACCGTTTCCGCTGTCGGCGCGCTTGAACGCCGTTACGGTCAGCCCAGTGCCGCAAAGCTCCACCGCACGGAAAACGTCCGCCAGTGTTGTTGTGGGACGGACATAATCGGGCATCACACTGTCCTCCGTGTCGCGGTTGACACGTGCGAAGGGTGGACGGATCGCCGCACTGACGGCTTTGCTCAGTGCTTCGCGTGTGCCGTCAAAGGGAATCAGCGTCAGGCCATGCTCAAGTCTGCCGATATTCTGTGCCGCCTCCATGAAGTATTCCGGCGTTTTCTCAAACGTTTCGTTGTCGATCATCTCAATGGAGCGCAGCAGCGTCAGTGCCAGCGCACGCTGATCGTTATCGGTACATTCGTATTCGTAAATGCCTCTTGCAGCGACTGCCAGACCGCGATCTGCCATGCGTACGGCGCAGTATTCCTGCATCGGATGTGTTAAATACGGCATTTCTGCAAGATCGGCCTCGTCCGGTATCGAAATCGGGCGCTCCACTTCGTCGAACGCCTGTCCGCTCTCGCTGACCGATGCCTGCGCAAGGCAGGACGGAAACAGTACCCGCACGCGGTGATTGCGGCTTGCGTTGTCCAGCGTAATGTGCAGCCGTATCGCGGCGGCATCCTTTTCGAGTGCCAATACCGTGCGGATTACCAGCGGTGCGGTTTCGTCGCTTCTGCGTTTTCTGTCCTTCGTAAGACCTGCGGGAATATCCATGCGTACCGTGATCTCCAGTGCAGCGCCGAGTGGTGTATCGTACAGTGTGCTGATCTGCGCGTTTGCTCCGCGGGAGGTCAGCCGTCTGTTATCGTTCTGCGGCTCGATATGCACATAGCAGTTGCCTGCTTCGCCGTCGTCAGTGAACAGCAGGGCGGACGGATAAACGGCGCCGTTTCGCTTGTCGGTCAATGTAAAGGTACCGTCCGATGCGACACGAACGGAAAGAAGATCGTTTTCGAGTACGTTCGCTTCCCGAACAAAATAGCTTTCCTGCCGATTGTGCGGCACGGCGGACGGAACGGCTTTGCAGAGCCGCAGACGTACCGCACCATAAGCCGGAATGCACGGCGCGTCTACGATCGCTTCGATGTGTCCGACCTCGCCCCACGTCGGATGCCCCAGACGCGGATTATAGCGGACATCACCGTTCGTATCGGTGGAGAGTACGCACATCCGAACGGGAATGCCGTCGGCTGTTTCGAGGGTGATCTGCTCCCCGCCGAAGCCGGACGGCACGTCCATCGTCACCCGTACCGCGCCCTGTCTGTCCGTTTCAGAGAGGTTGAACAGCCACAGGGACGGTTCTATTGCCCCGCAGCTCATGATGCTGCGCAATGCGTTGTCGCAAATCTGTTCACTCAAAGAGAGGGAAGCGCCGTACCGTGCCATGACCTGTTCGTACACCTCGTCCACCGAGCAGCAGCCAAGGGAGTCGTGCGCGTGGTTTTCGAGGACATATTTCCATGCCCGTTCCACTGCCCATGCGGGATAGGCAAAGCCGAGTGCCGACGCAAATCCTGTCAGCGGCTCCACACTGCCGACAAGCAGCCTTTCGGCTTCAAAGTGGCGGCGCTTCTGCTTCGGATGCAGTGCGTTGGTGGATTCCAGTACCGGCTCATTCGTGTACAGCAGTTCTCCCGTATAGGTTTCGGGCGTGATGTTCCGTTCCCGAAGATCGCGGATAACCGCTTCGGCATATGCCTGCGGTGTGCTTTGCCGTACCGATAAATCGGGGAAAAGCGCTTCGACTTTTCGGCAGACCTCCAGAATATCCGCCTGTGCCCACGAATGGTCGATGCCGTTGAGCCAGAGCATGTGGCGGCTGTCGGACACACTGAGCCGCAGGGTGCGGATGCGCTCCACATGACGGCGCAGTCCCTCCCGTTCGATCGGCGTGCCGTCGATGATCTCGGTAAAATCCTCGATGCTTGACGGCAGTGCGGTCGCTTCGCCGTAGCCTGCGTTGGAGTTGAAGAAGTCCGCTGTCGTACCGTCCGGCGCTGCCCAGCGGAAATAACTGCGGCAGTGGTTCGGTACGCCGCGCCACGCCATGATGCCGGAGATCCCGAAGCCTGCCAGAATCTGCGGAAGCTGGGACGTATGTCCGAACTCGTCGATCTCGTAGGAAAAGCGCATGGCACCGCCGAACGCTTCAGACGCAGTGATGCCCTTTTTCAGGTTGCGGATCAGCGCTTCCCCGCCGACGATATTTTCCAGCGGCTGCGTATACCAAGGCCCTATCAGAAGCTGCCCGACCGTAACCAGTCTGCGCACACGTTCCGTGTTTTCGGGCTTTGCCGCCAGATAGTCCTCGACCAGCGCAAACTGACCGTCCGTCACGAAACGGTAGTCGGGCTGCAAATCCAGAATGTCCAACAGCCTGTCCATCAGCTCCACCAGCCGCACCAGATACTTTTCGTGGGATTGGTACCATTCTCTGTCCCAATGGGTGTTGGAAATCACGTGATAGTATTCTTTAGCCATTACATTTTCTCCTTATTCGGTTTCGGAAAATATCATAGCATATTTCCCCAAAAGATACAATACAAACCCGGAGAGTATGACGTAAAAGATTTAACGGGGTTTGCAGCAGAATGTTTCGCAGAACCAGCTCCGGATACAGCGGAACATGCGCTTGAAGAAGCACCGGATGCGGTGGAAAGGATCGCTGCCGCGTCCCACGGCAGGACACTCAGGAGCATTACCAATGTCAGAAAAACAGCAATACAGCGTTTTTTCGTGATTGTCCCTCCAAAGGCTTTTATAATATTACAAATACAATTTTACGCCGTTTTTTACAATAATCAAGCCCGACACAGGCAAAATGCCGATGTCGGGCTGAGGAAAATATTGTTGATGTTTTGTTGAATTTTCACAGCAAGTGTGCTACAATCTCAAAAGAAAGAGAGGCGCATACAAATGGACTATTCTGTCAATATCAGCTTTTTCACCAAGAACACCACCATGGAATATGCCGCATATGCTGCGGCGAACGCGGGCTTTACCGCGCTCGACTATACGCCGCCCGTGCGGGAGGACAACTGGCAGGAGGTACTGGAGCGGGATCTGGAAACATTCCGCAAAGAGGGACTGCGTGTCCACCAGACCCATGCGCCGTTCAATCGGTACGGAAGCTGCGGCGACCGTCACGCGATCGTGCTGGAACGTGCCTATCAGGCGACAAAGATTTCCGGCGCCAAATGTATGGTCGTCCACGGAGATGAGTTCGATTTTGCAAATCTGGAATACACGCCCGAACGCGCGGAGGAATACAACTACGCGCTGTTCTACCCTTACGCGGAAAAAGCGGCAGCCGACAACATCACGCTCTGCTTTGAAAACCTGTTCCGTGAAGGCCCCGACCGGCACCCGCGCCACTGCTCCACGGTCGCACAGCTTCGCGGACTGATCGAGCGGTTCAACAGCGAAAATGTGCGCTGCTGCTGGGACTTCGGTCATGCAAACGTCGCATTTGCCGAGGAGCAGGCATATATGATTGCCGCCATGGCGCCGTACATCGTCTGTACACATATCCACGACAACTTCAACGGCATCGACATGCACATCACGCCGTTCTGGGGCAAGGTGGATTGGAAAAAGTGCATCGGCAATCTGAAAGCGCAGCCGTACAGCGGAACACTCAATCTGGAGCTGAACCGCGGCAATATCCCCGAACCGCTTGTGGAAAGCATGATGACGCTCGACTGCAACACACTCAAATATCTTTGGAAGGAATTTTAAAGTATGGCAACCGGTATTCCGAATATTCTCAAGCAGCGTAAATTCAAAAAGTACCCGCTGCAATTCCGTGCAGACGGGACGTTCCGTATCCTGCAGATGACCGATCTGCACCTGAGCGACCCGGAAATGGACGACGATCCCGACAAGGCAAAGCTGCTCGAAAAAGAAACCTATACCTACCGCGGTATGGAAATGTGTATCGAACAGACCGATCCCGACCTTGTGGTGCTGACGGGCGATATTCTCAACAGCCACTGGGACGAAATGACATACGATTTTATGGCGCGGATCGTCCGCAAAATTTCCGCCGTCTTTGAAAAATACAATGTGCCGTTTGCCGTTGTATTCGGCAACCACGACAGCAACCTGCGGCTGCATCGGGAAATTCAGATGTGTCTGTTTCTCGAATCTCCGCTGTGTTACGGCTCGCTGAACGGCGGCGAAATGAGCGGCTGCGGCACATACAATTTACCGATCCTGTCCAAGGACGGAACACGCAAGGCGTTCAACCTCTGGTTGTTCGACTCCAACGACTATCCGACCGACGAAAACGGCGAAATTCTGCCGGGCTTTGATCATGTACACGCCGATCAGATCGCATGGTACGAGCAGACCGCTGCCGCGCTGCGTGCCGAAAACGGCGGTGTGCCGCTGCCTGCCATCCTGTTTCAGCACATCCCTGTGCAGCAGGAATGGGATCTGTTGACGGTTGCCGATGCACCCGTTCCCGACACCGTCGGCTTTACCGACAAAACAGGCGTGTACCGTTATTTTCCGCACCCGATCGCAGGACGTATGCGTGAACGTCCCACGCCGCCAGCCGGGGAGCATCGGGAACAGTTTGAAAGCTGGAAAAAGACGGGCGATATTCTTGCCGCCTTTTTCGGGCACGATCACCGCAACGACTTCGTTGTCGAAAAGGACGGCATCCTGCTTGTGCAGACGCTCTGTTCCGGCTTTTTTACCTACGGCATCGAACGCGGCGGTCGGGAAATTATCCTACATGAGGACGACCCGAAGCACATCGAGACTCGCTCTGTGGAATCCATTGCCGACCCGAAGTATTATCGCTGAAATCCGTCATATAAAAATAACGGGTGCTGTATGAACCGCCATACAGCACCCGCATTGTATTCTCTGTTATGCCTTCTTGGGCTTGGTCAGTACTTTCAGCAGGATCAGTGTGCCGAGCGTCAGCACGATGCCGATGGGCAGGGCAATGTAGATCTTCTGCGCGAAGCCCGCAACGATGTAGGTGACGAACGAGATCGCCGCGACCGTGAGCGCATAGGGAAGCTGCGTGGAAACGTGGTTGATGTGCGGACACTGCGCACCGGCGGAGGACATGATCGTCGTATCGGAAATGGGGGAGCAGTGGTCGCCGCAGACGGAACCGGCAAGGCATGCGGACATGGAAATGATGCCGAGCGTACTCTCGACCGGGAAAATAACGGTAACGATCGGGATCAGGATGCCGAACGTACCCCACGATGTACCTGTTGCAAAGGAGATACCGCAGGCAACGAGGAAAATGATCGCGGGCAGGAAGTTTTCAAGACCCGATGCATTGGAGAGCGCACCCTCTACGAAAGCGCCGGAATCGAGAAGTCCGGTCATATTTTTCAGTGCGGTTGCCATCGTGAGGATCAGGATGGCGGGAACCATGGCGATGAAGCCCTTGGGAATGCAGTCCATAGCATCCTTGAGCGTGATGAGCCGTCTTGCTGCGAAATAGAGGATCGTAAACAGCAGAACGAGCAGACCGCCCCACGGCAGACCGACGGTTGCATCGGTATCGGAGAACGCCTGGATAAAGCCGGCACCGTCCAGAATGCCGCCGTTGTAGACCAGTGCGAAGATGCAGACGGCGATCAGCACGACGATCGGGATGATCAGATCGAACACTCTGCCTCTTGTGGTGGTCGGTACTTCGTCGTTCTCATTCTCCACGTGACCGTTTGTGAACAGGTCACCTTTCAGCGCATTTTCTTCGTGCAGACGCATGGAGCCGTAATCGAATTTCATCGCCGTGAGTGCGAGGATGAATACGAACGTCAGCAGGGAATAGAAGTTGTAGGGGATGGCACGGCAGAACAGTGTGATGCCGCTTGTTTCCTCGGGGGCATAGGAGGCAACGGCTGCCGCCCAGGAGGAGATCGGCGCGATCATGCAGACGGGTGCTGCCGTGGCGTCGATGAGGTAGGCGAGCTTTGCACGGGACATACGGTTTTTGTCGGAAACGGGACGCATTACGGCGCCGACAGTCAGACAGTTGAAGTAGTCGTCGATGAAGATCAGCACGCCGAACAGGAATGTTGCAACAGAGGCGCCCACTTTGGTTTTGATGTGTTTCGACGCCCATGTGCCGAACGCGGCGGAGGCACCGGTCTTGTTGATGAGCGCGACCATGATGCCCAGCAGGACAAGGAATACAAAGATGCCTGCCTGACCGGAAACCGCGCCGATGAAGCCTTCACTGACGACGTTGTCCACGGTGCGCAGACCCGCAAAGCCGGATGAGAGCAGACCGCCGACTACGATGCCGACGAACAGGGAGGAATAGACCTCCTTGGTGATGAGCGCCAGACCGATGGCAACGACCGGCGGGAACAGCGACCACAGTGTGCCGACGGGGCTTGTGATCGAGCCGGTCAGTGCGCACAGCACACCGAACGCGACGACAAACACGGCGATCAGGATTTTCGGGATGATTTTTTTAGCTTGCATGACAGAACCCTCCTCAGCAAAATAAACCGCCGCGATACATCCGGGAATGTATCACGGCGGCAAACTCCGACCGAACAACCGATAGCACTCCACATCCTGTGACAGTCCTGCACATATTCTGTGCAGACCCGACAATGCACGGTTAAGGCGACCGCGCAGAGCCTCGGCGAAATTCCCTTTCTCCGTTTCCCGATGCCTTTTGACGGAAACGGCTACTCATGTCTTCCGCGCCTCTATCCGATTTTGTTGTATCGCAAAGCGACAAAGACAAGATACCATAGTTTCGCTGATCTGTCAACAGTTTCTGACAGATTCTTTTTTGTTTTTTCGGTTAATTTTACCGTGGCTATTGTTTTGCGTGTCTTTTTCTGGTATAGTTTACGTGTAATGCACAGAAAGGGTGATCGTATGGCAAATTACAGCAGCGTGCCGGATGCTTTCGGCGTTTATGATTTTTGTTCGTTTGTTCCGTCCGAAAAGGAGCCGATGCCGTGTAACCGCATTATGGACTTTCTCGTGACGGGACCTTTTGTGCTGGAGACGGACGGTTCTTTTGAGGAAGAACACATGTATGTGCGCGACAAGCTCCTGCTGGAGGACTATCTCGAGCCGGACGGCGGAGAGCGGGAAATCGTTCCCGTATTGGGGGAAAAGGTGCGCAACCGCTATTACGGAAAAGAATATTACGTCTGGGAAAAGGGCTATATCAAATGGAACTGTCTGCGCTTTGACCGCGAGGAGGACGCCTGCGATCCGGCACTGTATGCCACGGAGCAGCGCAACGCGGTCTATTACGCCGCGTGTTATGTGGACTGCGACAGGGACGAAAAAGCCGTGATCTGCCACGAGGATTCTGGCTGTGCGCTGTTCGTCAACGGGGAGCAGGTCGATTTTACGCCGTTCGGCAGGGTGAAAGGACTCTGGTCACTCGGCAGGCAGTGCCTTGTGCAGCTGCGCCGGGGCAGGAACCTTATCCTGTTCAAGCTGCGTCCGGGGTATATCGCGGACACGATGGACATTTCGATTTCAAGCTGTACGGTCTTTCCCGTGATTGCGGCGAATGACGGACTGTATGTGACCGCCCCCTTTGAAACCAACGCCTATGCCGGCACCGTCGAAAAGCCGGAGCAGATCTTCCCACTGTTTGCGGCGGCGGAAAAACCGATCGCGGCAGCCGAAGTGACCTGCGGCAAAACGAAGCTGACGCTTGCCGATCTGCGGTCAGGGGAGGTGCGGACGCTCCGTATTCCGGCTGCGGCAGACGGAGCGCGGGAGCTTGTGCAGCCGCTTTCCGTGACGGTCGGCGGCAAAACGGTGCAGGCGGATATCCGTTTCCGCACCGCGCCTTACGACGGCTATACGGGACATGAACATGTGTTTTCGGATTTTCATTTCGATACGACCTATCATCAGGAGCAGCGCACCTATGCACTCGGTGCTTTGCACATCACAAAATCCATCGTGGAGCGGCTTTTGGACAATCCCGATTTCAAGGCAACGCTGTCGGAGCTGGACTATCTGCACCCGTACTATACGCTGTTCCCGGAGCATCGGGCGGTAATTCGGGACGCATTCCGCGCGGGGAGAGCCGAGGCGGACTGCTTTTACAATCAGCCGAACGACCTGACGTCCTCGGGCGAAGCGTTCGTGCGCAATCTGGTATACGGACAGTTGTACCACCAGGACGTACTCGGCAGGATCAGCACGGTCTATGCGCCCGGCGACGTGTTCGGGCATTTTGCGCAGATGACACAGGTCTGCAAAAAGGGCGGCTGCAATTACATCAAATGGGGCAAGGCGATGCTCGGTGTGGATAACCTGTTCCGCCATGTTTCGCCCGACGGCAGCGTGCTGCTGCA
>R27__coassemble_850_pt1 | contig 16314 bp, 16 predicted proteins | sample R27__metabat2_high_PE_029 | metagenome-assembled genome bin R27
CAAGGGGTATTTTACCTTAAGAGCGTGGTTATGTCAATACCTTTTTTGAAAAAAATACATAAGGATTGCCGAAAGGTTTTGGTTATTATGCCCTGTTTCGTCACAAACTTACCGACAGCATCAGCATTTCCCGCAGCCGCTGCCAGATTGTTTCAAATTCGCCGAGCGGCAGCGGATTCCTGCCCCTGCCGATTTCCACGGTAAATGCGGGCTTTTGAAAGGTTTCGATGAACCAGTCCTTGAAGCCGCCGTGCGCATACAATCCTGCGTTGCGCACGGGCTTGTAGCCGCTCGCTTTCACAAATGCCTCCAGCAGTGCCTCGGACTGCGGCGGAACGGTTTTGCCGTACCGCCAGAAAATCTCCTCGCCCTGACTGTGAAACGCCAGCGCGCGGCACGGCTGCTCCCGACGGCACAGGTCACAGAGCATCTGCGTTTCCGGCTCGCTTTCCGCATAAGGTCCGCCGTACTGACGGGGTGCGGCACCCGTGATGCCGTTTTTTTCCTCCAGTGCGTGCAGCGTTTTCCAGCCCGCGTCAAAATTGTGATTGATGTCCACACCTGCGGCGTTGGCATTCCACAGCTTTTTCGCGTCCCAAACAGCATCGACACGTTCCGCATAGGCGCCCGCCGCCTGCGCGCCGCGCAGAAATATTTCCGTACCGTCCGGATTCACGCACGGCACGATCAGAATTTTGCGGTTCGGCGGCAGCGCGTCCTCCGCCGTACATAGGGATTCCGTGAACCGAAACAGCAAAAGCTGCGTCAGCCACTCCGAGCCGTGAAATCCGCCGCACAAAAGCACCGGTTCCCCTTCTCCGAGCGTAAACAAAAAAACAGCCCGTCCGGCACGGCTTCTGCCGAGTACCCGAACGGACAACTGCGGATATTTTTTCTGCATCGCGGACACCACCATGCACTGCGCCGCATAATCCATCGTGCGGGGTACAGTTATCATAAAACCACCTCGCACCTATTGTATGCATCAGAAGCCGCTTAAATGCCCGCGCTGCATGGCGCCGAGTATTTTATAGCGCACATCCTCGTAATCCTTTTCCAGATGATTCAAAAGTTCCTTGACGTTCTGCCGTTCTGTTTCGCCGTCGGCAGGACATTTACTCTTGACGATCGGCAGATTCTCGTGCCGCACCACACGGGCGCAGTCGCTTTCCCGCGCAAACAGCATCGGGCGGATCATGGTCAGATCCTTTCTCGAAAGATACGTCACCGGTGAAAAGCAGCCGATCCGCGCCTCGTTCAGCAGATTCATCATAAAGGTTTCCACGGCATCGTCCATATGATGTCCGAGCGCGAGCTTGTTGCAGCCCGCCGCCTTGACCGCATCGTGCAGCGCGCCGCGGCGCATACGGGCGCACAGACTGCACGGATTTTTTTCCTTACGCACGTCGAAGATGATCGGACCGATCTCGGTGCGCTTGATGATATACGGTACCTCGATCCGGTCGCACAGCTCCTGCAGCGGCGTATAGTCCGTCGGCACACCGCCGAACTGCGGGTCGATCGAGATCGCCGTCAGTTCATACTTCTGCGGATAGAACAGCCGCATCCTTGCCAGACAATACAGCAGTGCCGTGGAGTCCTTGCCGCCGGACAGCCCGACTGCCACACGGTCGCCGTCCCCGATCATATCGTAACGCTCCATGGCAGAGCGCATATAAGACATCATTTTCTGCATGGCGTTTCCTCATCACGTTCCGTCGTACAGACAGCCGCGCACCGGAAAATATTCCATGCGCATTTCGCCGTCACAGACATGGAAGATCGACGTATAATCCCCTGCAAGAATGACTTTTTCGGGGTCGTTGTATTTGCAGATGACGTTGTAATTATGACGGAACCGCTTGTGGATATTATAGCGGCTTTCGGGGATCAGTACATAGTCGCTTTGAATAAACGCATACAATCCCTCGACCGTGTTGATGCAGTGGTGCGCCGCCTGCAAAAACGTGCAGGACAATCCGTCCGAAGCGTACCGTGCACAGACGATTTCTTCCACTTCATCCCCCGCATCCGCAAGCAGCAATAGAGAACGGTTTTCAAACTCGATCTTCACAACCGCGGAAGTCTCATTCGCACCGTGGAATTGCAGATCGTCCGTTTTCGTGCTCAACAGATCTTCCTGTGTATACAGCACGTCAAACACCGCACTGTCGATGGTGAAACGCTGTCCCGTATGGGGCTTTAAAAACCGCACGTCCGGATATTTTTCGCAAAGCAATCCGCGCAGGTCACGCACATACGGCTTCTGACTGAGCAGACTGCCCGACGGGAAATTGAACATCACCCGTTCCAGATGCAGCAGCGCACCGTATTTACGGATGAGCTTGACAAAAAAGTCCATGTGATCGTCGTGCGGATGCGTACAGAACCACAGTGCGATCTCGATCGGGTCGCCCTCGTTGGTCTGCGTCAATGTACGCACGCGCTTCATCCATTCCCCGACGGCGATCTCCGTTGCCTGTTCCGCTTCGCCGCCGTCCACAACGATCAGCTTGTTGTTGTGCAGACGCAGTACATAGTTCATGCCGCAGTCACAGCTTGTCCACTTGACCATATCATCATACAGTAGTCCGAACTGCATCAGGGAAGTGTCCATATGCAGCGCTTTGCCGCCGATGTCCTCAAAATCCGGCAGCGGCACGGAAGCTTTATCCGCAAGCACACGTGCCGTCCGGTCACAATAAGTAAAGTATGTATAAACAAGATTGTTTTCTTTTTGATACTGACGGTACAGCCCGCTCCCGTTCTTGCGGTCGAACGTACAAATAAAGCCGTCCGCTTCCAGCAAATTGCAGTACACCGCAAACTCCGCTTCGCTCGTTTCGCGGATCACCTGCATCTGCGTATCCTCCGCCGTGACCGCTGCAAGATCATCCGCAAGTCCGCTACCGCAGTTGAACAAATCCGGCAGAATTTCACCGCCGACATACGCCGGCACAGCTTCCAAACGCCACATATTTTTCCCTCCGCATCATACACAGAATCAAAATTTATTACACTCTACCATGAACCGCGAAGAAAGTCAACGGTTGACAAAATGAAAAAAGTGTGTATAATATGTAACGAGCGTTATGTAACATATGTTGCTTAAAAAGGAGTGATGGGATGCCGCCGAAACCAAAGTATGAAAAGCGGGATATGATCGACGCCGCATTGCAGATCGCGCGGGAATCCGGCATATCCGCCGTAACCGCACGGGAGGTCGCCGCAAGACTCGGCTGTTCCACGCGCCCGGTATTCACCTGCTTTTCGGGTATGGAGGAATTGCAGAACGCGGTAACGGACGCTGCGTGGGAAATGTTTTATGCCTATTTGCGGGTGGCAGACGATTATGTTCCGGCATTCAAAAAGCGCGGCTTGCAGATGGTGCGTTTTGCCAAAGAGGAGCCGAAGCTGTTCCGGCTGCTGTTTATGACGGAGAGTACGCAGGATTACGGCGATTGGTCACGCAGTTATCTGCACGGCTTTGAAAAGGATATTGCCGCGATCAAAAGTCTGTATCACGTTTCCAAACAGGAAGCAAGCCTGCTGTTTCATCAGGTATTTTTGTGTACATGCGGCGTCTGCACGTTACAGACTTCCAACGTCTGTACCTTTTCCGAACAGGAGCTGGTCACCATGTTCGGCTGCGCATTCGGCGGCACCATGACGCTCATCCGCAGCGGCAATACGGATGCTGTTTCCGCAGCGCCGGTACATAAAGATTCTCCGCAGGCGGCAGTTCTGCAAGCGGAGTTTCCGCAAGCGAATCAAAGTTTCACCCTAAGGAAACACTGAATAAATCCAATGCGCACGCTGGAGCGGATCTTTTTCCGCCATCTTGCACAAATTTTCCTTGCCTTACGGCAGTAAGGCGGCGTCAAATTTATACAATCTGACGAAAAAATCTCTCGCTCCATCGCACGCCTCGATTTAATCAGCGGTTCCATAAAACGGAAATGAGGGAAAGCTATGCTGAAAATTGAACATTTAACCAAAACATTCGGGGAGAAAAAAGCTGTGGACGACCTGTCCCTGCACATCCGTCCGGGGGAAATTTACGGCTTCATCGGACACAACGGTGCAGGTAAAACCACCACGCTCAAAAGCGTTGTCGGCATTCTGCAGTTTGACAGCGGAGAGATTTTTGCGGACGGCGTTTCAATCCGCACGGATCCGCTTTCCTGCAAAAAGAAGATCGCTTATATTCCCGACAACCCCGATCTGTACGAGTTTATGTCGGGCATTCAATATCTGCGTTTTGTAGCAGACATCTTCGGCGTTTCCGCGTCGGACAGGCAGGCGCGCATACATAAGTACGCGGAATTGTTTGAATTGACAAAAGATTTAGGCGAGCCGATTTCCGCATACTCCCACGGTATGAAGCAGAAGCTGGCGATCATTGCCGCGCTGCTGCATGATCCGAAGCTGGTCATCATGGACGAACCGTTTGTGGGACTGGATCCCAAAGCGTCCCATCTGCTTAAAGGTATTATGCGTGAGCTTTGTGACAACGGCGGGGCGATCTTCTTCTCCACACATGTGCTGGAGGTCGCGGAAAAGCTGTGTGATAAGGTCGCCATCATTAAAGACGGCAGGCTCATCAAATCCGGCACGATGGAGGAAGTCAAGGGAGACGATTCTCTGGAATCCGTATTTCTGGAGCTGGAGGGATAACGATGCTGAAAGCGTTATTGAAAAAGCAGTTTCTGGAACTGAACACCTATTATTTTCAGGACAGGAAGACAGGCAAGCTCCGTTCCAAGGGCGGCATCATCGGATATATCGTCCTTTTCCTCTTTATTTTTGCGTCAATCGGCATGGCGTTTCTGGGCGTGGGAGACATGCTTGCGTCCGCGTTTCTGCCGCTCGGGTTGGACTGGCTGTATTTTGCGATCATGGGCTTGATTTCGGTACTGCTGGGGGCATTCGGCAGTGTGTTCAATACATACGCGGGACTGTATCACGCCAAGGACAATGAACTTCTTTTGTCCATGCCGATCCCGCCGTCTGTGATCCTTCTTGTCCGCATGAGCGGCGTATACGCAATGAGTCTTTTATACAGCGCGATCGCATGGGTTCCTGCCGTGCTGCAATACTGGATCAAGACGGACCCTTCCGTGTCATCCGTTATTTTTTCGGTGCTGCTGACCTTTGTGCTGGCACTGTTTGTCACGGTGCTGACGTGTGTGCTGGGCTTTGCTGTGGCAAAGATCGCCGGAAAGCTCAAAAAGAAAAGTTTCTTTACGGTGCTGTTCTCGCTGCTGTTTATGGGGATTTATTATTTCGTGTATTTCCGCATGAACACCCTGCTCACGCAAATGGCGGCAAAAGCGGACGCGGTGGCACAGACGGTACGGACACGGATTTACTTGGCGTATCAGTTCGGACAGGCGGCAGCCGGCAATGGCTTTGCCATGCTGATTTTTACGGCTATTACCCTCGCACTGTTTGCGCTTTGTATGTGGCTGATGTCGCGCAGCTTCGTGCGGCTCGTGACCGCTGATACGGGAACTGCAAAAACAAAATACAAAGAAAAAGCCGCAAAAGCATCGGGTACGGACAGCGCACTGCTGCGCAAGGAATTCAAGCACTTTGTGTCCAGTCCGACATATATGCTCAACTGCGGTCTGGGGCTTGTACTGATGCCCATTGTCGTGATCGTACTGCTTGTGCGCCGGACGGCACTGTTTGAAGTCCTCACGCCCCTGCTTGCCGAGCTGCCGGAAATTGCCGCAATACTGCCTGCACTGGCTGTCGGGATCCTCATGATGCTTGTTTCGACGGTCGATATTACCGCACCGTCCGTTTCTCTGGAGGGCAAAAGCATCTGGCTCCTGCAATCACTTCCCGTAACGCCGTGGCAGGTGCTGCGCGCCAAAATACGTGCGCATATTGCACTCGGCATTTTACCGACGGCTGTCAGTGCGGTCATTCTCGGCGTTTTGATCAAGACGAATGTGTACACCGTTCTGCTGATGACGGCTTTGGCGTGCGTATATGTTTGGTTCATGGCGGTGTTCGGACTTGTGCTGAATCTGAAAAAGCCGAACCTCGTGTGGACGAACGAGGTCGTTCCCGTCAAGCAGGGCGTAAGCGTGTTCTTTTCGCTGTTCGGCGGGTGGGCAATTTCCGTCGTATCGGCAGGCGCGTATTATTTCCTGCGCGCAATACCCGTATGGACGTATCTGTGCCTGCTCATTGCCGTGCTGACCGCGGCTGCTTTACTGCTGACCCGTTGGGCAAAACGTCAAGGGGCTGCCGTTTTCGCGTCGCTGTAAGACGCTGCACATGCAAAAGCGATGTCCCTTTACGCCTTTGCACACTTGACTTGCTGCGCTGTACTATTGCCGCTCAAACAAACCGAGTGCAGTTTTTTGCACCCGACGGTATGCGATATTTGGACGATACCCCATTTTCACACGTACGCTGTAAGGCTCTACTTTCCGTAGGTTGCTTTGTACCTTTCGACGTGTTAAGCTCATTGGGAAGGGAGAGATTTTCATGGATGCTTATGTGACCGGGAAAACCATCAAGCGCCTGCGCGAAAACAAAGGTTTGACGCAGGCAGAGCTTGCGCAGACACTGTGTGTCAGCGACAAAGCCGTTTCCAAATGGGAGACAGGCAGCGGGTACCCCGATATTACGCTGATCGAGCCGCTGGCACAGGTGCTCGGCATTTCGGTGATCGAGCTGCTGTCCGGCGAAAATATTACAAACGTCAACCGTTCGTTCAACATGCTGCGTACAAAGTTTTATGTCTGTCCCGTGTGCGGCAATGTGCTGACGGCAACCGGCGAGGCAGTCATAAGCTGCTGCGGAATCACACTGCCGCCGCAGGAAGCGGAGGAACCGGACGACATGCATATGCCGCAGATCGAAACGGTGGAGGATGAATACTACATCACCCTGCCGCACGAAATGACAAAAGCGCACTATATTTCTTTTCTGGCGGCGGTATCGGATGACGGGATACAGCTTGTCAAGCTCTATCCCGAGGGAAACGCCGAAGCGCGGTTCAAAATCAGTAAGGTAAAATACGTCTGTTATTTCTGCAACCGGCACGGACTGTTCCGCACAAGGGTACACAGAAAACCTGCAGTGAGCAGCCGTCCGGCATGGATCCGGTGAGAAAAATGTATTATAAAACCAGAGCGGAAGAATTAGGGAACCGCTGATTAAATCGAGGCGTGCGATGGAGTGAGAGATTTTTTCGTCAGATTGAATAAATTTGACGCCGCCTTACTGACGTAAGACAAGGAGAATTTGTGCAATATGGCGGAAAAAGATCCGCTTCAGCGTGCACATTCGATTTCTTCAGTGGTTCCTTAGCTTTTCTCAAACGGCTGTGGTCGGAAATGCCGACAGTCTGTCCGAAATGCGGGCAGGCGGAGCTGGTGTTCCTGCACAAAAAAGCAAAGAAAAGCAACAACGATTGGAAATGTCCGGCATGCGGAGAGATTTACAGAACGATCAATCTGTTCTGCGATTTGCCGGAAGAATAAAAGGAGGACTCCATGGAATCATTATGCGGTGCGGACTGCAGCAACTGTCCGTTCAAAGAAAACTGCAAGGGCTGCGCCCAAACGTGCGGCAGTCCGTTCGGCGGAAAATGCATCGCCGCCGAATACATCAAGGTCGGCGGCGATGCAGCATACAGGGCATTTAAAAGCAGTCTGCTTGCGGAGATCAACGCACTGCTGCGTGCGTTGGATATTCCCGAAACGGACGCGCTGTTTGAGCTGTCGGGACAGTACGTCAATCTGCCCTATCCGCTGCCGAGCGGCGAATCGGTGAAGTTTCTGGATGACAAAAACATCTATCTCGGCTGTCAGATCGAGTTTGGGGATCTGGGCGTCTGTTACGGTGTAGTCGCAGACACGTCCTTTATTCTGGTCTGCCGGTACAGCGTGGACGGCAGTATGCCCGAGATCGTTGCTTACAAAACGAGATAAACAAACAGGGACTGCGCATACAAAAGCGACAGCCCCTGTCTGTTTTATATCCCGTAATATGCGGCAAATTTTTGAATTTCCGTTTCCGTTGGTACATCACTGAAAATGAACAGATCATCCATATTCAGCAACAACTGAAAATCAATCGTGTTGCTGTGGTGGTTTGCATCGTTACCGACGGTAAACGGCAGCGCATCCACCGAGCACAGCAGATCTCCCTCAAGCTTTACTGTCCGTACATACTTGAAATTATAGTATACACGCACCTCTGCGTTCTTTTTATCCACGCAGAACATCGCATGCACCCATCCGTCGGAGATCTCCTCGTAGAACGGTGTAACAATAGATATATGCCGCTCCCGGCAGCCGATCATAAGCTCCGTATCACTATTGCGCAGCACCAGCTCAAAGCCTTCCCGATGCCCGCGTTCCCAGCTCTTGGTGCCGCAGACACTGACATCCTCACGCAGAGAGCGGTCGATCTTGAGCCATACGGCAAGGGTAAAGCTGCGCTCACCGAGTTTCATTTCAGGGTATACTGCATATCCCGTTGCGCCGAATTCCGCGCGTGCGCCGAACACGCCCTGACTGTAGTATTTGACCCGTCCGTATTCTGTCGGTGTGCAGTTGCCGCTGCTGTCCGTCAGATCGTTATCCATAAACAGCGCGATCTTCAAGCGTTCCTTCGGAACGAACGACGCCAGTCCTTCAGCGCTGTCAAAGGCGGGCGTATCCTTTGTCGGCGGCGTATAGGGCTTAGGTTCAGGTACTATATAATCGGTATGCACTTCGGGGAACAGCCCTTTCGGAAGCTGCGCAGAAAATCCCTTTGCATCATATGCAGGCACATCCATTCCCAGTGCATACAGTACAATCGCCGCTATGTCCTTGGTACGCGCATACCCGATCGTGCTTTTGCGGATTCCTTTGCCGCGCGCACCCAAGAATACGTACTTTTCCGTATCATTGAAGCCGCCGTGACTGCGCCGATAGCCTCCGTGGTCAGCAGTTACGATAAACAGCGTATCCTCCCAGATGCCGGCTTTTTTGTATGCTTCGACCAGTCTGCCGATCAGTACATCTGTTTTTTCGATCTGTTCGAGATATTTTTCGCTGCCGTAGGTATTCCCGTGACCGGCACCGTCCACTTCGTCAAACTGTACGAACAAAAACAGCGGCTTGCCCGCGATCTGCTTTTCGATCTCCGGACAAAGCAGCTCATCCGTATCCGCGGTGATCTTCGTCACACCGCAGTCCTGCTCGATAATGCCGCGGTTGATCGGATCCCAGTTGCTGCACGAAACCAGATTTGCATCCGGCATCTTTTCACGGATCCGCCGGAATACAGACGGCAGCGCATCATCGGTGTACGGAAACCGTCCGACAATGCTGTTCGTGAGTCCATGCACCATCGGCTCCACGCCGAGCAGCATCGCACCCCAGTTCTGCGCACTGATCGTCGGATCCATAGAAAGCGCTTCAGTGGTCACTGCACCGTCAGCGAACAGCGCATCCATCGTCGGCGTATTCGCCTGCGTATTGAAATTTCCCATGCCGTCCACACCGATCACAGCTACATGGGAATAGACTGTTCTGTCCATTTTATTCTCCCTTTCGATCCCGGATCATCTGCTGATAGGGCAGAAATCCGAACCCATACTTTTTATATAATGCCACCGCCGGCAGATTATCCGCCTCAACCTCGAGACGAAACCGCCGCGCTTCGGGATACTTCTCCCGTAAAAAGTCAAAAAATGCACTGCCGAGATGCTGCCCGCGGTACGGCTCACGGATATACAGATCCTCGATCCATATGCAAAGTCCGCCGGCTTCGACTGCCCACATCTTTGAAAGGACTGCATATCCCGCAGGCGTGCCGTCACAGGTGCATAAAATGTACCCGTCCATATACGGTCCCTTGTGCAGTATCTCCTGAAATACCGATTGAAAATACGCCTCCGGCAGCGGATGATCCACGGCATCCGTGGCGTAAAATTCCAACGACATCGCTCTGTACAGCGCAAAATCATCGGGACACATTTTCCGGATCATTCCACACAGATCCTTTCCACACCGGTCGTTTTGCCTGTTCGGTCGTCCACGTCAAAGATGCAGCCGTTCAGTATACATTCCTTCGTATCCGGTACATCAAACCGTGCCGGCATACCCGTGCGCATTTTGCCGATGATGATCTCGGACTTGACGCCCAGTACGGACTGCTTCGGTCCCGTCATACCGAGATCGGTGATATACCCCGTACCATTCGGCAGGATCTGTTCATCTGCCGTCTGCACATGCGTATGCGTACCGGCAACGACCGACACCTTTCCGTCCAGGAAAAAACCGACCGCGCGTTTTTCACCTGTCGATTCCGCATGGAGATCGACGACGATGATTTTGTAACGGGACAGCTCCGGCAGCAGACGTTCCGCACACAGAAACACATTCTCCATGCTGTCCGCAAGAAACGCATTTCCCGAAAGATTCAGTACCGCGACCTGTATGCGCCCCATATCCGCAACGCCCCAGCCTCTGCCGGGATTGCCGCCGAAATAATTCGCCGGACGCACAATGTCCGCACATTCATCCAGAAACGGATAAATCTCCCGACGGTTATATACATGGTTCCCTGTAGTAATGAAATCTACACCGCTGTCAAACATATGCTGTGCCGAAGTCGGCAGGATCCCGTTTCCGGGGGCGGAGTTTTCTCCGTTGGCAATACAAAGATCCACACCCTTGTATTTTTTCAAGGTTGGCAAACGATTTCTGAGGAATGCACAGCCCGGCGCACCGACAACATCGCCTATCATCAATATCCGCATTTTATGCCTCCGCTGACCGTAAAATCATCGGCGGATGCTCTGCCGTTCCCATTCCCGGCAAAGTACCGCCTTGATCGAGATTATTTTTGGATACTTACAGTGTGATTTTCTTTTCCTCAAGAGGCATCGACGGGCGGAAATGCGGTACCTCGATATGCCGCGCACCGTTGGTCACGGACAGTTCCGACAACAGACCGACTGCCGTCCATTCACATGCCTTATATACGTCCAGCTCCGGCTGCGTACCGGAACGTACCGCGTCGATAAAGTCCTTGACGATGAAGAAATCTCCACCGCCGTGACCGGAACCGAGCTGCTCCTCGGATGCGACCTTATACCGCTCGGGCAGATACTCGTTGTACTCTTCCAGCTTTTTCCACGTCATATGATGGAAGGGACTGTCCTCGCCGATGAATGATACGCGGTCATAGTCGTCGGCGTGTGTCTTGGACTGGAACATGCCCTGTGTACCCTGCAGATGATAGTAATCCATGTTGTGCGGACGCGGAGACATGCAGTCCACGCGGATCTCGATCAGCTTGCCCTTTTCCGTGCGGCACATGGTCGTTGTGCCGCTGTCCTGCCGCAGACCGAGTTCGTTGTACACACCGGGAGAATAGGTCGAGATTTCGGTGATCCGGTCACCCGGGAACCACTGCATCACGGGGCCTACGCTGTGCGTGGGATAGAAGTTGCCGCGCTTGCCGCACTGCCAGAATGAACGCCACGAAGTCTTGCCGTTCGGGTAAACAAACAGATTGCCGATATTGTGCAGATACATACCCTCGGCATAGTACGGCTCGCCGAACACGCCTGCCTTGACCATGCTCTTGACCTGCTGTACCTTCGGCGCATAGATGTAATTCTCGGCATACATATACGTCTTTTTATACTTTTCCACGCTTTCCGTCAGCCAAAACAGCTCATCCATGGAGACACCCGCCGTGACCTCGCTGAACACATGCTTGCCTGCCTCCAGAGCGGCGATCGCCTGCGGCACATGGCACTGCATGGGAGTGGCGATGATGACCGCATCAATATCCGACTCCAGCATGTCATCGAAAATACGGAAGCGCTTCTCCACGCCGAGCTTATCGCCCACCTCGTTCAGGTGTCCTTCGTCCAGATCACACACTGCCGCGATCTCGACATCCTCGATCGCACGAAGTCCCATCACTGTGGACATACCGCGTGTTCCGGCAATACCGACTTTGATTTTCTTCATATATTACCTCCTGATATTAAAAAGGAGATCGTCCGAAGAACGACCTCCTTTGCATTTTATTTTGCGTAACCGACTGCGCGGCTTTCGCGGATCAGGTTGACCTTGATCTGACCGGGATATTCCAGCTCCTGCTCGATCTTCTGCGCAACTTCACGCGCCAGCAGCGTCATGCGGTCGTCGGTAATAACCTCGGGCTTGACCATGATACGAACCTCGCGCCCCGCCTGAATGGCAAAGGAACGCTCGACGCCCTCGAAGGATGTTGCGATTTCTTCGAGCTTTTCCAAACGCTTGATGTAATTCTGTACGTTCTCGCGGCGCGCGCCGGGTCTCGCAGCGGAAATCGCATCTGCCGCCTGGACCAGACATGCCACGATCGTCTTGGCTTCCACGTCGCCGTGATGTGCCTGAATGGCATGAACGACCTGTTCGTTTTCTTTGTATTTCTTGGCAAATTCCACGCCCAGTTCGATGTGGCTGCCGTCCATTTCGTGGTCGAGTGCCTTACCGATGTCGTGCAGCAAGCCGGCACGTTTGGCGGTCTTGACGTCCGCACCGAGCTCCGCGGCCATCAGACCGGCAATGTAGGAAACTTCCAGAGAATGGTTAAGTACGTTCTGACCGAAGCTGGTACGGTATTTCAGCTTGCCGAGCAGCTTGACGATCTCGGGATGGATGCCGTTGACGCCTGCATCGATCAACGCACGTTCACCGGTCTGCTTGATCGTTGCTTCGACCTCACGCGTTGCCTTGTCGAACATTTCCTCGATTCTCGCCGGATGGATACGACCGTCGGAAATGAGCTTTTCAAGCGTCAAACGGGCGATCTCGCGGCGGACGGGATCAAAACTGGATACGGTAATCGCTTCGGGCGTATCGTCGATGATCAGATCCACACCCGTAATGGTTTCCAGCGTGCGGATATTTCTGCCCTCACGGCCGATGATCCTGCCCTTCATTTCATCGTTGGGAAGCTGAACAACGGATACGGTTGCCTCGGCCGCATGATCCGCAGCGCAGCGCTGAATGGCTGTTGCCACGATCTCGCGGGCAAGATTGTCCGCTTCGTCCTTCGTCTTCTGCGTGTAGTCCATGATGCGCACGGCTTTTTCGTGCGTCAGCTCGGATTCCAGCGTATGCAGCAGCAGTTCCTTGGCCTGCTCCTTGGAGAAACCGGAAATCCGCTCCAGCTTGTCGAACTGTTCCCGCTTGAGATTCTCGACATCGACCAGACGGTCTTCGGCTTCCTTGATCTTTTTGTTGAGTGTTTCTTCCTTCTTTTCCAGATTTTCGGTTTTCTTATCCAGGCTTTCTTCCTTCTGGATGATGCGGCGCTCCTGACGCTGCACCTCCGTTCGACGCTCGCGCAGCTCACGCTCCGTTTCGGTACGCTGCTTGTGGATCTCGTCCTTGGCTTCGATAATGGCTTCTTTCTTTTTGGCTTCCGCCTGTGTAATGGCATCGGAAACGATCTTCTTCGCCTGCTCCGTTGCAGAACCGATCTTGGCTTCGCCCGTCTTTTTGCGGTACAGATTGCCGAGCGCAAATCCGACTACGCAAAAGACAACAGCCGCCGCGACGGCGATTAAAATTGCGATGGAAAGTTTCACCTGCGTACACCTCCTGTTTCAATTTTTTGCACAAAAAAAGCAATGAAAAACGAATGGCACCCGGGGGAAGTGCCATCGGATCTCACCGCTGAAAAGATACAGTATTCCCGGCGAACCGCCGTTTTTTCCGTCCCATGCACAGACGGCATACAATCATAGGATCTATGATAACATGCAGAAAAAGCATAAACGAATCTATAATAATCTGTATATAAACGCGGTGAAGACCCAAATAATGTATAACATTCGGGTATATCACACATCATCTATGTTATTCTAAAACAATTTTATATGTTTGTCAAGTTATATTCTTTACAAATTTTAAGATTTTTTTAATTTTTTTGCAGTTTCCCCGTTTTTTTCGTGCAAATGCGCCAAATCCGGCATTGACCTTGCCGCAGAATTGTTATATAATAGGAAAACAAATTGATTCAAAGAGGCGTGGATTTATGAAACGTATTGAAATTGCAGAATTATACCGGGATCCCGCAGCGTATGCCGGACAGCAGATCGCCGTCAGCGGCTGGATCCGCACCGTGCGCGACTCCAAAGCGATCGGCTTTATGGAGATCAACGACGGCAGCTCCTTCAAGGGCATCCAGATCATCCTCGAATCCGCCAAGCTGAAGAATTATGCCGAAGCCGTCAAGCTGAATGTCAGCGCCGCCGTCAATGTGGTCGGCACGCTGATCCTCACGCCCGAAGCCAAGCAGCCGTTCGAAGTCAACGCGAACTCCATCGAAATCGAGGGATTGTCCTCTCCCGATTATCCGCTGCAAAAGAAACGTCACACGCTCGAATATCTGCGCACGATCGGGCATCTGCGTCCGCGTGCCAACACGCTGAACGCCGCATTCCGCGTCCGTTCCGCAGCGGCATATGCGCTGCATAAATTTTTCAATGAACGCGGCTTCATCTATGCGCACACGCCGCTCATCACGTGCAGCGACTGCGAAGGTGCCGGCGAAATGTTCCGCGTAACTGCGCTTGATCCCGCCGACCTGCCCCGTACCGAGGACGGCAAGGTCGATTACAGCCAGGACTTCTTCGGCAAGCCCGCATTCCTGACCGTTTCCGGTCAGCTTCAGGGCGAAGCCATGGCAATGGCATTCGGTAAAATCTACACATTCGGTCCCACATTCCGTGCGGAGCGTTCCTACACGCAGCGTCATGCAGCGGAATTCTGGATGATCGAACCGGAAATCGCGTTTGCCGACCTCAACGACGATATGTGTCTTGCCGAGGATATGATCAAGTTCGTCCTGTCCTATGTTCTCGAAAACTGCCCGGATGAACTGAATTTCTTCAACAGCTTCGTAGACAAGGGTCTGCTTGAGCGTTTGCAGCACGTTGTCTCCTCCGACTTTGTCCGCTGCCCGTACACCAAGGCAGTGGAGCTGCTCGAAGCCTACAACGATGAATTTGACTACAAGGTTTCGTGGGGCTGCGATCTGCAGACCGAACACGAGCGTTGTCTGACCGAGCGCATTTTCGGCTCTCCCGTATTCGTCACGGATTATCCTAAGGAGATCAAGGCGTTCTATATGCGCATGAACGACGACGGTAAAACCGTCGCGGCAGTCGATCTGCTGGTGCCCGGTATCGGCGAGATCATCGGCGGCAGTCAGCGTGAGGAACGTCTCGACATTCTTGAAGCACGTATTGCGGAGCTCGGTCTTGATCCCAAGGACTACGATTGGTATCTTGACCTGCGCCGTTACGGCGGAACCAAGCATGCCGGCTTCGGTCTGGGCTTTGAACGTCTGGTCATGTACCTGACGGGCGTCAGCAATATCCGCGATGTACTGCCCTTCCCGCGCACGACCGGCACTGCAGATTTTTAAAAAACAAATTACGGGAACTGTTGCTTTACGCGCAGTTCCTTAATCTTTGGAGGACAATATGAAAAAAATCGCACACAGAAGCGGTCCGACCGTTTTTCCCGAACAGACCGTTGCCTCCGCAAAACAGGCACTGGCTGACGGCGCGGAAATGATCGAGATCGATACCCGTTTCACCGCTGACGGACAGATCGCCGTCTGTCACGACAGCAACGCCCTGCGCGTTTTCGGCATCGACAAAGCGATCGACGAAATGACTGCCGCGGAATTTACCGCCCTGCGCCACAAGGACGCGCCGGACTATACCGCGCATTTGCTGACGGATTATCTGGACGCCGGCATTGCACCGCTGCTGCTCCATGTAAAGGTCGGCGGCGAAAAATTGATTCCGCTGCTCGACACCCTGCGCGCAGCCGATTATCTCGGCAAGGTCACGCTCGGCGTCACAACGACCGAGGACATCCGCATCGTCAAAGCGTATGATCCCGCAATCTCCGTTCTGGCTTTTATGGGCAGAGCGGAATACATTGACGAAAGTGCTGAGGCCGGTGCGGACTATATCCGTCTGTGGGAAAAGTGGGTCACGCCCGAACGTGTGGAACGGATCCTTTCGCACGGTAAAAAGGTGTGGATCATGGCAAACTATTGGGACGGAGAGAAAGAGATCGGCGGCTACACGACCGAGGAAAATCTCCGTCTGTGGGCATCCATGCAGGTTGACGGTGTCCTGATGAACGACATTCGCTACATGCAAAACATCTGAACATACAGCAGTGACGTGGACCAGGGAATATTAAAAAGGAACAACCTGTTTTTGAATTAAATGAAAAACAATAAAATTAATTGATTTAAAAAAAA
>R27__coassemble_865_pt1 | contig 16188 bp, 9 predicted proteins | sample R27__metabat2_high_PE_029 | metagenome-assembled genome bin R27
GTACGGGCATACTCCACCGGCATATTGCTGAACGCCGGAATATGATTCCACTTCTTATTGTAGATCATCATGATCCCGAGCTGCTTGGCGACTGTTGAAACCTCAAGAGAATGTGTCAGTCTTGTGCGGACAAAGTCTCCTTTTCCGAGCTGATAGACCTGCGCTTTATCCTGCAAATGTCGAAAGCTCGCACTGGAAACGATTTCCCGATAGTCCTGTTCGAAAGGATCCATCGGATAATCCACCCAGCTTGACGGTGTTGCTTCTTTTTCTGCAAGTGTATCGGCGCACAAAAGTGTACTCCACGAAAGAACCATGGGTCCCCCTCCGTTATTGAACTGCTTTATCCGTTTTGATCAGCCGGCGTATCGCTTCGACTGCCGTACAGATCGACGGTTCACTGTCATGCACCTCGGGATTGGACATGCCGAGCCGTGCGCGTTCCTGATTCCAGACGACCGAAAAAACAGCGCCGGCACGGCAGCGAAGTGTTGCACTGACGACGAACAGCGCAGCACTTTCCATTTCGGACGCCAAGCACCCTGCTGCGATCCATGCGCGCCATTTCTGATTCAGTTCATACCCCACCGGCATACGGTCGGGATCATGCTGCCCGTAAAAGGAGTCCTTGCACTGTACAACACCTGCATGACAGCGATAGTGCAATGCGTCCGCCGCCTGCACCAAAGCATTGGCTGCGGCAAGGTCGGACACCGCAGGAAACTCGATCGGCACATACTCGCGCGTGGTTCCCTCCATACGGATGGAGCCTGTCGCCACGACCAGATCGCCGCCGATCACCTCCGGCTGCATACCGCCGCAGGTACCGACACGAATAAATGTATCCACGCCCGTCCGATACAGCTCCTCCACGCCGATTGCCGTGGAAGGTCCGCCCATACCCGTAGACATGACCAGTACCTTTTCACCGTCCAGGGTACCGATCCATGTGGTATATTCTCTTTTCTGACAAAGAAACTCCGGATTTTCCAAATGCCGTGCGATCGGCTCCACACGTCCGGGATCTCCCGGCAGAATGGCATACCGCGCACCGTGTCCCGCGTTAAAACCGATATGATAGGATTGTTCCATTTTCTGCCTCCGTATTATCTAAACAGTTGAATAAGATACAAAAACGGGTCGATCACAATACTGAGTACAAAGCGCAGCTTTTGCAGTATGCCGAGGAAGAACGCCTTTGTTTCGCTGCATTCTCTGTATGCCTTGATTTCCGTCGCTGCAAGATCTGCGTCGAACTGTGCGCGCATTTCCCGCCGCGTCGTTATATCGGCAAATTCGGACGCATTGTTGCAGTACTTCCAGTACCGCCACGCAAGCTCGGAGGATTCCACATGCGTCCGCGCTTCGCCGTTCGCCGCATTCTTCGCCGTTTGCCAGAGTGCGTCACACTCCGCGATCTCCCGACAGGAAAGAATGCAGGTGTCCCACATCGAGCTGTAAATGCTCAGATGTTCGCTTGCGGCGTTTCGGCAGACCTTATCCAGAAATGTACCGATCGCACTGCCGCCTTCGCCGTAATACGCCTGTAAAAATGCCGCACGTTCCGCCTCCAGATCGCAGTACGGATCCTGCATGAGCTTACAGATCAGATACGCGCGCAGCTCCCCGAATTCCGTATCGCACGGGGACATGGCATAATTGCCTTCCTCATAAATTCCCTTGACGTGATTCTCGCTGAAGAATTGCAGGTTCGCCTGCAGCACATCAAAGTTCGGGAACAGCCCGATATAATGGGCAAAGTTCGTCACATAATCCCACACATACAGCCTGTCACAGATCGCAGACCAGTCCCGCAGATCCTTGGCAAAGCCGACGTTTACCGCGCAAAGCGGATCATTCAACGGGTGGGAGAAGCAGCACTCCAGCGAACAAAGACGCACGATCACGTTCTCCGCCGGGACAATTCTCTTCGGTGCGGAACGTGTATACATATAGGCAAAGGTGTCAATGGCAACATTCTCATAACCGGCTTTCCGAACGGTTTCGGCAACCGCATTGACAAATTGCAGCATTACGCCGGAGATCGCGCCGTATTTGATGTAGCCCGCCACGCATTCGGGACAGGTACAGAACAGCGGCGTATCGTTCTGCGTCAGTGAAATGATCTGCAAGTCGGCAGAAGGATCATGCTTTTCGCGCAGCAGTTCCAGCACCTCATTCGTGACGATTTCCAGTGTTTTCGGATTTGTCAGACAAAGAACCTTTTTTGAGCGAATGCCGATAAACCGTCCGAAACATTCCGGATCGGTCTCGTAATATTTCTCAGCGCTGCAAAACTGGTTGGTAAACGTATGCGCAAAGCCGGAAATATATTCGATTCCGCCGCCAAGCTCCCCGGGTACCGTGCGGTACAGATTGCCCGAAATGCCGTTAAACAGCGAATAATCCACGTCGCACGGGCTGTACCAGTCCGTTTCGGTATTCTCAAAATACGGCGTATAGGTGTATGCTTCATTCTGCGGTATGCAGATCGCGTCCGATTCCCTTGCGACCACGCGCGAGGTATAATAAGTGATGCCGCCGTATTTGTGCAGAAATGCGCAGATACCGTCCACAACATTGCGTACAGATGCACCTGTGATAAATATATCCCGCGTATCCGTCTTGATCGTATAGCCGCTCTGCACCGCAGAGTCTACTGCCAAACAGATGCAGCCGTCCTCCGAAACAGCTGAACAGACATCGAGCGAAAAACCGCAGATTTCCCCGATATACCGATTCAGATAAGCTGCCGCAGCAGTCAGAGATTCATCCGCACCGATACAGATTTTATATGCAGGCGTCAATCGGATATTTTCCGCCGATGCATACGCACAGAACGGCATCGCCGCGAGCATACATATGCAAAGCATAATTGCAATAAACCGTTTCACTTGTACCCCTCCTAAAATTCACAAACTCATTTTAGCACACGCTTTTTGTATTTTCAATATAAACGCGCGCAGAAATTGCACGATTATTTTCGGAAAAGGGCTGTAAATCCGCAGAAATATTTGCTATAATGACAGCGAAACGGAGGTTCACTGCATGGAACGCAAAATTCACGTGGGTTACGGCTTTCACGTCAACTGCTATCATTCTTACCGGGGTGACACCAACGACGGCTTGGGATTCGGCTCGGATATACGCATTATCCGCAAAACACTCGACGTTCTGACACGTCTCAACGAGGAAGGGGTCCCGGTCAAAGGTACATGGGACTGTGAAAACTTCTTTTCCCTGGAAAAGATCCTGCCCGAATATGCCCCGGACATTCTCGAAAAAATGCGCGAACGTGTCGAAAAATACGGGGACGAACAGATCATCATGGGATATTCCAACGGTGCGCTGTCTGCCATGAACGAAGCGGAGTTTACGGCTTCCATCGAAAAAGCCGTCACCAATTCGGAGGGTTCCGGACTTGCCGATCTGTTCGGCAAATATGAAATGATCGTCCGTCCGCAGGAGGTCATGTTCACGCCGTCACAGGTCAGTCTCTATAACAGGCTCGGCGTCAAAGCCGTCTGCCTGTACTATTCCTGCGTACCGTTCGACGCTTTCCGCACGATCGTTCCGCAGCTTCCGGACGAACTGGCATTCAATCCGCTGACCTACACCTACAAGGGCGAAAGCATGACGATTCTGCCCACCTACAACAACTCCGATGTCTGTGATGTAGGCTGCCTGCGTGCATGGGTCACGGAGCTGCATCAAAAGCAGCTCTCGGGCGAAATCGACCAAGATCTGTTTATTTTCATCAACATGGACGCCGACGCAATCTTCTGGGAGAGCTTCGATCTGCCGATCCTCGGAAGCCGCATAGCCAACACGGACGGCATCCACGGTCTGGTCAAAGAGATCGCCGACCTGGATTATATCGTTTTCGACACCCCGGGCGGCTATCTGCGCGAACATAAACCGCTCGGCGAAATCGAGTTCACGCAGGACACAGCGGACGGCAATTTCACCGGGTATGCCTCGTGGGCGGAAAAGCCCTACAACCGCAAAATCTGGACGGCGATCGAACGCGGCCGCGCCCTTTCCAAGGTCAATGCCGACAACGATGCAGAAGCACCGTCTTTCCGGGACAGAGTACTGCTGCTGTCCACCACGCATTTCGGTCTGGCAACGCCGGTGCTGAATATCCAGCGTGAAAAGAAAGCGAACGAGTTGGCGGACAAAATCATTCAAACGGAAAGAAAGGCGCTGCCGACGGTAAAAAATATCACCGTCTGCAACACAAACGGCACTGCACTGCAATGCGCACAGCTCCGTCTCAAAAATCCGCTTGCGGACATTTCGCAGCTCATCATAGAGGGAGACGGTCTTACGGACTATGCCGCTGTTTCCATGAATGATTCCGCAGACAGCATCTTCGCCGTGATGCAGTTTTGCGATGTGCGGGACAAATACGAAATCCGTGCATCCGTCGGCACGTCCCGCAAGCCGACCTGCGGCAATACGCTGCAAGCCGGTGATCTGGAAATCCGCTTCTTCTCCTCCGGTAAAATTTACAGTGTACGCTGCGGCGGCAAAGAAATCGGCAAGAGCGATTTTCTGCGCAGTTTCATCACCTACGACGGCAAACCGTACACCTTTGAAAGCGAACATATGCAGCCGCTTCCCTGCGCCGGAAACGGAACGGGACTGCGCATTTCTGGTGACATCCATCTGCCCGATGAGATTTCCGGCGGTCACTTCGCCTACGACTTTTTCACCGTACCGTGCTGTGACGCCGTATTTCTGCGCACCGACATGCAGTATCCGTATACGCCGGAAAACACGTCCATCTCCACGGAAAATTCCGCGCTCGGCAGATACAGCGATATGAGGTGGCAGGAAGCCGCCATGATCCAGCTCACGCCCTCCCTCGGAGACGATCTGCGCGTCGTCAAGCGCAATTTCTTCGGGGACATTTCCGAGTTTCGCACCGCTTCCTTCGGGGAATGTGACGACAAGAATCGCACTCTCGACTCATTCAATCACCAGTTGACCGCCGGGATCGTCGGTTTGAGTGGTTCGGAGCATACACTGATCCTTGCCAACGCACGGCAGGTGCTCAATTCCATGGCATACTGCCCGATGCGTCTGGACGCGGACGGTACAGTGCATATGAACCCGTTCGGAACGTACTACGGCAAGCAGCGGCATCACCGCGGCAGAGCCAAGGACGAAGTACTGAACGTCTATACACTCGTCACACCGCAGGGAAAATCCATTGCCCCCGCCTACAACGGCAACCGCGAATGTGCCATGCTGGCGCTGTTTGCGTTCCCGAAAGGAAATGTGACGCCCGACGATCTGTCGGCAGCGATCGCGTTTGCAGACGGTGCCGTGATCGTGTCTCCCGAGGACGCGCTTTTGCAGCCGTTCTATGCGGATAATGTAACGTTCAAGGACACAAAAGCACAGTCCGCCGCCGACACAAAGCTGCGCAATCCCATTCTGACGGGCATTTCGGGCAATCTGCCGAAGTACATTAAAAACGGCGGCAAAGCGATCCTGCATATCGTCCGTACACAGCTTAAAACCAAATAAATAAAGCCCGCCGGAAGAGAGTGCCAGATAGGGATTTTCTGAAACAAGAGAATTTTTGACCGGCACTCTTCAAGCGGAGGCACAAACTAAAGACCACACCGAAGGATAAAACCTTTAGTGTGGTCTTTTTCCGTGTCATTCAACTGAAAAGAGCCTGTGCGCGAGCGTAGAAAGTTCGATTTCCTGCTCGCTGTAATCACAGTTTTCTCGCGCAAGAGCATGGATGTTTTTTGAAACCGTCGCAATTGCAGAATGAACAGCATTCTGTGCATTAAACTTAGGGATAGCGATGTATTCTAAGACATCTACCCCTCTGTTCGTTGAAACGGCATAACCGTCAACTACTTTGATAATGCTCGGAGCATTAATAATTCCGCAAACATAATATGCCTCTGCTTCATTGTAAACATCAAGCATTAGTACTTTAGAATCAACGACAATGATTTTGTCATCCGCAAACAAGGTTTTATCTGCTCCAGGTACGCTATCGTAATAGCTACCTACAACTACAGCGGACATACTACCTGCCTGCTCTTTCCAAAGAACCTTATATGGAGAATATGTATATTCGCCAACATTATCAAGTCTGTAAAACGGATTGATGTCTTTATTAAAAAATTTCCCGTTCTGAATACGAGTTTTAAGCAATTCATCGTGATAGTAGTCAAGCCATGTGTAAGTCTCCGGTGCACTATTTGCAAGTTCTGGTTCAGGTACACCGTATTTATGCTGTGACGTGTGTGGAACGAGCATAAATTCATTCGATTTTACCTTCCACTTGGCAATATTTCTACCACCGAGCATGGGGAATACATAGGTATCCTCGATTACCCCTGGATGAACACCTTTCTTAATGATATCCTCCCGCCGCTGTCTGCTTATGTCGTTTTCAATGCGAAGGTATCCCGGACGTTCTTTTCACGGATGTTTGAGGATATATACGCCCTTTGCACCAGCGGGTTCAATTCCTTTTCTCCCGCGATAAATTCTGGGTTTTGCTCTATCCAAAACATTATTGGCAAAAGACATATCCTCAAGGGTAAGCCATGCGGATTGAATATCGTGCTGATCGACAGGTTGTGCAAGAAGTTTTTTTGAAGCAACTACATCTGATACCTGATCCCAGTTGCAATGCGAATCTATCTTTGATTTTCTTCCAATCTGTGAAAAAACACAGTAATCATCCATAGGATATGCCATCTGAACGCCTTTATGGAACTTGATGACAACCGTCGGTATTGTAAATAGACTTACAGCAGAGAAATCATGAACACTCTCAACACTGAACGGAACATTCTGACCCTTTCTGATGATTTCAAATTTTCTGAATCCTTCCCCCCCTTTTGTTGACTTCAAGAAAGAAGCAGGGAGAAGAAATACCATTGTCCCACCATCCTTCAAATACTGGTCAATGGCAACATAAGTGACAGCCATACCGAAATCATCGTGTGTTGTCTTTTTGTCATAAGCATTCTTTTCAAAAATGCCATAGCTTTGCCAAATTGCAAGGGTACCCTCACGATAGCTTTTGCTCATTGATTTCCAGGCAATCCATGGCGGATTGCCTACAACATAGTCAAATTTGTTTCCGATCATGATAGGAGCAAAGCTGTTCCTCAGAATAATCGGCCAGAACGAATCTTTACTGCCTCTATGAAGAACGTAAAGTCTATCAAAGAGTTTCCTAACCACGGGTTCCGACTCGGGTTTGACGAGTTTCTTGCCTAAGACAAGCTGCTTGAAAACTTCATAATCGGTTCTGTCATCAATGTGATGGCTGAGTAAGGTTAAAAATTCATTTCCTTTGTTGAAACTTTCAAATTTTGGCAACTCTAATTGTCCAACAGAAGTCGTGAGATTAAGGGTGCTGTCATTTTCTTCTGTGTATACAACTGGTGCCAGAATTGAATCAGCGATAAAAACTGGGATATTTATGGGATCGCCAAATTCTTCGTCACAATTATCAAAGAAAGCAGAAAACACAATAAGAATATAGTTTGCCTTTGCAGCGACTACAGAAATGGGGTTAATATCAAATCCGACTATGTTAGATGTTATTTTGTTAATATCGCTTCGCGTTAGAACGCCGCCGTGCTTTTCGATTACACGTTTTATAGCCTGTGTGAGAAATGGGCCAGAACCTGCACACGGATCGATAAGTGACTTTTCTTCGTTTCCATCGTATCCGGCGAGATCGAGAGCGTGCTCCACGATCCAGTCAGGGGAGAAATATTCTCCCATCAGATGCCTCATCTCTGAAGGAATCAATTCCATATATACTTCTTGAAGGATATCCTGAACGTCCTCTGGACGTAACACAAATGTGCTCAAGTCGAAACGGTCGATAACTTTAAGCGTCTGATTGACAATATCGGTTTCAAATCCGCTGTCGGTAAACGTGAACCACTCCATAAAATGTGTTTCAAAGAAGTTCCCAACAAGGTTAGTAGTATTTACCCCCTTTGCACCATCGAAAAGGCGGTCAATCTCTGCTTTTTCAAGCTCTTGCTTGATTGTAAACGAAGGATCAACGAGCTGCGAAAGGAAAGAATAAATAAGAAGCTTCAGAAAAATGTTGAAGAATGTCTGCATTGAAAAAAGATACATCTTGCTATCGATGTTGAAACTACTATCTATTCCATATGCTTCGCGGATTTTTGAAGATACCTCGGTAAAATCAGTAGCATTTTCATCATCACCATATAAAATGCCGAACACACGATCCCACTCTTCATAAAGTGTCCTCACTCGACCGCTTCCTTTGAGGTTATGAAGGTTAAAATCAACCTCTTTGTAAGCACGGATAATCGAATCTCGAACGAAGGAACTTTTTGTGTTAATCACTGATAGAAGATTCTGTTTATTGAGTGCCATTCTGTCCTGCTGCTTCAGCAGTAAGACCAGACGCTTGAGACCTGATGAAAAATCCTTTACTTCCGAGAAGAAAGCGAGATTTAAAGGGTTAGGAATAGAAACAGACACCTTATTAGTATTAATCTCCATTCTTTGCGTAGAAGGAATAAAGCGCGCAAAAATAAAAGTCTTTCCGTCGAATCCAACGCCTATTCCAGATGTAAGCTTTCGGATAATGGTTTCGTCATTATCCGAAGCAACAATAGAAGCATTGCTTATGAGATAATCGTAAAGACCATGATCTCTGTCACCCCGGCCATACAAGGCTTCGTTTCTTCTTTTTATTGAATCGAAATAGGCAGTTTTCTTGAATTCAAACGAAATATTCTGAAATGTTGCATCTGTCCTCCCACCAGACAGCAGGACATCCTCGCTATGATACTGACCGACCATAGAAGGGTTAACTTCTTTCAAAATAGGCTTTACAATATCAGAATGAAAATGAATCTTCACATCGTCTTCGTTTCTGAACGTATTCTGCTTAAATTCTGATTCAAGCTTTTTTAAATCCATGCGAATTCCTCCATTGAAACGTAACTTGACATTATTATTGCACAAAAAAGGTCAATGGTCAATAGATAAATATGCCTTATTCTTGTTGTTTTCAGCGATAATTATCTAATTGGTCAATTGGTCTGTCAAGACTTTTTGTTTTCTATCATCCGACAGAGGAAATTATTATGTGCTCACTTGATTTCTTCCGCTCATAATATGTTCTGGCTTTCTGGTTATTCCACTCGGCTTGCCAGTTCGGATTATTACAATACCGCTGTCTGCTTGAGTAACGGACGAAATATTCACCACAGGCCATGTATGTCAGAATGGAGCCTTGAGACTCAAAATAGTCCATATCTTTATCAACCGGCGGTGCCACATAGGCGAGTTCACACCGCCAGTTATTACTGACAATGAAAAATCGGCATAACCGGTAAATATATACCAAACTATGCCGATATTTTTTCCGGGATTGAAAATCCTTAATTTGCACCACCTAATGGCGGGTTTTTGTTTGATAAACCGGGATTTGAACCCCTCCGTGCAGGTAAGGCTCCCCTGAAAGGGGAGCTGGCGAGCGAAGCGAGTCTGAGGGGTCAATTCTGATTTGTCATATTTTCAAATCGCGGACAGCTTTACAATGTCCTCTATATACTTCCGTCCGTTTTCCAATGCCGCATCCAGAACGGACGTATCGGCGTTTATGTTTTTGAATACGGGAACGGCTTCGAGCGGGACACGGTAATTTTTCAGTGTCTGTCCTCCGTCAAAGGCTTCTCCCGTGAAAATGTTGACCCACTGCCCTTTCGGCAGATAGATATTTCGCTTACGGGCATTTTTCAGTACGGGCGCCGCAAGCAGTGCTTCGCCGAATAAATACTCGTCCTCAATGCCGTACACGTTTTCGTCCGTGTGATCGTACAAGAACAGGTGCCGCATCATCGGCAGACCCGTTTTGCAGGCGATTTGCGCCTGCTGCCGGATATACGGACGCAATGCGTCATGCAGGCAGGTGTAGGCGCGGTACACATCCTTGGTATGCGCGTCGAAATCATAGGGGCGCGTCACATTGCCGTGTGTCTGGACGGTCGGCGAAAATGCCGTGAACTCCACTGCGCGCATAAAGACCTCGTTCTCCCGAAGCTTATCGAGCGGCAGAAAGGACGGACGGTAGCCTGCCATATCCCAGCTCACAAACGGAAAACCGGAAAAGCCGAGCGAAAGCGCCGCCTTGACGACTGCGCCGAGGAAATTGAACTCCCTGCGCTGATCTCCCGCCCACACGAACGGGGCACGCTGTCCGCCAATGCCGCTGCCGCGCGAAAAGTTCAGTCCGCCGTCGGGACGGGTGTTGAAATCGCGGTAGCTGAGAATGTTATAGTATGTCGGATACCAATGGTGCGCCGCAAGCGGATCTCTGCCGTCCGCAAAACGAATATCCGGACTGTCGGGGAACTGCTCGCAAAAGTCGATCTTTGCGCCGTCCACGCCGACCTCGTGTATAATTCTGCCCCAGATCTCCCGCCATTTTTCCGCCGCCGCAGGCTTAGTCAGATCATAACAGCGCATGGTGTGGTTGCTGAGATTATCCAGCAGATTCACGGAACGTGTCTCCTTCAGCAGCGTACCGCTCGTGGACTGCACGGCATGGTCATCTGTCAGACCGAATGCGTCGCCGGATTTCGGGAACCGTCCGCACTGCTCATACACCATGACCTTTTTGCCTTTGGCATGGAGAATGTCGCTGATCTCTTTCAGCGCGTCCCACCGTGCGGAATCATACGTTTTCCAGCCCTCCATGATGATCGCTTCCCACGGAAAGCCGTTCTTTTCCATGGCATCCGCCATAGCCATAACGCCATCCTTCGTGGAAAACTCGGGATGATAGCGGCAAACCAGCGTGCCGAACGCCCAGTCGCACGGCATAGGCGCAAAGCCGGTCAGCTTACAGTACGCCGTCAGAATTTCCCGCGGTGTCTGTGCGGTGAAAATATACATATCCAGCGGCGCATATTTCTGCGTGACGGTCATAGCTTTGCGGTGTGTTCTGCCTAAGTCCATCAGCGCATGTTCATAACGGTTGAAAAACACCGCACTGCATTCCGAACTGAAAAGAAACGGGATCGGAATATAGCTGTTGCCTTCCTTCCAGCACCAGCGGTCAATGCCGTAGATATGGATACGCTTTCCGCGCTGATCGACACGGTTAAAGCGCTCCCCTGTTCCGTAAATCCGCTCTGTTTCGGACAGCGCAAGGCGAACGGCTATGCCGTCCTTTGTGTTCCGAACATCGGTCACGGTTCGCTTGCATATGCCGCAGGTATCGAAAAAGCGGATCACATCGTACCGAACCTCCGCAAAGGAACCGTCCGCAGCACATACTCTCCCCTTTTGCGCGTCAAGCTCCACGGGAAGTGCCTGTGCATCGACCGTCTCGCCGAGGTCTGCCGCAATCGTCTGCGCCGCACCGTTCAGATCAAAAGTTCCGTTCTTTTCGGACAGCAGACGCCAGACATCCTTTTGCGGATGCAGCAGCAGAAAATTATGATTCTTAAAGCGGAACCGCACTTGGTTGTCCGTGCATGTCAGTGTCATTTTACGTAGATTCCTTTCTGTTTTCTACGAGAGTGTCTGATTCTCGCGGATGATGTCCGCGACCAAAGCCTCCAGCTCTTCCATGGAGGAAAGCTGTCCGATACGGCTGCGGTACGCCGCCGCGCCGTGGATTCCGCGAATATACCATGCGGCATGCTTGCGTGCTTCCCGCATTCCGATATAGTCCCCTTTATAAGCACACAGCTTTTCGATGTGTACGAGCATTACGCGCATCTGTTCCGAAAGCGGCGGTTCGGGAATGACCTCGCCGCGTTCGAGATACGCCGCGATCTGTGAAAACAGCCACGGCCGTCCGAGTGCACCCCGACCAACCATCAGAAAATCACAGCCCGTCTCGTCCAGCATACGCTTGGCAGAGGGACCGTCCGTGATATCTCCGTTGCCGATCACGGGGATCCGAACAGCCTGTTTGACAGCCCGAATATGTTCGAGCGATACCGGCGGCGCGTACATCTGCATCCGCGTTCTGCCGTGGACGGTGATTGCCGCCGCACCTGCCTGTTCGCAGAGCTTTGCTAAATATGGCGCATTGAGCTGTGTGTCGTCCCACCCGATCCGCATTTTGACCGTGACCGGAACAGGTACTGCCCGCTCGACTGCTTCGACGATCTTCGCCGCAAGCTCCGGCTTTTTCATCAGTGCACTGCCGCCGCCGTTTCCGGCAACCTTCGGCGCGGGACAGCCCATATTGATGTCGATAAACTCCGGCGCATACTGCATGGATAGCTCTGCCGCCTTTGCCATCGTTTCCGGCTCATCGCCGAAAATCTGTACGCCTGCCGGTCTTTCCGCGGGAGAAATCAGCAGCAGCTCCGAGGACTTGCGGTCGTGCATACTGATTCCCTTGGAGGATGCCATTTCCCCGATCACATAGGACGCGCCATAGGAAACACACAACTCGCGCATGGCTCTGTCCGCCACGCCCGCCATCGGCGCCAGTGCCGCATACCCTTTGATTTCCAGATTTCCGATCTTCACAATTTATCCCTTCGCATCGTACCACGTTTTGCCGATGTGTACATCCGCCAGAAGATGCACGGCAAGATCTGCGGCACGTTCCATTTCTTCTGTCAGCAGGTTTGCCGCTGCGTCCGCCTCGTCCGCAGGTGCTTCCACGATCAGTTCATCGTGTACCTGCAAAATGAGGCTTGCCCTGAAGCCTTCCCGCGCCAGTCGGTCGCGCACACGGATCATGGCGATCTTGATTATATCCGCCGCCGTCCCCTGAATGGGCATGTTCCGCGCCACACGTTCGCCGAACGCACGCAGATTATGGTTGGAGGAAGCAAGCTCTGGCAGATAACGCCGCCTGCCGAACACCGTTTGCGCATAGCCCTTGTCCTTCGCGGTCTGCACAATATCCTGCATGTACTGCGCCACACCTGCGTAGTGGTGCAGATAGCCTTTGATATAACTGTCTGCTTCGTATCGGGAAACGCCGATGTCCTTTGCCAGCGAAAACGCGCCGATCCCGTACACGATGCCGAAGTTGACCGCCTTTGCACGGCTGCGCATCAGCGGCGTGACCATTTCTTGCGGCATATTGAACACCTGTGAAGCGGTCACGGCATGAATATCCGTGCCGTCGTTGAATGCGGCAAGCATGTTTTCGTCCTTTGCCAGCGCCGCCAGAACACGCAGTTCGATCTGAGAATAGTCCGCATCCACCAGCACACAGCCTTCCTTCGCGCGGAAAAAGCGGCGCATTTCCCGTCCGAGTTCGGAACGCACGGGAATGTTCTGCAAATTCGGCTCCGTGGAGGAAATGCGTCCCGTCCGCGTCTCGGTCTGGTTGAGCGTGGAATGGATCCTGCCGTCGGGCGATATAACCTTGAGCAGGCCGTCACAATAGGTAGATTTGAGCTTTGCCAGCGTACGGTATTCCAGAATATCCGATACGACCGGATAATCGTCCGCCAGCTCCTGCAAAACCTCCGCGTTGGTGGAATACCCGCTTTTTGTTTTTTTCTTGGTCGGGATCCCCATTTTTTCAAACAGTGCTTCCCCGAGCTGCTTGGGAGAATTGAGGTTAAATGCAAACCCGATTGTCTCAAAAATGCGTGCTGTTATGTCATTGAGTTTACCATCCAGCACAATGCCAAACTGCTCTATGCCGTCGGTATCCACCTCAAAGCCTGTAATTTCCATATCCGCCAGAACCGACGCCAGCGGCAGCTCGATCTCGCGCAGCAGCTTTTCCTGTCCGTTTTCGCGTATCTTTTTGAGCATTGTCTCGAAAAGCTCCGGCAGTACGGCAGTCACTGCGTCCGTTTCGTTCGCCGCTTCCGGCAGCGGCACGCCGTATTCCATCGCAAGCCGCGGTGCAGTATAGTCGCTCGCCGAAGGATTGAGCACATACCCCGTCAGCATCAGATCGTCCTCGATCGCACTTGCCCGCACTCCGTTGCGCTGCGCATAAGCATACAGCGGCTTGGAGTCCGTCACATGCTTGCGGATGCCGCCATCCTCCAGAAGTGATTTCATGAACGCCGAAAAAAGCATACTGCCGCAGGAAAGGATCAGTACCTTTTCGGGCGTGTACAGAGAAAGCCGGGCGATATAGCCACTGTCGTAGGTACAGTGAAAATAGGCATGTCCCGACTTTTGCAGCAGAGCAAGCGTTTCGTCAAAGTCATAGACGTCCTCAACTGTGAGTACCTTTTTCGGTTCTTCCGTAACCGCCTGCGGTTCCACGGCAGGCAGGCGCAGCCGCTCGATCATGGAGAACATTTCGAGCTGTGAGAGCATCAGCGTAACCTTATGCACATCGGGTTTGGCGTACAGATAATCAGAAAGTGTATCGGAAATCGGCGCTTCGCGGCAGATCGTGCCGAGTGTGCGGCTGAGAAATGCCATATCTCTGTCGGCTGCCAATTTATCATGAACGCCCTTTTTAATGTCGAGGGTCTCCAGATTTTCGTAAATATAGTCGATATTGCCGAAATGTGCGATCAAATCTCCCGCGGTCTTCTGTCCGACGCCCGCAACACCCGGTATATTGTCCGAGCTGTCGCCCATCAGCGCCTTGACGTCGATGAGCTGCGGCGGCAGTACGCCGTAATCTTCCTGCACCTTTTCGGGCGTATACCGTACCGTGACCGGTCGTCCCATTTTGGTGGAAGCAAGAAGCACGGTCGTTTCTGCACTGACCAGCTGCAGGGAGTCCCGATCGCCCGTTGCAATAAAGCATTGCCAGTCGCTGTCCGCTTCGCAAAGGCGCGCTACGGTGCCTAAAATATCGTCCGCTTCGTAGCCCTCCTGCTCCACGACCGCACAGCCCAATGCCCCTAACAGTTCCTTGAGCACGGGCATCTGCTGCGCCAGCTCGTCCGGCATTCCCTTGCGTCCCGCCTTATAGCCGTCGTACAGCTTATGACGGAAGGTCGGTGCTTTCAGATCAAACGCCGCCACGATCCCGTCCGGCTCCACCTCGTCCCGCAGCTTTACAAGAATGCTCAGAAAGCCGTAGATGCCGTTGGTAAATCTGCCGTCCTTGGTCGTCAGCAGCTTGATGCCGTAAAACGCACGGTTGAGAATACTGTTGCCGTCCAGCACAAGTAGCTTCATAGCGGTTCTCCCTTCAAATAAAAAGCATTATGACCCTGCACACCGCAGCATAGTACGGTATGCAAGGTCTTTTCTGCGCTTACAGATTCAAAAAGTCCTTGCGGTACTTCACGCCGAATGCCTCGGCAAGCTCCTGCATCTGGTCGTCCCGGATGGTATTGATGCGCGGACGGTTGCAGGTAAGCATATAGATCTGTGCCGCCTTTTCGACCGTTTCGACCAGACCGAACGCTTCGTCGATGTCCTTACCGGCGCCGTACAGACCGTGCATACCCCACACGACCACACGGAACTCTTTCATCTTCTCTGCAGTCGCTTCGCCGATGGTATTGTTGCCGCAGAGCATCCACGGCAGTACACCCACGCCGTCCGGAAATACAACGATACATTCGGTACACATCTCCCAGAGTGTATGCGTAAACGCTTTTTCCTCAAGCGGATGGACAAAGTTCATGGCAAGCGTATGCGTCGGATGGCAGTGCATCACGACACGGTTTTCGGGATCGACCGAAAGGCGCGCCATATGGCTCATCAGGTGTGCCGGCAGCTCACTGGTAAATCTGCCGCCGTCCTCATAGCCCCAGAGCAGTTCCGCCGTGGTCCCGTCCGAGGCAATGCGGATGATGCCGAGATTGCGGGCGGGATCCTTTTGCACATTCTTGAAATATTTGCCGGTACCGGTCACAATGAAAATCTTGCCGATCAGCGGCTTTGCTTCAAAGCCCGTCGGGATGGTGCGGATCACTTTCGTAAGATCGAGATACTCCGCGACCTGCGCTTCATCCAGCATGTAGCTGATGTTGCCGCCGTTGCGCTCGTCCCAGCCGAGACGGTACATGTTTGCGGTGATGTCTTTCATTTCCTCCACAAAGGGAGCGGTTAAAATATCTTTCATACTCTGTTCCTCAATACTTCCTTTTCATATTGTTCCACGTCGCCGTACCAGTCCTCGGAAAGTCCCTGACGGGAGAGATATTCTTCCCAGACATCGCCCAGCGGCATCATTTTCTGTTTTTCCATGGTGAACATCAGCTTGCCGAATTCGGCATTGTCCTGCAT
>R27__coassemble_880_pt1 | contig 15993 bp, 12 predicted proteins | sample R27__metabat2_high_PE_029 | metagenome-assembled genome bin R27
TGAGGCTTACTTCTCATTATTTTTTGGGTCACATCATTTTAACACACACATTTTTACAAAAAATTCAATCAAGATTTGTATGCTCACAAACTTCGCGGATTTTATCGCGCAGTGCGAGAAAATCTTCGAGGGCATCCGGCTTTTGACGGGGATTGCGCAGGAGTGCTGCCGGGTGGAAGGTACCCATCATCCACACGCCGTTCTTTTCGATAAATTCGCCGTGCTGTTTGGTGACGCGGAAATTCGGGTCAATGATCCGCTGGGCGGAAATTCTGCCGAGGCAGACGATGATTTTCGGACGGATCAGACGGATCTGTTCCCGCAGCCAGCCGATACACGCTTCCTGCTCCTCCGGCTTCGGATCGCGGTTCTGCGGCGGACGGCATTTGACCATATTGCCGATGTAAATATTTTTGGCGCGGGAAAGACCGACGGCATCGAGGTACTTGTCCAGAAGCTGACCGCCTCTGCCGACGAACGGCTCCCCGCGCAGATCCTCCTGCTCACCCGGTCCCTCGCCGATGAATACGATCTCCGCGTTTTCGGGACCGACGCCGAACACTAAATTGGTACGCTTTTCGGCAAGTGCGCACTTCCGGCACTGCATACAGTCACATTTCAGGCTTTCCCAGTTGGTATACATAAGCGACTCCTCCCGAAATCAGAAATTGAAGTAAATAAACGGATTATAGGACCCCTTGACGATATAGGAAATCGCCACAAGGAACAGGGCGAAAATGCCGATCACGTACAGTACATCGCAGATGGCTTTCGGCGCCTTCGGTAAAGTGTTGACCTTTTCGCGTATTTTCGGCGCGACGGGCAGCGCGAAGACGGCTGCCGCCAGCAGCAGAACGAGATAGTTGTCGATGTAGTACCGGAATGTGTCGTCGAGAACTGCGGATCCCATACCGAGCATGTTGCGGAAATATTCCCATGCGGCAGTCATGCTGTCGGCGCGGAACACGAGCCAGCCCAGACAGACAAACAGCATGGTATAGATATATTTGACCGGAAGCCATGCGCGGCTCTTGAGCTTCTTTTCAATGCCTGTCAGCTTCTCGAAGGTCAGCAGGACGAAGTAGAGAAGTCCCCAGGTCAGGAACGTCCAGTTTGCACCGTGCCAGATGCCGGTCAGCGCCCAGACGACAAACAGATTGAACACCAGACGCGGCTTTTTGACGCGGCTGCCGCCGAGCGGAATATATACATAATCGCGGAACCACGTGCCGAGTGAGATGTGCCATCTGCGCCAGAACTCCGTAATGGAGGTGGAAATATACGGGTAGTCGAAGTTTTCAAGGAAGTGGAAGCCGAACATCCTGCCAAGGCCTATGCCCATATCGGAATACCCGGCAAAATCGTAATAAATTTGCAGGGTATAGGCGATCAGTCCCAGCCACGATGCGGCGGCACAGACGGGCGTTTTGCTGTCAAATACGCCGTCCGCAATAATGCCCATGGTATTGGCAAGCAGGACTTTTTTGAGAAAGCCAACCATAAACCGGCGAACGCCTTCGGAAAAATCGTCCCATGTTTCTTTGCGGTTTTGAATTTCGTCCGCAACGGTTTGATAACGGACGATGGGACCTGCGATCAGTTGAGGAAAGAGGGATATGTACAAGCCGACGTACAGCGGATTTTTCTGGACTTCGCCGTCTTTGCGGTAAACGTCCAGCACGTAGGACATGGCTTGAAACGTGAAAAACGAAATGCCGATCGGCAGCGCGATCTCGGGGACGGGAAGCGCCGTGCCGAACAGAGAATTGATGTTGTGCAGTGTGAACATCAGGTATTTGAACACGAACAGCAGTCCGAGGTTGCACACCACGTCCAGCCCGATAAACAGGCGGCAGAGCTTTTTGCTGTCCCGTTTTTTGTCTGCCAGCAGACCGAACAGCCAGTTCATCAGGATCGATGCGATCATGATAAAGACGAATTTCGGCTCACCCCACGCATAGAAGATCAGCGAGGCGATCAGCAAAAAAATGTTTTGCATCAGGCGTGATTTGCGGAACAGAACGTAATAGCCAAACAGAACGACCGGCAGAAAGACGATCAGGAAGATTAGACTGGAAAACAGCAAATATACCCCTCCGGAGGATTATTTTAAAAGTCCCGTGATAAAAATTTCCAGACCGATCCCCAGCAGGATCACGCCGCCGAGGATGGATGCTTTGCCGGCAAGACGTGTACCGAACTTTTTGCCGAGCGCCAGTCCTGCCATACAGATGATGAATGTGACAACGCCGATGATGAGCGCTTCGGTCAGTGCGGACTGCCACGAAAGCTCTGCGATCGTAAAGCCTACGGACAGCGCGTCAATGGAAGTCGCAATACCCTGTACCAGCAGTGCACCGAAGCCGACGGCAGGTTTTTCGGCATCGCTGTCCTTGTGGCGGATGCCCTCAAGCAGCATCTGTCCGCCGATAAAGCCGAGCAGCAAAAGCGCGATCCACGGAATGAATTTCTGGAACGAAGTAAACATGTTTGCGACCGTATGTACGCAGACCCAGCCGATCAGCGGCATCAGGATCTGGAAGGCGGCAAACACACCGGCGATCCCGCACATTCTGCCTTTTTTCATGTCGGGTTCGTTCAGTCCGTTGGCAAGCGAAACGGAAAAGGCGTCCATCGCCAGTCCGACGCCGAACAAAACACTGTTGAGAAAAAACATCGCGTTCATAAAAGCCTCCGAAAAAACGACCCGATCGAAAACGGGTCGATTCTGTAATCAATTTATTGTATCGTATGCGCAAAAGGTTGTCAATATTTAGCGCGGAAAAAGTCAGCTCTGGCGGTACGTTTTCAGGAACCTTTCTAATTTTTCCATGGCGTTCGTCAAGGTTTCCTTGTCCGGCAGATAGACCACGCGGAAGTGGTCGGGACTTTGCCAGTTGAAGCCCTTGCCGGGAATCATCAGCACGTGGTATTCATGCAGGAAATCGAGCATCATCTGTTCGTCGTCATGAACGTTGAAGCGCTCCGCGTCGATCTTCGGGAAGATATAGAACGCCGCGTCCGGACGAACGGCGGAAACGCCGGGAATACTGTTCAGCGCGTCCACAATATACTCGCGCTGTTCATACAGTCTGCCGCCTGGCAGCAGCAGCTTGTCTGCACTCTGGATGCCGCCGAGTGCCGTCTGAATGATGAGCTGCGCGGGGACGTTTGCGCAAAGGCGCATGGCGGAAAGCATGTTCAGCCCTTCAATGTATCCCTTGGCATAGCTTTTGTCGCCGCTCAGGCACATCCAGCCGCTGCGGAAGCCTGCAATACGGTGGGATTTGGAAAGACCGTTGAAGTTGACGCAGAAAAGGTCGGGGCAGAGCGAAGCAATGGCGATGTGCTGCTTGCCGTCATAGACGAGACGGTCATAGATCTCGTCCGCAAAAATAATCAGGCGATGCCGTCTTGCAATGTCCACGATCCCCTGCAAAATTTCGAGCGGGTACAGTACGCCCGTCGGGTTGTTGGGATTGATGACGACGATGCCTTTGGTATGCTCCGTGACCTTGCTTTCAATGTCCTCCAAGTCGGGGTACCAGTGGTTTTCCTCCACGCAGCGATAGTGCAGCGCATTGCCGCCCGCGAGTGTGGCACATGCCGTCCAAAGCGGATAGTCCGGCGCGGGAATGAGGATTTCGTCGCCGTTGTCCAGAAGTCCCTGCATCGCCATGGAGATCATTTCGGAAACGCCGTTGCCGGTATAAATATCGTCCATGCCGACGTTGGGAATATTCTTGAGCTGGCAGTACTGCATGATCGCCTTGCGTGCGGCGAAAACGCCCTTGGAATCGGAATATCCCTCCCCGTCACGGAGTGTCCGCTGCATGTCCTCGATGATCTCCTGCGGCGCATGGAACCCGAACGGGGCGGGATTGCCGATATTGAGTTTGAGAATCTGAATGTTGCGTTCACTCATACGTGCCGCTTCGTCCACAACGGGACCGCGGACATCGTAGGCGACATGATCCAGTTTGTGCGATTTATTAAAGGTTTGCATTAAAACCACCTCGGTGATAGATTACAGAGAAAAAGTATGGGGCAGCAGTGCCGCAAGCGTTGTTTTTTGCAGATCATTTTCCGTACCGAACAGAACGGTCAGGGACCCGTCGGAAAATTCGGACAGTGTTTGACGGCAGATGCCGCACGGCGGAGCGGATACAGCCTGTCCGTTTGCATTTCGTGCAGCGACCGCAAGCGCGGAAAATTCCCGTTCACCATCCAGCACAGCCTTCCACAGTGCCGTGCGCTCGGCGCAGACCGTGGCGCCGTAAGAGCTGTTTTCGATGTTGGCACCGGTATAGAGTTTACCGCTTTTCGTCAGCAGTGCCGCACCGACCGCAAAGCCGGAATACGGCGCATAGGCGAGCGCTGTTGCTTCGGCGGCAATTTTGTACAGTTCAAGCTCCGTCAAGGGGAACACCTCCTGCCCGAATTATGGTTCCTTATCTTTTGTACAGCGTGTTCAGTCTGCGGAAACGGGCGCGGTCGATCGAATCGAGCTGTTCTTTTGTGACGCGGTACTGCCAGTTGCCGTCCGCCTTTCCGGGAATGTTGAGCCGCGTATCGGAGCCGTAGCCCAGAAGATCCTGAATCGGGAAAATGACCAGCCCCGCAGCACTGGCGAACATAGTGCGGATGATCGCTTCACAGCCGCCCGTCCAGTCGGGGGATGTATAGCCGCAGTATTCGAGCATCCGTTTGCGGGAGGCGTCATCCATTTCCCAAAGATATCCCAGCAGTGTATTGTTGTCGTGTGTGCCGGTATAGGCAATGCAGTTTTGGATGTAGTTGTGCGGCAGATGCGGGTTATCCTCGTCTCCGAGGAACGCGAACTGGAATACACGCATACCGGGGAAGCCGCTGTCCCGGACGAGCTTTGCTGCCTCCGGCGTGATGTCGCCCAGATCCTCCGCAATGATCATGCCGTCTCCGGCAGTGTCCTGCAAAACACGGATCAGCGGCATACCGGGTCCCTTGACCCATTTGCCTTCGCGGGCAGTCTTGGCGTCACCGGGAACTGCCCAGTACGCTTCCAGACCGCGGAAGTGGTCAATGCGTACACCGTCGAACAGCGTCAGCGCATGGGAAAGGCGATCGCGCCACCATTTGTAGCCGTCCTGCTGCATCACGTCCCAGTTATACAGGGGATTGCCCCAGAGCTGACCGTCCGCCGCAAAATAATCGGGCGGTACGCCGGCAACGCAGGAGGGCTTGTTGTCCGCGCGCAGACAGAAAAGCTCCCTGGCGGAATAGACATCGCAGCTGTCCAACGCTACGTAAATCGGGATGTCTCCGATAATATGAATACCGCGTTTGTTGGCATACGCCTTGATCTCCGCCCACTGCTTAAAGAACATGTATTGGATGAATTTCCAAAGGAACAGCGTTTCGGGATCGCCTGTTTTTTCCGTCCACTCGAACCACGGCTTTTCATGATTTGCGTGCTTGAGGCTCATAAATGCACAGAACGCGGCAAGATAGGCGTCCGCGTCGATGAACGCTTCGATCTGTGCGCGCAGATCGTCATCCACGCGGGAAGCTGCCGTTTGCAGCAGTGCAAAGCGCGTGTGGTACAGCCGCACAAATTCGCAGCTGTACGGCGTTTGCTGACGGGCAGAGGCAAGCTCTGCGTCGGTCAGAAGTCCGAGTCGGCGCAGTTCGTTCAGATCGACGAAATACGGATTGCCGCCAAAGGTGGAATAGGATTTGTAGGGCGAATTGCACTCGTCCACCATGCAGAACGGCAGCACCTGCCAATAGGAAAAGCCGCAGTCGCACAGGAAGTCCACGAAATATTTTGCTTCCTCCCCGAACGAACCGCAGGAATAGTCTCCGAATAAGGAAGAAATGTGCATCAGCACACCGCTTTTTCGTTCCAAGTGTCTCACTCCTTTTCCGTTAGCATACCGCATTTCGGGGAAAAAATCAAGCGGATTGCTCGAAATATTTATAGAGCGTATGCAGACAGGTCTTTTTTATATCAGCATCGGACAAAAAAGTAAAAAGTGCGCGGACGGATGTTCATTCAGTATCCACTGAACATAAACGTCGAAAAACAAAGGAAAACATTTACTTTTTTGTGTGCATAGTAAACAAAACCGCAGGTCTTAAAAAAATTTTTTATCACCAAACATAGAATTTTTGAAACATATATTGTAATTTGAAAATATTTATATAAGAGTGTATTATTATAAGAGTGTGTTGTAATATCTCTTAAATAATTAAGAATTGAAAACTGTGCAGAAAATTTCTGATTTTGAAATTTATACGGCACAAAATACGATCGTGAAAGGAGGAAGATTTCGATGGACAACAAAATTCTGCAGGAAGCTGTTGAACTGAACACGATACGCCGCAAACGTACACGCTGGTAAAAGATCGTGATCGCCATGGCGGCAATGGTTGTATTCTGTACGACGTATGCATTGATTCTTCCTGCTGTCACGGTGGAGAATATCGTGATCTGCGGCATCGAGGAGCATGCTCATTCCGGGTGCTGCTACGAGCTGCGGACAACACCGGCACAGAAGACGATGCTCTGTACGGTCGAAATGGTCAATCCGCATACGCATACGGCGGAATGTTACGACGCGGACGGTAATTTAGTCTGCGGAAAGTCTACGGTTTTTATCCATGTGCATGACGAGGCCTGCTATGATGCGCAGGGCAATCTGGTATGTACGCTTCCCGAAGCATCGGCACATGCGCATACAGCGGAATGTTATGATGCGGACGGCAATCTGACCTGCGGCAAGAACGAGCTGGTTGCGCATATGCATACGGCGGAATGTTACGATGCGGACGGCAAGCTGATCTGCGAAAAGATCGAGGTCATGGAGCATCAGCACACCGCGGGCTGCTATGTTGAAACGGAAGCGCAGGAAACGCTTGCGCTGATTTGCAGTCAGGCGGAGCATATCCACAGCGATGCATGCTATGTCAGAGAAAAGGATGACACACCGAGCTATTACTGCGGCATGGAGACACACGAGCATATCGAGGACTGCTATAATCCGGACGGTTCGCTCAAGTGTACGATCACAGAACATGCGCATACGAAGGATTGTCTGATCGAGCCGGAAAAGGGGACGACGGAAACAGTCTCCGAAGCGGCAGCACAGACAGAGGTACCTTCCGGAGAAAAGGTTCCGTCCGATGCCGAAACCACCGAACCCGAAACGGGCGCGGAGGAAAGCGAAACGCAGACGGAATTTTCATTAGAGCCGGAGATCAATCCCGAGGACGAGTTGGTCGGCGCAACCGGAACGGCGATCGGTACACGTGCAAACTTTACAAGCAATCTGCCGAACGGCGGCACCTATTATCTGAGCGCAAACCTGACGATCCTTTCCACCGTTACGATCGGCAGCGGCAAAACCGTAACACTTGACCTGAACGGGCATGCACAGCTCGTCAACGGCGTGGACGGTACCGGCGGTATCGTTTACAGAGTTCCCGATGAACTCAAGGACTTCTATGCCGAGCAGTTCGACATTGATGCAGACGATCCCTCCTTCAATCAGCTCGTTACCGCAGCGATCGAAGACATGAGAGACGATGACGATGCGCTCCAGGCATTCGCAAAGGCAGTTCTCGATGCAGCAACGGAAACAGACCTCGAGATCTACAAGGTCTGGCACGATGACGGCAGTGAACGGAGCCGTTCATTGACCGTTACACTGGAGCTGTACGACGGCTATACGCCGTACGACACGGTGGTACTGAGCAAGGAAAACAACTGGCGCCACGTCTGGAAGGATCTGTCGGCGGCAGGAGACTGGAGACTGGCGGAAACACAAAGCCCGCGCGCATATATCACGACGGTGGAGCAGAACGGGTTCCGGTTCATTGTGAATAACACGCTGGAAACACCGACAGGCTCCAGCGGAACGGATACAACGCCGAACATGAGTACGGACACGAAGCCCTCGACGGAGCCGGGCGGGAGTACGACGAATCCGGGAGGGACGACCACACCGGGCGGAACCACGCATCCGGGGACGACGCCGGGAACGCTGACAACGCCGAGCGGCTGGACGACAAATCCGCACGGCGGCGGCACGACCGGTGAATATCCGCACCTGACGACAAATCCGAACACGGCACCGGGAACGACGGCACCGCATAACGGACCGGGCGGTACGACCACACCGGGCGGCACAACGAATCCGGAAAAGCTGCCGCAGACGGGACTGCTGCGTTGGCCGATCCCGGCAATGGCGATCGCCGGACTGTTCCTGTTCGCCTTCGCTGGACCGTGCGCAGGAGAAACGAAGCAGAAGAAATTTAAATCACGAAAGGTACCGATCATGACAGATAAAGAATTAAAGCGGCTCAGCCGCGCGGAAATATTGGAAATGCTGATCCGTCAGGTCAAGCAGACGGCAGATCTGCGTGTGCAGCTGGAGGACGCGGAGCAGAAGCTGCGTGACCGGCAGATCGTTGTGGAACGTGCCGGTTCCATTGCCGAGGCATCTCTGGAGCTCAACAATGTTTACACGGCATCGGAAAGTGCCGTGGAGCAGTATCTGGAGAATATCAAGCGTTTCAGCGATCAGCAAAAGGATATTTGTGAACAGATCGAAACGGATGCACGGCAGAAAGCGGAGAGCATCCTGCGTGAAGCGGAGGAAGCCTGTGCCGCCCGCGAAAAGGACGCCGATGCCTACTGGAGTACACTTTCCGACAAGCTGGAGGAATTTTACGCGGAGCATAAGGGCTTGTATGAACTGCTCGAACTCGGCAGACAGAACATCGAAAAAGAGAACAAATAATCAGAGGCTGTAAAAAAAACAGACCGTGCTGCACCGCAAAAGCGTGAGCACGGTCTGTTTTTTTGATCGGTTAACGTCAGCTTTCGTTCCGGTCACGGCGCTGAACGAGTACGGCGAAAATGATGATCGCGCCGCGTACCGCTTCGCAGAGGAATGTCGGCATACCGAGCATGTTGAGTACATTATTCATTACGCCGATGATCAGCATACCGATAAAGGCACTGGCGAGATTTCCTTTTCCACCGCTCATGGCGGTACCGCCTACGACAACGGCGGCGATGGATTCCATTTCAAATCCGCTGCCTGCATTTGCAAAATCCATGGAGCCGATCCGGGCAACATAGATGACGGCGGCAACCGCGCACATCAGACCGCTGAGTGTGTAAACGCGGCGTTTGATCGTATTCACCGGAATGCCCGAATATCTTGCGGCTTTCTCGTTGGAACCGACGGCAACGACTTGTTTGCCGAAAGCGGTCTTGCGATACATTAAGTACAGAATAACGACGATGGCGACCCAATAAAGGATCGGCAGAATGACCTGTCCGCCCAATTTCAATGAGGCGAGCTGCTTGAAATCCGCAGGAACGTTCGGATTGAAATTCTTCGTCAACTGCTGCGTTACGGAACGGAAAATTTTCATTGTACCGAGTGTGGCAATAAACGGAGGAATTTTGCCGTAAGAAACAAGCAGTCCGTTTATTTCTCCGAACAGGCAGCCGAGCAGCAGGGATACAAGCACGGCGGTGATGTAAGCCGGAGCGCCGCTTAAGCCGCACTTTGCAAGGAATCCCGCTGCGGGGTCAAGCAGATACATCAGTGCCGCACCGACCGCACAGGTTATGGAGCCGACGGAAAGGTCGATGCCGCCGGACACAATGACAAAGCACATGCCGAGGGCGATCACACCTGTATACGTGTTGTTCCGGAGAATATTCAGCCACGACTGCCATAGCTTGGGCAGGACGGCGGCTGCGGAGCCTTCATTCAACCCGATCACGATGCACTGCACAGCGATCATAATGGCAAGCGCGATCAATGTGGGGATCACGCTTCCGTTCCCGGAAAACAGAGAAAACTTTCGTGAAGCTGTACCGCTTTTCGGATTTGCGGTACGGTTATTTATTTTATGCATGGCATTCTTCTCCTTTCCGTGCGCCGGTGGCATAGATCATCATGTTTTCTTCGTTCATCTCGTCTCCGCTGACTTCCGCAGCGATTCTTCCGTGGCGAAGTACGATTGCCCGATCACAGATACGCATGATCTCCTGTCCCTCTGAGGACAGCACAATGACGGCTATGCCGGACTCGGCAAGGATCTTGATGGCGGAGTATATTTCTTCTTTGGCACCGACATCGACGCCCTGTGTCGGATTGTCGAGGATGAGGACTTTCGGGTTGGAAATAAGCCACTTTGCAAGGACGACTTTCTGCTGATTTCCGCCGGAAAGGGTAGTGATAAGGTTTCCTTCGTTATGCATCTTGATGTGCAGATCGGCTGCCTGACGGTCTAATACTTCTCTTTGTTTTGGCTTGATCAGGAACCCCCAACGGCAGTATTGCTTCAGGGTGACGATCGTGCCGTTATCCAGAATGGACATATCGGCAATAATGGCATTTTCTTTGCGGTTTTTCGGAAGATAGGCGATGCCCGCAAGCAGCCCTTCATGCGGGGAGGACGGATGGATCTCTTTGCCGTCAAGGATGATTTTTCCCGTATATTTTCTGCCGTAAATCCCGAAAACGGTTCCGAATATTTCGCTTCTTTTGTCGCCGAGCAAGCCTGTTACGCCGAGCACTTCACCTTTGTGCAGCGACAGCGAAACATCCGCAAAGTTTTTTCCGTCGGAGAGGGATTCGAGACGAAGTATTTCATCCCCGTATACTGCCGAAGCAGAGATGCTTTCCGTGTCAAATTCGTGTCCGACCATATAGGATGCAAGATCCTCCGCACTTACATCGGCAATGCTGCCGCTGTTGACGACGTTCCCGTTGCGAAGAACGGTGTAGCGGTCGCAGATCCGCATGACCTCGTCCAGCTTGTGTGAAATGAAAATCATTGCGATGCCGCGTTCCTTCAGTGCGCGCATGATCGAGAAAACCCGTTCGATTTCCGCACCTGTCAGGGAAGCGGTCGGCTCGTCCATAATGATGACGGAAGCATCCAAATCGCGCACCATCTCCGTGGGCGAAATGTCCATTCCGAGCTTTTGAAACAATTCCGCGGTTTTTTCGATCATCTGTTTTCTGTCGAGGAACGGACCTTTTTTCGGAAATTCCCCGAGAAACATATTTTCATAAACCGTCAGATCATTGATGAGGTTGAGCTCCTGATGAATAAAAGCAATGCCGGCTTTTCGGGAGTCGGCAGGATTTGTAAAGGTGACTTCTTTTCCGTCGAGCAGAATGTCTCCGGAATCGGCAGGAAAAATACCGCCGACAATATTCATCAGTGTGGATTTTCCTGCGCCGTTTTCTCCGAGCAGGGCGCATATTTCGCCGCCGCTGACCTCAAAGTCCACGGCGTCCAGCACATTTCCGGCACCGAAGGACTTGGATATTCCTCTGATGTTCAGCTTCATTTGTGTCTCCTTAGCGTAACAAAAAATCCGACAGTCTTTCCGCTTTATACGGACTGCCGGATCTTTCGGACAGTAATGGATTTAGGGAACCGCTGATTAAATCGAGGCATGCAATGGGGCGAGAGATTTTTTCGTCAGATTGTATAAATTTGACGCCGCCTTACTGCCGTAAGGCAAGGAGAATTTGTGCAAGATGGCGGAAAAAGATCCGCTCCAGTGCGCGCATTGGATTTATTCAGCGGTTCCTTAGTAGACGGTGTTTTCCGCGTCAATGTATGTATCAACATTGTCTGCCGTAACGATGGTAGTGGGGATCACAATGCAGGCGTCGCAGGTCTCCCCCTTGCAGAGCGAGAGCGCCGTTTTTACGGCATCCTCCACCATGGAGGGGCTGTAAAGTGCGGAAGCAAGGCCGAGAGAAGCGTACTTGGCGTCTTTGATCATGCGGAAATATTCCTGCATACCGCCGCCGCCCGTAATCGCATGAATATCGGTTCTGCCTGCTTCGAGGATTGCCTGGACAGCACCGATAGAGGTTTCGTCATCCATGGAGAAAACAGCATCCACCTGTGCATGGCTTTCCAGAATATCCGTCATATCGCGCAGGCCGTCATCGCGGGTGAATGCAGCTTCGCTGACTTCAAATATGTTCGACTGATCGTAACCGATTTCGTTCAGATAATCGTAAAAGCCCTGCTTGCGCTGCGCCGAAACGGAACCTATTGAGGGAACGTCCATCACGGCAATGTGTGCGCCGTCGCCAACCTTTTCGGCAATGTATTTGGCGGACTCATAGCCCATGCCGTAGTTGTTGCCGGTAACCTTGTAAACCCCGTCGGCATTGATATCCACATCAAAGCTGACGACAGGGATCCCTTGCGCGATGACCTCGGTAACGGCATCTTCCATGCCCGTCCATTGGGGCCAGAGAATGACTGCATCGGCGCCCCATGTTACAAGGTCATTCAGGTTCGCCATCATTTCCGCTGCATCGGCGGATGCGGTAATTTTGTAGGTAATTCCCTGTTCTTTGCAGTATTTTTCCGCATAATATGCGACGCCGGCGATCCAGCCGTGGGTAACATCCGGCGCAGCAATACCGATCTTATAGCTGTCGGTTTTTTCAGAGGTCGCAGTTCCGCCGCAGCCGCATAAGGTGGTGCAGAGCAGAACAAATACCAGCAATAAAGAAATGACTTTTTTCATGATATCTACTCCCGATCATTTTGAATGGTAATTATTATACAATAAAAATGCGTAAAAAACAACCGTTTCCAGACCTTTTGTTTTTCGAATTTACGATCAGTAAGGACTCCACATGCGGATTTTCAGAAAGAGGTCGGCGAGTTTGCCGAACAGCCTTTGAAAAAAGGTGCCGTCCACGGTGACGGTGGTGTGGAAATTGAGATAGGATCGCCGGATACCGTCCCCGTAAACCGCCGAAGAAATGCCGTACCAGTACACCGAACAGCCGGGATCGCACGTGAGCGACACGTTACTTTCCTCCAAAGCTTCGGGACAGTCGTACCCGTCATCCATGACGAACGAATAAAGGACGGTGTAGGTCCTGCCGGGCTTGAGCGCGTCAAAATACACGTCTCCCACACAGTCCGCGACAAACACATCGGGTTCCTTCGGGTGGATATGACCGGACTGAACCTCGACGAACCGATCCCGATCCTGCGGCGTACATCCCGCTAAATCGCTGTGGAATACCAGCGCGAATTTCTCCGTTTCCTCCTGTGCGGAGGACGGAAAAGCAAGAGCGGAAAACAGGCAAAGACAGATGAGAAAAACGGATAACGCTTTTTTCATGAAAAAACCGCCTTTCGGTTATTTCTGCCAAAATTTACGGTCCAACGATCTGTACTGGATCGCTTCGGCGACGTGGGGGAATTCGATGGTGTCGCTGTTTTCAAGGTCGGCGACGGTTCGGGCGACGCGGACGATCTTGTCGTAGGCACGTGCAGACAGACCGAGCGTATCAAAGGCGCGTTCGAGCAGCTTCAGCGCGTCCTTACTCGGACGGCAGTATTCCTGCGTGAGCGCGGCGTTCATCTGCCCGTTGCAGGCGATGCCGGTACCCTCAAAGCGTTTTTGCTGTATCTTGCGCGCGGCATTGACGCGCTTGCGGATATCGGCGGAGCATTCGCTCTTTTCGGTGGCGGCAAGCTTTTGAAAATCCACGGGCGGTACCTCGATGTGGATATCCAGTCGGTCAAGCACGGGCCCCGATACCTTGGAAAGATACCGTGCCGCCGCACCCTTCGGACAGGTACATTCCCGCGTCGGATGCCCGAAAAATCCGCACGGACACGGGTTCATTGCCGCAACAAGCATCACACTGCACGGGAAGGAAAGCGAGCCTGCCACACGGGAAATGGTGATTTTGCCGTCCTCCATCGGCTGACGGAGAATTTCCATTGCCATGCGGGAAAATTCCGGCAGCTCATCCAAAAACAGTACGCCGTTGTGGGCAAGGGAAATTTCGCCGGGCTTCGGGATCGAGCCGCCGCCGGACAGTCCGGCAGGGGAGACGGTATGATGCGGAGCGCGGAACGGACGGGTCGTGATGAGCGAAACGCCTTCCGGCAGCGCTCCGGCAATGGAATAGAGCTTGGTCGTTTCGAGACTTTCCGCGAACGTCATATCCGGCAGGATGGACGGCAGACGCTTGGCGAGCATACTTTTTCCCGAACCGGGCGGACCGATCATCAGCAGATTGTGTCCGCCTGCCGCCGCGACCTCCAAGGCTCTGCGGGCTTCGTACTGTCCCTTTACGTCGCTGAAATCGGGATACGCGAGCGGCGACAGTGTTTGCGGAAGCACGTCAGACTGTACGGCGTTCAGCGGCGTTTCACCCGTCAGATGCAGAAAAACGTCCGTGATGTGCCGCGCCGGATAGACGTCGATGCCGCGTACAACGGCACACTCCGCCGCATTTTCCGCCGGAACGAATACCGAACGGATGCCGTGTTCCATGGCACAGATCACCATCGGCAGCGCACCGTTGATGCGCCGCAGAGAGCCGTCCAGCGAAAGCTCTCCCAGAAAGGCGCACAGATCGGTATTGCACCGGAGCTGCTTTGCGGCGATCAGCAGCGCGATGAGCATCGGCAGATCGTAGACCGACCCCTCCTTGCGCACATCTGCCGGCGCGAGGTTGACGGTAATGCGGCTTTGCGGAAAGTCGAACCCGCTGTTTTTGATCGCGGAACGGATCCGGTTCTTGGCTTCCGAGACGGATTTGTCGGGCAGACCGACGATCTCGAAAACAGGCAGACCGCCGGAAACATCCGCTTCGGTCTCCACCATGTAGGACTCCATGCCGAACAGCCCCACGGAATGAACTTTTGCATACATAAAAGCCGCACATCCTTTGCTATACTGATTGTATCATACAGGATATTTTTGCGTTTTGCAATTAGTTCCGGCAAAAATCAAAAAAATTTTCAGAATTATGTTTTTTTCTCTATACAAAATCCGTTCTTTGTACTATAATTGTATTTGTATGTTTGTACTTCGGAGGGGCATGTGAAAAAGAATCGTACGGAAACCTTAAAGAAAAATAAAGCGCTGCTGCTGCGGTTTCTGCCGTATCTCAAGGCAGAGCGCAGAACGATGGCGTTTGATCTGGTCTGCGCTTCTCTGACAACGGTGTGCGAGATCGTGCTGCCGCTGATCGTGCGCGAGATCACCAACGCGAGCATTGAATCGGTCGGCGCGCTGACGACGGGAATGATTCTGCGCGTGGCGGGACTGTATCTCGGTCTGCGTGTGGTGGATGCCGTCGTGGCGTACTACATGGCAACGCAGGGACACTATATGGGAACCAAGATCGAAACGGAAATGCGCAACGATCTGTTCCGCCATCTGCAAAAGCTGTCCTTCACCTATTACGACAACAACAAGATCGGGCAGCTCATGAGCCGCCTGACCTCCGATTTGTTCGACATTACGGAATTTGCACACCATATGCCGGAGGAAGTGTTCATCACTACGATCAAGATCGTGGCGTGCTTTGCGATTTTTGTTTCGATGAACGGCTGGCTGGCAGTCATCATCTTTGCGTTTATGCCGTTTATGTTCGTGCTGACCAAGCGCAACCGCAAAAAAATGCGCGATGCGTTTAAGGAGTCGCGGCACCGCGTGGGCGAGATCAACGCGCAGACCGAAAACAGTCTTTTAGGGATCCGCGTCGTCAAGTCCTTTGCCAAGGAGGAAAACGAGGTCGAAAAGTTCCTCAAGGATTCCGATCTGTATCATCAGATCAAGCGCGGCAGCTACAAGTACATGGGCAGATTCCAGACGACCGTGCGTCTGTTTGACGGCGGAATGTATATCCTGTGCGTAGTCGCGGGCGCGTTTTTCATGAAAGCGGGCAAAACAACGCCCGGTGACTTTACCGCACTTCTGATGATGGTGACAACGCTGGTCGGTTCCGTGCGCCGTCTGATCGACTTCAGCGAGCAGTTCAACCGCGGTCTTACCGGTATCGAGCGCTTTTCCGAAGTGATGGATGTGGCAGGTGAACCGGGCTGTGACGGAGAGGGTCTCGACATCGGCAAGATCGAGGGCGAGATCGAGTTCCGCGATGTGTCGTTCAAGTACGAGACCAAGGATAAATA
>R27__coassemble_887_pt1 | contig 15826 bp, 17 predicted proteins | sample R27__metabat2_high_PE_029 | metagenome-assembled genome bin R27
CATATGCGCTGGGAATTGTGCTGCCGTGGATCCGTCTTTCGGTCATCGGCAATATCACCTACGAGACAACAGCCGCCGAAGCGGCGCTCGATGCGGTCGGCAAAAGCATGTCGCAGCCGGTAGACAGTCCTGCGGAGTTCGGCTCCATCATGTGGGTCATGTCGATCGGATGCATGTTCCCGCTGATTCTGCTGCCGATCTTTTTGAAGAAGCTGCAAAGCAAGCTCGGTCATGTTGCCCAGGCGAATGAAAAGCTGGCGGATGTGATTTCCGCCGCCGCATTCATCGGACTGATTTCCGCGTTTGTCGCACGTTCCATTGCCGGTGCGGGTGAAGCGGAGATCATCGGAGACGGCGCGGGCGTTATGTCGATCCTGACGCTTGTGATCTCCATCGGTCTGATGATCGTGCTGACGAAGCTGTGCGACCGTTTTCACATCAAATGGCTCGAGAGCTTTACCATGCCGCTGAGCATGATCGGTGCCATGGGCGCCGCCATGCTGCTGGCGCGTGTGCTGCCGGACAGCCTCGCACTGCTGGAATGGAGGGGCTGAGATGAAGACATATTTTGATAAAGTTCATGTTTGGGGACGTGTTTCCTGCATTTCGGGCATCTGCATTCTGCTGCTGATGCCGACGCTGTTCTGTGTTTACTATGACGCATGGCCGCCGATTCAAGGTGTGCTGAAGGGACTTGCCGCCGTGGTGCCGCTGTACTGGGCGACTGCCGTTGCCGAGGTGTTCAGCTATGCGCCGATGCTCGGCGCGGGCGGCAACTATCTGGCGTTCGTGACCGGCAACATCGCAAACCTGAAGCTGCCGTGCGCGATCTCCGCCATGGATACCGCCAAGGTGCGTCCGAACACCGAGGAAGGCGAAGTCATCACGACCATCGCCATTGCATCATCCGCCATTGTAACGACGGTGATCATCGCACTGGGCGTATTGCTGTTCACGCCGATCCTGCCGAAGCTGACCGATCCCTCGTCCGTGTTTGCGCCGGCGTTCCAGCAGATCATCCCCGCACTGTTCGGTGCGATCGGTGCATCCTATTTCATCAAGCACATCAAGCTGTCCGTACTGCCGATCCTGATCGGCGTGCTGGTACTGGTTTTTGCGCCGTACTTACAGGTCGGTGTTCTGCTGGTCGTTACGATCGTGGTTTCCATCGGCAGCGCATTTTTCATGTATAAGAAGAATTGGGTTTAAAGTTGCCTGTCCCAAATCGGTTCCCTGCCGCATATCCTGTTTCTGAGGAAACGTCCTCGGAAACACGCGAATGTTGTCATGCGGTGGCGGCACAGCCGTCCACAGGGGAGCCGCAGGCAGTTGCAAAACAGAATATTCGCTTTCAGCCGTCGTGGGGCAGATGCTCCGCGGCGGCATTTTTAAAACCTGTCCACGGTGTGTGTGCCGGCGGCGGTACGGAAAAACGGACGGGTAGGTCGGTCTGCGGATGGCGGAAGGACAGCGCATACGACCACAGCGCGATCTCATTTTCATGCAGGGCAGGCGCGCCGTATTTGCGGTCACCGACCACGGAAAACCCGTGCGCGGAAAACTGGGCACGGATCTGGTGCGTCCGTCCCGTTTCCAGTCGGATGTGTACCAAAGACAGCTCTCCGCGGCTTTCCAGAGTGCGGTAATGCAGTACCGCCTGCCGGACGTCTTTGCCCGGTGTGTCCGTGGTATAGGTTTTGTGTTCCTCTTTGCTGCGGTATAAAAGGTCGGTGAAGGTACCCTCCGGATCCGGCGTACCGTGCACGACGGCAAGATACTCCTTGTGAAAGGTGCGGTCGCGTACCTGTTCGGAAAGAATACCCGCTGCCATGCGGGAACGTGCCAACACCATCACGCCGCCGACTACCCGATCCAGCCGATGCACCGTTCGCACACAGCCGTTCGGTTCCCCAAGCTGTTCCCGAAGCAATGCCGGAACGCCGTTCGGCACATCCGTGGATTCCGTGCCGAACGGCTTGAGGCAGACCAATATCCGATTATCGGAATACAGAATTTCCATAAGCAACACCCGACTGCATTTTAGCACAGAACGGCGCACACGGCAAGTACAATTCTCTTGCATTTCTGCGTTGGATATGGTATCCTAACATGGAAAGGTGTGATGCTTGCATGAGTCCCTATCCCGTTATTATTGTTCCGGGGATCGGACAATCCAGAACCGTGCTTGCCGATACGGGCAAACGCGCATGGCCGCTGGATATAGATATGGACGCGTTGAAAAAATCGCTCATTCCGGCTGCTGCGGCAATGCTGTTGACACGGCATGACTGCGGCTTTGAAAAAGCACTGCGCAATGCGCTCGGCAATGCGCTCGATCCGCTGCGCAGTACCGACGACGGCAACACCAAGCACGATGTCCGTGTCGTTACATACGAAAACTCTCTTGCGGAATGTACCGAGGACGAGCGGCATTTTATCAGCCGTATGGTGCCGTATGCGGCTTTTTCGGAGGCGGTCGGCGAGGATCGGCTGTATTATTTCGCCTACAATCCAATGGGCAATGCCGAAGAAACGGTCGAGCGTCTGCGCAAATTCGCGGAATCCGTCAAGGCGAAGCACAGCGCCGAAAAGGTCGGTCTGATCGCAATCAGCCTCGGCGGCACGATCCTGACGCAGTATCTGGATAAATACGTCGGCGAAGGGGATATTTACCGCGCGGTGGGGATCGTTCCCGCGTTTGACGGCAGCCGGATCATTTCCGGTATCTTTGAAAAGAACATTTCGTTTGAAAATATCGGCGGACTGCTGGAGCTGCTTTTGGGCAAAGGCGATATGGCGGCACTGCGCAAGGTGACAAGCAAGGTTCCCGAAAAGCTGCTGCGCCGTTATGCGGACGCCATGCTGGACGCGCTGACCGAGGAAGTGCTGCTGCGCTGTCCGATGATGTGGGGTACCGCCCCCGCGGCAAAATATCCGGCACTGCGCGACAAATGGATCGGCGACAAGAAGTTCGCGGGGCTTCGTGCCAAAACGGACGTGTCCTACCGGATCCGTTCCGATTTTCCGGCGCTGGTCGAAAAATGCCGTGCGGCGGGTACCGATATTTATTCGCTCTGCGGCAGCGGACTGCACCTTGTCGCGGTAGATGATGACGCGGATTCCGACGGCATTGTGCATCTGGAATCCTGCCGCATGGGTACGCCGAGTCCCATTGCGGAAAATGTGCGTGTGTTCCCGGGCATGGATCACGAGGGCGCCGCCACACAGAAAACGCTGCTTGCGCTTTGCGGTGCGCTGCTGCAAAGCGAGGTTCCGCAGAATATACAGAGCTTTGAAAGCTGAAAGGGGTATCATCATGAAGAGCTTTTTCCGCAAATCCTTAGCGCTGTTCCTTGCCATGGTCATGATCTGCACGACCGCGGTCGTCGGTTTCACCGCATCGGCAGAGGGCGAAGTGCTGACTGCCTGCGGCGGTGACTGTGAATACTGTCCGAGCATCGTGATCCCGGGTCTGTTCCAGTCACAGACGCGCATGTATGACGAAAACGGCAGCGAAGTACTCGACAAGGACGGCAATCCGCTGACCCAGCTTTTTGTCGATCTGAAAGCAGGCGACATCGTGCGCTACGTTTTTCAGGCGATCTGTCCGCTGGTTCTGTCTTTGACGTTACAGGCGGACATCGGTCTGTCCAAGACGGTGGCTTCCATTGCTGCGGATGTATTCAAGAATAACGCGACAAACAACGAAGGCAAGCACGTCAAGAATATTGACGTCATTCGCTATCCCGGCAGTGCGGCTGCCTGCACCGACGAAGGTCGTGCCTATATCTACGACACCATTCCGCTGGAACAATACTCCGAAATCGCCGGTGCGGATCATCTGTATTTCTTCACCTACGATTCCTTCGGTTCCATTTCCGCCATTGCCGATGAGCTGTACAATTTCATCCAGACCGTCAAGAAGGAAACCGGTCACGACAAGGTGAACCTTGTTCCCATCAGTCAGGGCGGCAGCATTGCCAATGCACTGATGGAGCGTTACAAGGAAGAAATGGTACGCGACCTCAACCGTATGGTGTTCATCATTCCCGCGCTGGACGGCTCCTATCTGATCGGCAAGGTCTTCAACGGACAGTTCACCAAGGAAGATACCATGCTTTATCGGGATATGTTCCCCCTGCTTCTGGACAACGACGATGAACAGGCACTGGCCTATTTTATCAACCTTGCCATGCGTCTGCTGCCCAAGAGCACTGCGCACCGCATTATTGACCGTGCAGTATCCGCGCTTGCCGATACGCTGCTGGTCAACAGTACCTGCATGTGGGCGCTGACGCCGCAGTCGGAATATTCCGATCTGTACCAGCGTTACATGACCGACGGTTCCCGCGAAAAGGTTCGTGAAGAAGTGGAGTTCTTCCACCGCGCGCAAGTCAATTCCGACGCGAACCTCCTCTATCTGCAAAGCAAGGGCGTAAAGATCTTTGATCTGGTCAACTATGACCATCCGTTCTACGCGATCTTCCCCGGCTGGGATTCCTACAACGCGGACGGTATTATTCAGCTTGACTCCACATCCGCCGGTGCATACAGCTGCGCGATCGACGAGACGCTGCCCGAGGGTTATGCACAGAAGAACACCTTCTGTACCTGCGGCGGCAACCATATTTCACCCGACAGAAAGGTCGATGCTTCCGCCGGCACACTGTGCGAAACGACATTCTATTTCGACGAGGGCGATCACGAGCATACCGGCAACAACGATGTACTCATCAACCTTGCCATTACGCTGCTGACCGACGAATCCTTTACGGACGTACACTCCTATCCCGACAAGTTCCCGCAGTTCAATACGGCACGCGAATCCAAGGGGCTGCGCAATACGCTCAAATGGGCGCGTGAAATTGACCTGACCGAGCTTTCCAAAGAGAATGCCGACGAACTGACAGCCGCGATCGCGGAATGTGACGCCGTTCTTGCGGAAACGGTCGTCGATATCGACGCATACCACCACGCCGAAAACAGACTGTATGACGCGCTTGTGGCGATCGGCAGACGCAATCCGCCCGAAGAAATGACCAAGGCACAGGTCGGTATCACGAACATCATGCACAAGCTCAGCGACTGGGCATACCGTGTGATCGGTCCGCGCGGTCTGTCGGACGTTGTGCGTTTGCAGCACACTACATGGTAAAATGATCGTTCAACCTTAATATTCACCGCAGGGATTTTGCAAAGGCAGGATTCCTGCGGTTATTGTTCTGCGAAAAAAACCACAATATCTTGTGCCTGTCCGAAATTTTTTGCCGATTTTGAAAAAATGCTTGACAACGCTGTTTTTATTGATATAATTATATATTGCCGTGTAATTTTTGAATGCGGCACAGCGGATCCAAGCGATGATCCGCGATCCTTGCTGCGGGTATTCCGCAGCCGAATGACCAGAAGGAGGTGCTTAAGAATGGCAGCAAACAACAGCTATGAGACCATGTTGATTTTCTCCGTCGCCAACGGCGAGGAGGCAACGCAGGCGCTTGTCGAAAAGTTCAAGGCGCTTGTCGAGGAACACGGCACGCTCGAGAGCATTGATGCATGGGGCAACCGCAAGCTTGCATACCCCATCAACGATGAACCCGAAGGCTACTATGCATTGTTCAATTTCACCAGCGGTCCCGATTTCCCTGCTGAGCTCGAGCGTATCGCAAAGATCACCGAAGGTGTTCTGCGTTCTCTCGTCATCAAGAAGGCATAAGGAGGTAGGATCATGCTGAACTGTGCAGTAATCATGGGCCGCCTTGTTGCGGACCCCGAATTGCGCACCACCACATCCGGAATTTCCGTTACATCGTTCCGCGTCGCGGTTGACCGCAGCTTCGTCCGTCAGGGCGAGGAGCGTCAGGCGGATTTCATCGACGTTGTTGCCTGGAGACAGACGGCAGAGTTCGTGACCCGCTTTTTCCGCAAGGGATCGATGATCGCGGTACAGGGTTCCATCCAGACCCGCAACTACGAAGACCGCAACGGAAACAAGCGCACTGCCGTCGAGATCGTGGCTGACAATGTCAGCTTCTGCGGCAGCAAGGCGGAATCCGGTTCTGCGGGAGCTCCTGCTCCCCGTTATGATGAGCCCGCGCGTCCCCAGAGTGCTCCCGCGTTTGCCAGCGGCGGCATGGGTGACTTCAACGACATCCAGGACGACGACGAGCTTCCGTTTTAATTTTCGATAAGGAGGTTCACTTTCCATGGCTTATGAGAAAAACGACAGAAGACAGAACAGAAAAGGCCGCAAGAAGGTCTGCTCTTTCTGCGTCGATAAAGTGGAATGCATTGACTACAAAGACGTCAACAAGCTCCACAAGTTTATTTCGGACAGAGCGAAAATTTTGCCCCGCCGTGTGACCGGCACCTGTGCGGCACATCAGCGTGAGCTTACCACTGCTATCAAGCGTGCACGTCAGGTCGCTCTCCTGCCCTATGTCAACGATTAATAAGGAGGATTGCGAAAATGAAAAGAACGTACCAGCCTAAAAAGCGTCATCGCAAGATGGAGCACGGCTTCCGCAAGAGAATGTCCGACCGCAACGGCCGCAAGGTTCTTGCACGCCGCAGAGCAAAGGGCAGAAAGCAGCTTACCTATTGATTTAGGGATTGATTGTTTTGTCCAAAGTAGTAACTACGATCCATCAGAATACAGACTTTCGCCGCGTCTATGGACGCGGCAAGTCTTGTACAAGTCCTGCGCTGGTTGTCTATTGTCTCAGGAACCGCGCGGGCATTTGTCGTATCGGTATCACGACAGCCAAAAAGCTCGGCGGTGCAGTGGAACGCAACCGCTGCCGCCGCATTATCAGGGAAGCGTACCGCCATCTTGCGCCGCAGTGCGTCGGCGGATGGGACATCGTCTTTGTCGCACGCTTCAAAACACTGCGCTGTAAAAGCACGGACATCGAATGTGCCATGCAGACACAGCTGCAAAAGCTCGGCGTGATCCCGGTATGAAACGATTTCTCACCGGAGCTATCCGGTTTTATCAGAAGCACATCTCTCATCTGTTCCCGCCCATGTGCAGGTATTATCCGACCTGCTCCCAATATGCACTCGAGGCGATCGAGGTGCATGGCGCGTGCAAGGGCTTTTTCCTCGCAGTGGGACGTCTGCTGCGCTGCAACGTGCTGTTTCCCGGCGGCTACGACCCCGTACCGCCCCGGCGGGAAAACTCCAAAAAGGATATCGATCCGAAAACGAGACGATAAGTAAACCCTACCATTCCGCGGAGGATTATTTTCCATGTCATTTTTATACCAATTATTCGGCTTTTTATTGCGTGAACTGTGCGCACTGGTCAACAACTACGGTCTTGCTCTGATCCTGCTGACTTTGTTCTGCCGGATCATCATCCTGCCGCTGTCCGTTAAGCAGCAGAAAAGCACCGCCAAAATGCAGCGTCTGCAATCCAAGGTGCGCAAGATCCAGCAGCAGTACGCGGGAGATCAGAGAAAAATACAGGAAGAAACGCAGGCATTGTATTCCCGTGAGGGAACCAGCCCCATGTCTATGGGCTGTCTGCCGCTCGCATTGCAGCTTCCGGTCATCTACGGCTTGATCGGTGCCATTTATCATCCGCTGCAATATGTTCTGAATATCCCGGCAAAGGACATCACGGCGCTTACCGAAGCGGTCAAGAATGTCGCCGAAGTCACGACCAAAAACAGCCGTACCGTCGAGCTGCTCATCATCGAACATATCCAGGAGCTGACCGGCGTGGTATCCGCGGATGTCTACGACAAGATCGCCAATTTCGATTTCCGTTTTCTCGGGCTGTCTCTCGGACAGGTTCCGTCCGTCAAAGAGCCCGGCGTATTGTGGCTGATTCCGATCCTTTCTTTCCTTTCTCAGCTTGCCAGTGCACTCTTTATGTATCTGCGTCAGCGCGAGACCAATCCGGAAATGGCAAAGAATCCGTCCATGGGCTGTATGACCTTCGGTATGCCGCTGTTCTCGCTGTATATCACGTTCCAGTTCCCCGTCGGTATCGGCGTATACTGGATCGCCTCCAGCGTGATCGCGTTTATCCAGACCGTCATCCTGAATTCTGTATTCAGCCCCAAAAAAGCAACGACCAAGCTGCTGATTGAAGAAACGATCCAGCGCCGCTCCAAAGAGGAAAACCTCAAGCGTGTTGCCGAGATCAAAAACAAACAAGATTGAAAATAATTAGGTGGTGTCACTTTTGATTAAAGAAGCGATCGGCACCGGCGCGACCGTCGAGGAAGCATTTGCAAGTGCAGTTGCAGAACTCGCCGCACCGGAAGATGTCGAGGTTCAACAGGAAGTTTTAGAGCTGCCGAAGAAAAAAACACTCGGTTTGTTCGGCGGCAGTCCCGCAAAAGTCAAGGCATTCTATGAATATGAAGAATCTCCGTTTGCCAAAGCCGAGGAATACCTGCGCGGTATCCTGACCGGCATGGGCGTCGAAGAAGCAAAGATCGAGTTTTCCGTCGAGGACGAAACCGTTCAGATCCAGCTCGACTGCGGCAACAATCAGGGTACCGTGATCGGCCGCAGAGGCGAAACGCTCGATGCGATCCAGTATCTTGTCCGTCTGATCATCAACAAGGACTCCGATGCCTACAAGCGTGTGTCCATCAATGTCGGCAGCTACCGCGAAAAGCGCGAGGAAACGCTCCGTGAGCTTGCCAAGAAGAACGCGGCACGTGTCCGCAAGTACGGCAGAAACGTTGTACTCGATCCCATGAACCCGTATGAGCGCAGAGTCGTCCATACCGCCATTCAGGAGATTGAAGGCGTGGACTCCCACTCCGTCGGCTCCGACAGTGAGCGCCGTGTGGTCATCACGCTGGCAGAGGGCTTTACCGCCGAAAACGGTTCCGCACCCCGCAGAGACGGCGGTCGCGGCGGCAGAGGCGGCTATCGCGGCGGCAGCAGAGGCGGTCGCGGCGGCAGCAGAGAAAAGAGCGCGAACACGCAGCCTTCCCGCCCGCCCCGTTCCGACAACGCGGCAGCTTCCCTTTACGGAAAGATCGAGCCGAAGGCGGCAAACACCACAGAAGAATAAGTTTTTTCGACCGGACGACCAGAAAAGATCGTCCGGTCGAATTTTTTATAAAATATTTTTTACAACATGCAGAGACGAGAAAAGCAGGTGCAACAACATCTTGACAATATATTCCGGATTGGAATTAAATTGTCCGAATATTTCGATCTCAGAATAATGCAATGTAAAAAAAGTGTTGCAATTTCAACGCTTTGAGTATATAATGAAACAGCATAGAGGAGTGTTCCGACTTTTCGCGGTCAGGGCGGTAAGGTATGGAACAGGGAGCAGGATCCGGTTCGCGTAGTACAGCCGGCTTGAGCTTCGCAGGGAACGGTTCGGACCGTTCCGGTCGGGGTTCCGGTTCTGGAATACGGAAAGGCCGGGACCATTCTCTGCGGCAAAAAGCAGACCGGCTGTCTCCATCCTCTCGCCGGTTACCCTGCCATGTAAAAGGGGATTTCAAAACGAAGGAGGAATCCGTCCCGAATTTGCAAAAGGGAAAATATGGCGATTTTTCGGATATGCTGTGAAAATCACTAAATTTACCATGCAAATTTCCTAAAATCTGTCCGTAATATTTCAAAAAAGGACTTGCATTTCCTCAAAAGAAATGCTATAATTACTACACATTTATTTAGGAGGAAGTTCTATTATGAAAAAGAAAGTTCTTGCAGTGCTTCTTGCAGTCTGCATGATTATGAGCTCCGGCGTGCTTATGGCGTCCGCAGCGTCCTTTGCAAAGGGCACCTACGTTGAGAAGATCAACGACAGCGGCAATCTGCTGGTGGACAACCTTAAAGCAATCTCTTCCGCAGCTTTCAACATCAACGTTACCGTTACCCCGAAGACCGGTATCTCCCTGAACTCCGGCACGACCACCGTCACAGCCGGCAATGTGGACGACATCCTCTCTTTCAAGAGCAGCTCCGCAACACTTACCTATGCTTCCAATCTTGCGAGCTACTATGATGTTTCCGGTACCATCAGCGGCAACAATGTTACCGTCAACTTCACCCCCAAAGCAGCTAACACGCTGAACGATGTCTATTCCGTAGACACCGCGATCGATGACAGCGTAACAGATGCTTCCACTTATGTATCCTCTGTTTCCGCAGTCAAGTACATCCTCAGCGATACGACTGTTGCTGCAACGGTTTCCAAGTGGGTCACCAAGCTTGCATCCGTTTCCATGGGTGTCCGCTTCTTCGGTTCCACCTATAAGAACCTCGTTGCTTCCGAAATCGCAGTCGTTACCGCATCCGTGGACCGCAAGAGCGGTGCAACCACGAAAGTCACTTCTTCCGTAACCGATAAGATCGAAGACCTTATGCCCGGTGACGAAGTCATCCTGAAGGCTTCCCTCAAGGATCCCGACAAACAGAAGGACTTCTACGGCTTCTACTGCTGGGTCGATGGCAGCGGCGATGTTGTCAGCACCAGCGATACCATCAAGATCGTTATGGACGGTACTTCCGTTGCTTACTATGCAACTTTCGTAGAACTCAAGAGCAGAGTCACGATCGACTACTCCTCCAACGGCAACGGCAAGGTTCTCTACAACGAAGCCCGCGAAATCTTCAACGGCGATGCACAGATCAGCGTTATGTGCGACAAGCCCGCAACATTCACTTTCGTTCCCGATGAAGGCTACGAAGTAGCAAAGGTCGTTGTGGACGGTAAGAACGTTGCTTCCTTCAGCGCAATCAACTTCTCCAGCATCAAGAGCATCCTTGCTTCTCTCGGCGTTCTCGTCAACGCAACCAACAAGGAAACTTACTGCTACACCTTCACCGCAGAGCAGCTTGCCGAAGCAAACGGCAACCACAGCATCGAAGTTACCTTCCAGAAGGTTACGCCTCTCGAGACTCCCTCCGGTAAGGATCTTCCCATCGTAGACGCAGAAGGCATCACCCTTGCAAATGCAGAAGATGTCGCAGCAGAAGCGAAGGCAGAAAAGGATGCAAAGGGCACGACCGTTCCCGCTGAGGACGGCGCAGCAGCAAACGGCGGCGCAGCAGCTACCGGCATCGTCAACCCGGCAACCGGTTCCGCAAGCGCAATCGCAGTTTTCGCAGTTCTCTCCGTCGCAGCCGGCGCAGCATTCGTCACTGCAAAGAAGAAGAACGACTAATTCTCCTACGCAAACTAAATAAATGATGCACACCCCGAAAGGCTCGACCTTTCGGGGTGTTTCTTATCCGCAAAAGTTTATACACAGATGTATTCCGCTTAAAATGATTTGTCCGTATTTCGGTCAGAAAAGTGCTTGCTGAATACCGGGGAAATTCCGCTTGAAAAACAGACGCGGTTATGCTATGATAAAAAGAAAAAAACGGGAGAACGACTATGGATATTCGGGATATACTTTCCAAAGTGGATCACACGGTTTTGTCACAAAGTGCCGTGTGGGAAGACATTCGCCTGCTGTGTGAAGATGGCATTCGATACGGGACGGCTTCGGTCTGCATTCCGGCATGGTATGTGCGGCAGGCAAAGGCATACGTCGGTGAAAAGCTGCCGATCTGTACGGTGATCGGCTTTCCGAACGGGTACAGCACAACCGAAACAAAGTGCTTTGAGACAGAGGATGCCGTGCGGAACGGTGCAGATGAGATCGACATGGTGATCGCCGTCGGCGCACTTAAAGCTGGCGATACGGATGCTGTGAAGCGCGACATAGAGCAGGTACGCAAAAGCTGTCGGGACAAAGTTCTGAAGGTCATCATCGAAACCTGTCTTCTGACCGACGAAGAAAAAATCACCATGTGCCGCATCGTTTCCGATTCCGGCGCGGATTTCATCAAGACATCGACCGGTTTTTCCACCGCCGGTGCAACCTTTGAGGACATTCGACTTTTCAAAGCAAACTGCGCACCGCACTTGAAAATCAAAGCGGCAGGCGGCATTTCTTCGATCACCGACGCAGAAGAATTTATCCGGCTCGGCGCAGACCGACTTGGTACCAGTCGGATCGTTAAGCTCGTGAAGGAGGGCAATCTGCTGTGAACATCCGGGAAGAATCTCTGCAAAAGCATGCGCAGTGGCAGGGAAAGATCGAGGTCAGCACGCGTGTACCGCTGGAAACGATGGAGGATCTCTCACTCGCCTATACGCCGGGCGTGGCAGAGCCGTGCCTTACCATTCAAAAAGAATATGACAAATCCTTTTCACTGACACGCCGCTCAAATCTGGTGGCTGTCATCACGGACGGCACCGCCGTTCTGGGGCTGGGGGATATCGGTCCGGAGGCGGGTATGCCCGTTATGGAGGGCAAGTGTGCGCTGTTCAAGACATTCGGAAATGTGGATGCCTTTCCGATCTGCATACGTTCCAAGAATGTGGAGGAAATCGTGCAGACGATCTACAACATTTCCGGCTCCTTCGGCGGTATAAATTTAGAGGATATTTCCGCACCGCGCTGTTTCGAGATCGAGCGTCGGCTTAAGGAAATCTGCGATATTCCCGTATTTCACGATGACCAGCACGGTACAGCCATCGTCGTCGGCGCGGCACTGCTGAACGCACTGAAGGTGGTCGGCAAAAATATCGGCGAGGTCAAGGCAGTTATCAACGGCGCCGGCTCCGCAGGCATCGCCATTGCCAAGCATATCTTAAAGCTCGGTATCCGTGACCTGACGCTTGTGGAGCGGTACGGTGCGGTGTACGCGGGCAATCCCAACAACAATCCCGTGCAGGAGGAAATGGCAAAGGTCACAAACCTTTCCGGCTGTAAAGGAACACTCGCAGACGCCATGCGGGGCGCAGATGTTTTCATCGGCGTTTCCGCACCGGGTGTGGTCACGCAGGATATGGTGCGTTCGATGAACCGTGACGCGATCGCGTTCCCGATGGCGAACCCCACGCCGGAGATCATGCCCGATCTTGCCAAGGCGGCAGGCGCCCGCGTCGTCGGGACGGGCAGATCGGATTTTCCGAACCAGATCAATAACGTCATGGCTTTCCCCGGCGTATTCCGCGGTGCACTGGATTGCCGCGCGAAGGACATCAACGAGGAAATGAAAATGGCGACATCCATCGCGCTTGCCGGAATGGTCAGCGCAGAGGAGCTGAACGAGGAATACATTCTGCCGCGTGCCATTGACAAGCGGATCGGCGCAGTCGTGGCGGCAGCCGTCGCCAAAGCGGCAAGAGAAAGCGGCGTCGCGCGAATATAAGGAATATGAAAAAGTACAGGCAGGTCGCTTGACCTGCCTGTAAATCTATTCATTTTGAAATACGGCGGCAGCCGCTTCGGCTGCCGATGCCTGCCACACGATGAGCAGTCTGCCGTTTTCCACGGTGATGCTGCTTTCGGTTCCTGTAAAGGCGTTACTGACACCGACGGGAAAGGTATCAGTCAAGTGCGCGTCCCGCAAAGAAAAGGATAAACCCCGTTCCGTTACGCCTTCGGCGCGTTCGCCGTAGCTGAAAACGGAAACCGTGCCGCTTGCTGTTTCCGGAAAGTGCTGCGTTCCGTTTTGCAGCAGCGTGATCGCCGTACTGCCGCCGAACAGCAGACCCTTTGCACCTTCTTCGGTCAAAAATGCCAGTGTTTGCAGATTGGCAAGCGTGTGGTCGAGTCTGCCGCCGAGGCCGCCGTACAGAATGAACGCTTTTGCACTGCGGCGCAATCCTTCGCGCACCGCCAGCAGCATATCCGTATCGTCCTTGCGGACAGGATGCCGGACGATGTTCCCGATTTTCGGCACAAATCCGAGGGAATCAAAGTCGCCCACCGTCAGATCGGGTTCGATTCCCCGCCTTTGCAGGTGCAGATACCCTTTGTCTGCCGCGATCAGCAGACTGTCCTGCGGAATATATAAATCCTGCTCCTCCATGGAAGCGACTATGGTACAAATCATTCTTTATCCCTCGTACAGTGACGCCAGCTCCAGCACCAGACGCTCCGTCTTTTCCCAGCCGAGACACGGATCGGTGATGGACTTGCCGTAGGTCTGTTCGGCGGCACTTTGCGCGCCGTCCTGTAAATAGCTCTCGATCATAAATCCTTTGACAAGCTGCCGCACGGCAGTATTATTTTTGCAGGAAAGAAGCACATTTTTGGCGATCTCCCCCTGCAAAAGTGCGTTCTTTTCGGAGTTTGCATGGTTGGTGTCGATCAGAACCGCTTTGTTTGCAAGGTCGGTCTGCCGATACGTTTCGCAGAATGCAGCCAGCGTGTCATAAGTATAGTTCGGTTTCTCCGCACCGCGCAAAATGGCATGGGCGAACGGATTGCCGTCCGACGTAACTTCCCAGCCCCGATAGATAAATGTATGCGCAAGCTGCGATGCCGATACCGCCTGTAAAAGAACGGACAAATCACCGCTTGTCGGATTTTTCATGCCGACCGGTATATCCAGCCCGCTTGCGCACAGACGGTGCTGCTGATCCTCGACCGAGCGTGCGCCGACCGTGACATAACTGAGCAGGTCGGACAGGTACCGATGATTCTCGGGATACAGCATCTCATCCGCGCAGGTAAAACCCGTTTCGCGGATCACGCGCAGATGCATCTGCCGTGTGGCGATGATGCCGCCGAGCATATCCTCGTCCGACAGCGGATCGGGTCTGTGCAGCATCCCCATATAGCCCATGCCTGCGGAACGCGGCTTTTCGGTGTAGACGCGCGGCACGATGAATATTTTGTCCTGCACCGTTTCCTGCAAGGTGCGCAGACGCGACACGTACTCCACCACAGCGTCCGCGTTGTCTGCCGAACACGGACCGATTACAAGCAGCAATCGTTTTTGTCTGCCGGAAAGGATGCGGCGCAATGCTTCGTCCCGTTCGGCTTTTCGCGCCGTCATATCCGCGGTCATCGGGTACTGTGCCTTGATGCTCTGCGGCACAGGCAGCTTTCGTTTAAAGATCATGTATTTGTTCCTTCGTTCCGTAAACTATTCAATACATCCCAAAAGTCGGGAAAGCTCTTTTGAACGGCTTCGGCACCGTCCAATATGCCGCCGACCCGCACAAGGATCGCCGCCAGCGCCATAGCAATGCGATGATCACCGTGTGCGAAAAGCGATTCTGTCGGCTTTCGGACGCCGGGCGCGATCCGCACGCAGTTTTCCTCCGCAGTGAACGATACACCGCACTTGCGCAGCTCCGACTGCATACAGGTGATGCGGTCGCTTTCTTTCAGGCGCAGACGTGCCGTTCCCGTCAAAGCCGCGCCGTTGTACACCGCTGCAAGCACCGTCAGAACCGGCGCAAGGTCAGGACAGTCACGCACGTCAAGCGTCGGACAGCCCGACCGCAGGGCGTCAAAATACTGCGGATAGATTTTATCCCCCTGTAAGGAATCCGGCAGAAGTCCCGTGACGGTCACATTTTCACCCAATGCGGCGATATAAGCCGCCGCAGACCAGTCTCCTTCGACGGTGCTGTCGGACGGACAGGCGGTCTGATTACCGGGAACGAAAATCCTGTCGTTTTGCCACAGAGTTTGAATCCCGTATCGGGACAGAACCTCCATTGTCATACGGATATACGGCGCACTTTCCACGGGCGGTAAAAGCTGAACCGTGCTGTCTCCCTGTAAAAAAGGCAGCGCAAACAACAGTCCGCTGATGAACTGGCTGCTGACATTGCCCGGTATGGAAAATGTGCCGCTTTGCAGTTTTCCGCGAATACGGATGCCGTCGGGTTCTGTTTTATAGAATAATCCCTGCTTCGCACAGAGCTTTTCAAAAATTTCCATCGGGCGGCGCAGAAGCTGCGCGCTGCCGGAGAGCACGGATTCCGTATTTTGCAGCAGGCACAGCGGCAGTAAAAAGCGCAGGGTGCTTGCACTGTCCGCAC
>R27__coassemble_894_pt1 | contig 15715 bp, 13 predicted proteins | sample R27__metabat2_high_PE_029 | metagenome-assembled genome bin R27
CCTGCTCGCGCTGTACGACAAGGTCACGGCACTTATGCGTGCGGGCAAGGTCTATGCCGCCTATACGCCCACCTACGGCGGTATTGCAGAGGCTGTCCTCAAATCCGCACTCGGCAACGGCATCGGCTTTGCGTTCAACGACGCACTGTCCATGGCGGAGATCTTCGGCTACAACTACGGCGCGTTCCTGCTGGAAACCGACGAAGCCGTCGGTACCGTGATCGGCGAGACAACCGCGGACGGCAAGATCACCTGCGGCAGCGCTTCGGTCGCGCTGGATGAGCTGCTTGAAACCTACGAACAGAAGCTCGAACCCGTGTTCCCGAATTTCTGCACCGTCAAGTCCAAGGATGTACAGACCGTTTCCTTCAAAGCGGCAGAACATCCGAAATGTAAGCTCCATGTGGCAAAGCCGCATGTACTCATTCCCGTATTCCCCGGCACCAACTGCGAATTCGACACCGCCAAGGCACTGGCTGCGGCAGGCGCCGATCCCGAGATCTTCGTCATCAACAACCTGACAAGTGCCGGCATCACGCAGTCCGTCGAACAGTTCGCAAAGAAGCTGGAAAAATCCCAGATCGTCTTTATCCCCGGCGGTTTCTCCGGTGGCGATGAACCGGACGGCTCCGGTAAATTCATCACGGCATTCTTCCGCAACGCCCGCATCAAGGAGGGCGTCACGGCACTGCTCGAGCAGCGCGACGGTCTGATGGCAGGTATCTGCAACGGCTTCCAGGCACTCATCAAGTTGGGACTTGTACCGTTCGGCAAGATCATCGACACGGACAAAACCTGCCCGACGCTGACCTTCAATGACATCGGCCGCCATCAGTCTATGATGGTGCGTACCCGTGTGGCTTCCAACAAGTCCCCGTGGCTTGCGGAAACGGAACCCGGCGAAGTCTACAACGTCCCGATCTCCCACGGCGAGGGCAAGTTCCTTGCAAGTGCGGAAACGGTCGCAAAGCTGATCGAAAACGGTCAGGTCGCCACGCAGTATGTCGATCTCGACGGCAATGCCACGATGGACATCCGTTTCAATCCCAACGGCTCCATTTGCGCCATTGAGGGTATCACCTCCCCCGACGGTCGTGTATTCGGCAAGATGGGACATTCCGAACGCTTCGAGGACGGTCTGTTCCGGAACGTCGCGGGCGCATATGATATGGGTCTGTTCCGCAGCGCAGTGCGCTATTTTGAATAATTGACAACCATTCTGCGCCGTGAGCCTCTTGTGTTCACGGCGTTCTTTTAAACGAGGTTTAATCATGCATACTGAAGTATTTGATTTTCAAAACAACCCGTGGATCGGTCTGCGCTTGGGTGAATGTCCTGCAAGTCATGTGCAGTCTGCCGACGAGGAATTTCTGCACCTGAGTCTCGATGCGATCGAAAAAGGCATCCCGAAAAAATCCTCTACGCTGTTCCGCGCCGTATTCACACCCGAAAAACCGATTCGCAGTGCCGTTGTCCGCACCGTGGGACTGGGGTATTATGAATTTTTCATCAACGGCAGCCGTATCGGGGACAAAACGCTCACGCCCTGCACCACCGATTTTATCCGCAAAATTCCGTACGACGTCTATGACGTGACCGCACTCCTGCAAAGCGGGCAGAATGTGCTGAGCTATCATCTCGGCGGCGGCTGGTTCAATCCCGATCCGCAGTTTGCAGACTGGCGCTTTATCTTCTACGGCAATCCGCGCTTTTTACTGTCCCTGCGGATCACCTTCGCGGACGGTACCGAACAGGAATACGGCGACAAGCTCCCCTTTAAATGGCACGACGGTCCCGTCACGGAAATGAGCCTGTACGGCGGCGAAAAATACGATGCACGGCTGCTGCCGATCGGCTGGAATACCGTCTCCTTCGATGATGCGGACTGGACTCCGGCACAGATCGTTGAAGCTCCCGGCGGTGCGCTTGTCGAAAACGACTGTCCCCCGATTCGTGAAATCTCCGTTCATACGCCGACAAAGGTTCAGACAATCGCGCCGAACAAAACGGTGTATTCCTTCGCGGAAAATCTGACCGGACGTCTGCGCATCCGCGTTCGCGGCAGTACCGGTGCGGCTGTAACCGTGATCCACAGCGAACACATTTTTCCGGACGGTACACTCGATCTGAAAAGCATGAACAAAGCGGAAAATCGGGACGTGTACACGCTCTGCGGCGGCGGAGTCGAAACCTACGAGCCGCACTTCGTCTGGCGCAGCTTTCGATATGTCTGTATCGAGGTTTGCGGCGACGCGGAAATACTGTCTGCGGAACAGGTCGAGGTGCGCTCCGATGTTCCCGTGACCGGAAAATTTATGTGCAGCGAACCGGAAATCAACACCCTGCACGAAAAGTTTTTGCGCACACAGCTCAACTGTCTGATGGGCGTACCGATCGACTGCCCGCAGCGGGACGAGCGTCTGGGCTGGATGGGGGACGCGTGGGCAACCGCTGCTGTATGCACCGCCAACCTCGACATGAAAACGTTCTACGAAAACTTCCTCGAAGATATTCGTCTGACGCAAAAGCCGAACGGCGCTGTTTCCCATATCTGCCCGTGGTTCCTGTACGAGGAGGCGTTCGACTGGTCTGTCGGCTATCCGATCATTCTATATCAATACTACAAAGCCTACGGCGACAAACAGACAACTGCCCGTCACTTCGATCCGCTGCTGCGGTTCCACCGCTATATCGCGGCATCTGCCGAAAACGGTATTGTGCCGCGTGCCAAATACGGCGACTGGATGAGCGTGCTGCCCGATTTCAAAAGAGGTGATCCGGACGGACTATCGACGATGCTGTTCTGTTGGTTCACGCAGATCATGCTGGAGCTTGCCGATATTTTGAACGATACCCGTTATACAGCAGAGCTGCAAAGCGCCCTTTCCGATACAAAATCGGCCATTCTCAAAACGTATTACGATCCGGAAAACAAGCATTTCGTTCCCGATTGCCAGTGCAGCAACGCACTGGGACTGATGCTTTCGCTGTGTCCTGCGTCAGATGCGGACGCGGTACTCGCGCATTTAATTGCGGACATTCGTCTGCATGACGGCTGCTTGACGACCGGTATTCTCGGGACAAGGTTCCTTGCGGAAGCGCTCGAAAAATACGGTCGCGCGGACGTGCTGTATGCCCTGCTCATGCAGGATAAATACCCGTCGTGGCGGCATTTGCTGCGAGGACACACTACCCTTGCGGAGGAATGGGACGGCAGTGGCTCCGGCTGCCACTGCATGTTCGACTCGGTTGACGCTTATCTCTTTTCGACCTTTGCCGGTCTTCGGATCGACCACACCGCGGAATATCTCTATACGGTCGCGCCCGCCTTCTGCAAAGAATTGCAGTTCGTGCGGTGCAGTATGCAGACTGCGGACGGTTTATTCGCCATAGACTGGAAGCGTGAGGGCGCCCGTATCATTGCAAAAATCACCGTCCCCGACGGCAAAACGGCACTGTTCCGTCTGCCGGATTCCCTCTCCGGCTCGTCTGTCCGGGTGAACGGCGCAATTTGTCGAGCCGATCATTTTGAAATTCAAAAAATCACTACGATCGAAACGGAAACAACCGACTTTTGATCGGAACGGAGAAGCTTATGGAATGTCTGCAATTTGATCTTCAAAAAAAATACGGTGCGTTCAAGCCGCTCAACTGTACCAACGGCGGTCCGTGGCACAGACGGCACACCAATGACCAGTACCGCACCAACTTAGAGGACTACAAAGCCGCCAAAATTCCCTATTCCCGCAACCATGATTCCGCCATGTGCAGCATTTACGGCGGTCCGTATTGCCACGATATTACAGCACTGTTTCCGAATTTTGACGCCGATCCCGACGATCCCGCTTCCTATGATTTTGCCTGCACGGACGAAGCAATTCTGGTCAGTCTCGATGCCGGCACCAAAACCTTTTTCCGCCTCGGACAGTCGATCGAGCATCAGATCAAGAAGCACGGCACCATCCCACCGAAGGATTTCCACAAGTGGGCGGTCATCTGCGAGCACGTGATCCGGCATTATACCGAGGGCTGGGCGGACGGCTTTTATCACGACATGCCGTACTGGGAAATCTGGAACGAACCCGATCTTGACCGTGACGAAAGCAAAAACAAACGCATGTGGGGCGGCACGCAGGCACAGTTCTTTGATTTTTACGAGATCGCGTCCAAGCATCTGAAAGCGTGTTTCCCGCATCTGAAAATCGGCGGTCCCGCACTCGCGTGGAGTGAGGAATGGGCGGATGATTTCATGCGCGAAATGAAGCAGCGGGGCGCACCGCTCGACTTTTTCTCGTGGCACATTTACACAAATTCTCCGAAGCAGGCATATGAAAAGTCCGAACACATCCATGCCCTGCTGGAAAAGAACGGCTGGTGTGAAACAGAAAGCATCCTCAATGAGTGGAACTACATCGAAGACTGGAACCTGCAATTCATCTATTCCCTGAAAGCCATGCACGGGATCAAAGGCGCGGCATTCACGATGGCGACCATATCCCTCGCGCAGAGCTCCACCATCGATATGCTCATGTATTACGACACCCGTCCGTCGGTGTACTGCGGACTGTTCGACTTCTACACCTACGAAAAGCTCAAGGGCTATTACCCGTTCCTGTGGTACAGCAGGTTCTACGACATGCAGCACGAGATCCGCGCCGTAAACGAAGTGGAGGACATTTATCCGCTCTGCGGCTGTGACGAAAACGGAAAAGTACTCGCCGTCCTCACCTACTACACCAACGACGACAACGCGTCCGAAAAGACATTCCGCGTGGATTTCGGAAAAGATGCGGATTTTGAATTGCTGCTATTAGACGAAGCGCACGATGCCGAACCGATCCCGACGCCGGACGATCTCATACTGACCATGCCGCGCAATAGCTGCATCCTGATCCGGGAAAAATAAAAAAGGCCTCTGATTTACTGAAAACTGCAAGTAAATCAGAGGCTGTCATTTTTCAGAAAAGCGGATCAGACGCGCTGTCGGTCGGCAGGGCAAAATCAAAGCTGTCTACCCGATCCAGCAGTGTCAGGATATGCTGCATATAGGCGTCGATCTGCCGTCTTTCGTCGCCCTGCGGCGCTTCGTTCTTTCCCTTGGTGAAATCCCGATACAAAAAGACATAGCCCATCAATCGGATCTTGTCCTCCGCTTCGGCAAGCCGCGCCGCGTCCTTTGTGCGCAGATACCGTGCAAGCGTCTGCTGCCAGAGCGTTTCCGCCGTTTCGTAGGAAATGCCGAAAAAGTCCATCGTGTTGTTTTTGTCGATCTCGCTGTACCCGAGGTACGCATTGAACAGCGGCGCCAGTTCGAAGATCGGATGTCCGCAGCTCAGCGTATCCATGTCGATGAGCAGTACCTCGCCGTCCTGCAGCATCATGTTCTTGATGTGCAGATCGCCGTGGATCATATGCAGAGACTCCGGCAGAGCAGCCGTCATTTTTTGCAGCTTCTGCGCCTTTTCCGGCGTCAGATACGATGCCATATAGTCCGCTGCGGCAAGCGCCTTCTCCTTTTGAGAGGGCAGTTCGTTTTCCCTGACGGATGTTGCATGGATCCTGCACATCAGCTCCACGGTAAGATCGATGCATCCATCCAGCGTCTGCGGCTGTTCGATGATCTGCTCCGCCATGGACTTTGCCCGCAGCAGCTCAAACACCGAACCGTATTTGTCCCCGCCACGCACCACGTCGAACGGGATCGCCGTCGGTATACCCAGCACGAACGCCTTGCGCGCAAGCTCCCGCTCACGGTGAATGTCGGGCAGCGCGTCGGCTTCGTTGTAGACCTTGACGATAATATCTGCGTCCAGACGGTACACCACACCCGTGGCACCCGTTCCGATCACCTTGCAGCCGTCCACCGACACGCGGCGGTACGCCTTCTGCACATGCATCATCTCGGTAAAGCCGGTCATATCCAGCACTTCATACACCGTCGCAGGCGTATTGATGATGCGGACAGACAGTTCATCCTTGCGCAGACGCAGCAGCACGCGCAGTCCCGCGCTTGAAATGTATTCCAGATTTTCGGTATCCAGTACAACGACCGTGTGCGGATTTTCCCGCAGAAAGGTCCGGAGCGCCGTCTCAAAATCCGCAGAGTTGACCGATTCGACTCTCCCGCTGACGGACACCACAGCCTCTGCACCGTTTATTTTGCCTACAATATCCATAATGCCTTTTCCTTTGCCATTTGATTATGCTTCATTGTAGCACGGAAGCCGTGCTTTGACAATACCTTTCCAAAAGAAAACCGGCTCTGCCGAACGGACAGAACCGGTATATGTTTTGCACTTACGCTTCGGCTGCTTCGTTGAGCTCCAGCTCCTGACTGCGCACCATAGCGCGGCGGTCATGCAGCTCGGCGTACATCTTGACCTTCTTTTCGTCGTCGAGATCGTAGAAGAATTTCGGGATCATGCCGATCAAACTCAGTGTGGACGGCACGATGGAGAACAGTGCGAAGATCGTATACTCGACCTTTTCGGTCTGTCCGCCGGGGACGGTGTTCTGGTTGTAACCGAGTCTGCCGAGGATCAGCGAGTTCAGCGCACTGCCGACGGTGGATGCGAGCTTGCGGGTCAGGCTCTGGAACACGCTGACCATTGCCTCGGCACGGAAGCCGTTCTGCCACTCGAAGTAGTCCATGGACTCGTTGTACATTCGCTGGGGATAACCTTCTTTAAGCCGTAGATCGTCATCCAGACTGTCTCCTGGATCGTCAGGATGGGGATCATGACGCTCAGCTTCTTGTAACCCTTGTTGATCGAACCGATCAGGAAGACGCCGATCATCAGGAAGTTGTTGAAGTGCGAGGAGAACAGCCACAATGCCTTGGTGGAGAAGCGGCGGCGCAGCTTCGGCACGTAGGAATAGCTGACGGGAGAAACGAACGCACCGGGAATGCCGACGATATTGGTCAGCGATGCCAGACGCAGAACGTTGAGGTAGTAATACTTGTCGCCGACCTTGACGGACGAGAATGAGCCGAGGAACTCGGACAGCGAGATCAGCAGGACGGGCTTACACTTAAAGACCATCTTGATCGAGTAGATCAGCGACGGCGACTTGACCGACTGGGAAACACGTTCCTTGGCGATCAGCGAGAAGCCCAGCGCCATGATGCCGCAGGCAATGACCGTAACGGAACCGAAGCCGATATACAGCGAACGGTTGGATGTCTTGATAACATTTCGGATTGAAAGGTCGAGCAGCAGATCCAGTGCCTGAGACGGCGTTTTTTCGAGGAAGCCGGACAACAGGTTTGCTGCGGTGATCAGACGGGTTCGGTCGTTGACGTCGGGTGTGATGGTCGAGAGCATACCGGTTCTGGCAATATCACGCAAAGACTCCGCCAGATTCTTGACCATCAACAGGACGAGGTAGAACAGGAACTTTGAAAACTCTCCCAAGCCCATCGTACCGAACAGGATCGGCATGAGCCAGTAAACCAGAGAAAGCACGGTGCCGGGACCTGCGTACAGAACCAGATACGGTTTGAACTTGCCCCAGCGGGTACGGGTTTTGTCCACCAACGCGCCTAAGAATACATCGTTGATGATATCCCAGATACCATTGATGGCTTTGACCAGTGCGATATAGTCCATACGGATCTTGGCAATATCCGATACGAACACTTCTTCGCAGCCGGCGATGTTGAAGCTCGCGGATATATCGTACAGGATATACCACAGAGTTTCACGGGAGCCGACGTAACGCCGTACGGGCAGCTTGGCTTTTTCCTTTTTCGGCTTTACTTCGACTGCATTGTCGTTTGCCATGTTTACGCCTCCATTTATTCAGATTTTATTCTAAAACGATTTTACGGATGGTCGTGCGCGTCAGGCACATACCGTCCGCAGCGCCGCCGCTGCAATAGGATAACAGCATTTCCTTGTCACCGGTGAAACAGATCGCCGGGTAGCAGTAGCCGTGGGTCGGGTCGTTTTCGAGTACCACAGGCGCGGAGAAATCCACACCGTTTTCACTCTCGGCGATCACGAGCGGTGTTCTGCCGGCGGAGATCCATTGTTCGTCCGGGTCGGTGATCCTGCCGTTGTATGCCGGTATCGTATTGCAGACCGCGTAATAGAGCCCCGTATAGGGATTGCGGGCAATCTTCATCGGCGATGCCGGAGAGGAAAACGCGGACGGCTGCGGCATGAACCACGTTTTGCCGCCGTTCAAAGAAACGCTTTCGTACTGACACATACGGTCGGTGCGGAAATAGGCGTACAGCGCACCGCCGGGCAGCTCGGAAAGACCGGGTTCCTGCAAGCCCGTCTCGGAACACACCGGCATATTCAGCGGTTTTCCAAGCTCATGAAATGTTTTTCCGTCGTCGTCGGACACAAAGAAGCAGACACCTGCACGATAATCCATGCGCGGCTTGCCGTCGAAGGAACCGACACGGTGCAGCGCCGCCGGAATGAGCAGCCGTCCGTCGGACGTTTGCAGTACACGGTCGTTGTTGACAACATAATACGCCGGGAAGTGATCGGGCAGACACTGCACGGGCTCGGAAAGCGTCTGTCCCTCGTCCGTACTGCGGCGCAATACAAAGGAGGATGTGCCGTCCCAATCGTGCTTGATCAGATAAAACAAACCGATGTCGCCGTTTCCGAGACGCAGAAGCGTTACGCTCATGATGTTCTGCACACCGTGTTCGGCGGCTGTCGCCAAAATGCGCAGGTCACCGAAATGCTCCCCGTCCGGTGCATACACCGCTGCAATATCACATGCCGCGTCGTCGTGGTCGCTGCTGCCGGTATAGCGGCTGTACGCAAACAGGATGCCGCCGTCCTTCAGGCGCACAAAGGAACCCTCACTGTTGCGCGGATTGTTTTCGCCGCGCGGGATCTCATATAGAATACGGGAGTCAAGAAGCTGCATCTTTTTCCTCCTCAGTCGTTGTCGTCCAGCTTGAGCACCGCCATGAATGCCTCCTGCGGTACCTCGACGGTACCGAACTGGCGCATACGCTTTTTGCCTTCCTTCTGCTTTTCGAGCAGCTTTTTCTTTCGGGAAATGTCGCCGCCGTAGCACTTGGCAAGCACGTCCTTGCGCATGGCTTTGACCGTCTCGCGGGCAATGACCTTGCCGCCGATGGCGATCTGGATGGGAATTTCAAACATCTGACGCGGGATATTTTCCTTCAGCCGCTCCGCTATACGCCGCGCACGCGGATATGCCTTGTCGGCGTGGATGATCCACGAAAGTGCGTCGATGATGTCGCCGTTGAGCAGCACGTCGAGCTTTACAAGCTCCGACTTGCGGTAGTCGCAGATCTCGTAATCGAACGACGCATAGCCGCGGGTACGTGATTTGAGGCTGTCGAAGAAATCATAGATGATCTCGTTGAGCGGCAGCTCGTAGTGAATGTCCACACGGTCGGAAGCAATATAGTCCATGCCCTTGAAAATGCCGCGCCTGTCCTGACACAGGTCCATAATTGCGCCGACATAATCGGGCGGCGAATAGATGTGGGCATTCGTGAACGGCTCCTCGCAGTAGTCGATCAGTCCGGGATCGGGATAGTGGGTGGGGTTGTCGATCTCGATGACAGATTTGTCCGTCAGATACACTTTATAGATAACGCTCGGCACGGTGGTGACGAGGTTGAGGTCATATTCACGCTCCAGACGCTCCTGAATAATTTCCAGATGCAGAAGTCCCAGAAAGCCGCAGCGGAAGCCGAAGCCGAGTGCGCCGGACGTTTCCGGCTCGTAGGAGAGTGCGGCATCGTTGAGCTGCAGTTTTTCCAGTGCGTCACGCAAGTTTTCGTAGTCCGCGCCGTCCGCCGGATAGATGCCGCAGAATACCATGGGGTTCACCTTGCGGTAGCCGGGCAGCGGCTCTGCGGCAGGATTGGCTGCATTGGTCACGGTATCGCCGACACGCGCATCACTGACCGTTTTGATCGAGGCGGTAATATAGCCGACTTCGCCGGAGGTCAGCTCGTCCACAGGCTCCATGGAGGTCGCGCGCATGTAGCCGACTTCCACAACGGTAAATTCCGCACCTGTTGCCATCATGCGCATCGTGTCGCCTGCACGGATCTTGCCGTCCACAATACGGACATACACGATCACGCCCTTGTAGCTGTCGTAAACGGAGTCAAAGATCAGCGCACGCAAGGGCTTATTGTCGTCACACTGCGGCGCGGGAATATCGGCAACGATCCGTTCGAGAACCTGCTCGACATTCTGTCCGGTCTTGGCGGACACACGCGGCGCCACGGAGCAATCCAGCCCGATCACGTCCTCCACTTCGGCTGCCACACGTTCGGGGTCTGCGGCAGGCAGGTCGATCTTATTGATGACCGGCACCAGCTCCAGATCGTGGTCGAGTGCCAGGTAGGTATTGGCAAGCGTCTGTGCTTCGATCCCCTGCGATGCGTCCACGATCAGCACCGCGCCCTCACAGGCGGCAAGCGAACGGGACACCTCATAGTTGAAGTCCACATGACCGGGTGTGTCGATCAGGTTGAGCGCGTAGGTCTTGCCGTCGTTCGCCTTGTAGTCCAGCTTGACGGCGTGCGCCTTGATCGTGATGCCGCGTTCGCGCTCCAAGTCCATGTTATCCAGAAGCTGCGCGGTCATATCGCGCTTGGCAACAGATTCCGTCAGCTCCAAAAGGCGATCCGCCAGCGTGGACTTGCCGTGGTCGATGTGGGCAATGATGCTGAAATTGCGTATATTTTCTTTCGGTGTCAATGGGTTCACCTCATTATCGGATGCATATTAAGGAAACACTGATTAAATGTGTTTGACTGAGCGCTTCTGGTCGATGAGCTCGACCTGCACCTCGGGAAATGCCGTGCGCAGCTTTTCGGCAAGCACGGGCACCACGGGATATTCGGTTTCAAAATGTCCGGCAGCGATCAGCGTAACGCCCAACTGCTCGGCATCCAGAAAATCATGATAATCGGCATCGCCCGTGATCAGCGCGTCAATGCCGAGATTTGCCATATCCTCCACAAGGTCGCCGCCTGCACCGCCGCAGACTGCCACCGTTTCGATACTGCGTCCGCCGTCGCACCAGCGCACCTTGGCAGACAGCAGCTCCGCCGCCGTAGCGGCAAGCTCGATCGCACGCATGGATGCGTCCAGAAAACCGACGCGCACCATCGGCACGGGAATCGCCTCGGTCGTGACCGCTTCGACACGGCTCAGCGCAAAAATTTCCGCTAACACATCGTTGACACCGCCTGCGGCACTGTCGAGAGACGTATGCGCACAGATCGCACTGATGCCGGACGACGCCAGCAGAAATGCCGGATCGCCCTGCAGGAGCTTTTTGCGTGCTTTAAACAGCACCGGATGATGGCTGACCATCAGATCGGCGCCCAGCTCCATGGCTTCGTTCACCGTGTCGCACGTGATGTCCAGACACACGGCGATCTTCTGCACGACCTTCTGCGGATCGCCGACCAGCAGTCCGCTGTTGTCGAAATCCATCTGCGTCGAAAACGGTGCAAAACCGTCTATACAGTCGTAAACGTCCCGAACGGTAATCATTCCGTATCCCCCCTGCGGATCTTTCGGATAAAAGGCTCAATATCGGGCAGGATCTCGCGGATGATTTTGACCTCCTGCGGCAGCAGGTTGGCGCGCTCCAAAGCATCCGCGCGTTTTTTTAAATATGTATATTGCTTGGTCAGGTAGTAGCTCGCCGCCTCGTTGCGGCAATACGCCAGCTCCCCCATCCAGATATAGGACTTGCGGTAATGTCCCTTATACTGCGGATCGTACACCGCCGAAAACGCCACATACGGGCGGCACTCGTCAAAGCATGCCTTTTCGGTCAGGATGCGGAAGCCCTGCTGCAAAAGGTAGGCGCGCACCTGCTCGGCATGGGACATCGGCTGAAAAATGAACCGCTTGCTTTCATCCCGGATCCAATCCGCACGGGACAGAATATCCACGATCAGCGTCCCGCCCATGCCCGCAAAGATGAAATCCTCTGCGTCGTCGGGAGAGATGCGGTCGAGACCGTCGGAAAGACACATGCGGATCTTGGTACCCAGCCCGCAGGAAGCGATATTGAGCATCGCATTCATCAGCGGACCTTCCCGCAAATCGGACGCCACGGCAGACGGACACTTGCCGGTCGCCACAAGGTATGCGGGCAGATAGGCGTGGTCGGTGCCGATATCGGCAACCGTCACACCATCCCGAACCAGTTCGGCGACCATCGTCAGCCGCGGTGACAGACGCATTATTCTTTTTCCGCAAGATGCGCGTTGATCTTGGCGACCATCGCGTCCGCGTCTACGCCGTGTACCATGCACGCCTGTGCAAGGGATTCACTGCGCGCGGAAGGACAGCCCAGGCAGTGCATACCCATTTCGAGAAAATAGGGTGCCGTTGTCTGATCCATAGTAAGAATTTCGCCGATCTTGGTATCCTTCGTGATTTGCATAACAATTCCTCCGTTACAGTATAATTCATTTTATTATAACATAATTCGAGCCGGATAGCAACTGCGATTTTCAACTTTTTGAAAAAGATTCCGGACAAAAAACAAGGGGCAGCCTTTCGGACTGCCCACAGAATACATATGTTTCAGCGCACGATCTGTTCCATGCGTTCGAGATAATCGGCTGTTGCGATATACGTCAGCGAATGGGCGTCGGTCCCGAAGTTGAAATGGACGCCGACCTCTTTGCCGATGTGGAACAAACGACGCGCAAATTCGGGGTAATTGAGGAAGGACGGCATGTGGATCTCCCACGCGCACTGTGCCTGCTCCCCTTTCCATAGAATGTCGCCCAGCTCATTGTCCGTGATCGCCGCCAGTGTAGCGTGTTTCTGCTCGTCGTTGTAGAACTTCATCTTCTGCGGTGAGAACGGATGCGCGATACTGTCTGCACGATCGGTCTCGAACAGCGATTCCAGCACTGCCAGCATGTGCTGCGCATAGCCGCGCGGACTGCGATCCTCCGGATGCTCCCAGTAGCCGCAGTGATAATGCACATGCGTATAGTTGCAGTAGTCCAGGGACTTATCCACCTCGTAAGGCTCGGAGAATTTTCCGATCCCGTACGCCGACAGTTCCGAGCCGATCAGCACCCGCACGGGCGTTTCGATCTGCCGGAGCTGCTCCTTCAGGATCAGCGTATTGGCGTAGGTGTCGATGCCGTCATTCAGATCGGAATGATCCGTAATCGCCAGCGTCGAAAGTCCCGCTTTTTCCGCCTCGGCGATCATCGCCTGCAAGGTCATTTCCGGCCTTGAACAGCGTGAAAAAAAGGTATGCGTATGCATATTATTGCGCAGAATTTCCCGAAAATCATATGTCTTTTCCAGCTTGAACATACTGCCACCTCCGGTTTCTTCCGGTATCATAGCACATTTTCTCCGAAAATGCAAACCGCTTTTTGCGTGTCGTTGACTTTTTTCGGGAATTATGGTAGTATATTTGCAGCAAAGAAAGAAGGAGTGATCCCATGCAGGACAGAAAAGTCGCCATTTACGGTGCCGGCTCTCTGGGAACGGTACTCGGCGCATATATGACGCAGAACGGTGTGGATGTAGAGCTGATCAACCGCAACCGCGCCCATGTCGAAGCCCTGCGCGAAAAAGGCGCGCACATCACCGGCACCGTGGAGATGACCGTTCCGGTCAAGGCGGTGTTTCCCGATGAAATGGAGGGAAAGTACGAGGTCATTTTCCTGATGACCAAGCAGCTTTTCAACCCTGATGTTGTCACCTTTTTAAAGCCGTTCCTCACCGAGGACGGTGTGATCGCCACGCTCCAGAACGGGATCCCCGAACCCGGCATTGCCGAGATTATCGGCAAGTCTCACACGGTAGGCGTCGTTGTGGAATGGGGTGCGACCCTGTCCGCACCCGGTGAATGTATCCTCACCTCCGACAAGGAGAGCCTGTCCTTCCACATGGGCGGCATGGAGGGCATCACCCGCAATCAGCTTCTGCGCGTCAAGACGCTGCTCGAAAAAATGTGTCCCGTGTATATCGAGGACAATCTGCTCGGCGCACGCTGGTCCAAGCTGCTCATCAACGCCACGTTTTCCGGCCTCGGTACCGTGGTCGGCGGCAATTTCGGCAGTGTTTCCGAGGATCCGGACGTGCAGCCCATCGCACTGCGCTGCATGAAGGAATGTATTGATGTCGGACACGCAGCCGGCGAGACCTTTGCCCCTGTACAGGGCAAGGACATCACCAAGCTGTTCTACTACAAAAGCGGTCTGAAATTCGCCTTTGCAAAGCTGCTGCTGCCCATTGCCATGAAAAAGCACCGCGACATTGAGCCGTCCATGCTGCAGGATCTCAAAAAAGGCAAGCCCTGTGAGGTCAACGCCATCAACGGCGTGGTCTGTGAATGGGGCAAAAAGTGCGGTGTACCGACGCCCGTCAACGACCGCATCGTCGAGATCATCCAAAAAGAACAGGCAGGCGAGCTGCCGCTCGACAAGAGCAACATCCGGTATTTTGCCGACCTGAAATAAAACCTAAAACGGAGCTGTCGCATTAGCGGCGGCTCTTTCCTTTTCCGTACTTGCACCACCGTGCGGTCTTCTGAATAGATATGGAAACAGAAGAACGATCACGGAGGGATTTCATTGACAGGACATACAGCTTTTTTCCTCGGCGCCAATACGCCGTTCGGCTTCCGCAGCTTGTTCAACGAATTGTATGACCCGGCGGACGGCTGGAGTGCGTATATTCTCAAGGGCGGTCCGGGAACGGGAAAATCCACTTTTATGAAAACCGTTGCAGAAGCGTGTGACGCGGCGGGTGTTGATTACGAAACGATCCGCTGCGCTTCGGATCCGCATTCGCTGGACGCACTGCGGATCGAGAGCAAAAAAATCTGCATCGCGGACGGCACGGCGCCGCACATTCTGGAGCCGCAATATCCGGGTGCAGTGGAAACGGTATTGGATCTGAGTGCATACTGGAACAGAGACGTTCTGCAGAAGCAGCGTGAACAAGCGGTCACGTTGTTCGCGGAAAACAGCGCAAAACACAAAAAGTGCGTCCGTTACATGCAGGCAGCGGAATCGCTGAGTCGGGACATCCGCAGGCTGGCGCTTGCAGCAGTCGATACAGATAAAGTGGAGCGCTACGCTTCCCGTCTGGCGGCACGCAAATTCGGTGCGCCGCGCGGCACGGTCGGTGCGGAAAAGAAACGCTTTCTGTCTGCCGTAACGCCGGACGGCGTATACGTGCATCGGGAAACGGTCGAGGCGCTGTGCGATGACGTTCTGACGGTCGATGATCCTTACGGCGCCGTGTCCGCCGCGCTGATCGGCTGTCTGCGGCGATACGCGCTGGGTGCGGGACTGGACGTGATCGCCTGTCCGTGCTGCCTGCACCCGGACTGCGGACCGCAGCATCTGTTCATCCCGGAGCTGCGCTTCGCCGTACTGACGGAAAACGCATTTCACCGCTTCGACGGGGACACCGCCGTGCATGCCTCGCGCTTTACGGACAGCAGCGTTCTGCGCGGGCACCGCAGCCGGATCACATTCAGCCGCCGCACGGAGAAAGAACTGCTGGAGGAGGCGGTCAAAGCCATGCGCGACGCCCTCTCGGTACATAATGAGCTGGAAACTCTGTACAAATCCGCCATGGATTTTGACGCGGTCACCGCGCTTGCGGAACGGACTGCACAAGAAATATTATCCTAAACGCTTCAACAAAGCCGGAAGCTCGCGGACATGGTCGATCTGCAGTTCCGGCTT
>R27__coassemble_901_pt1 | contig 15510 bp, 16 predicted proteins | sample R27__metabat2_high_PE_029 | metagenome-assembled genome bin R27
CGCCGTTTCGTCCCGGCACCGCGATCAGCGAAACATCCCGCTGCGGCGCGGAATATTCTGTCACACAAACAGACAAATCCACAGTCGCCGAGAAGACGGAAACCACAACTGCAAATACAAGCAAGAGAAACGAAAATGCGGTTCAGAGTGCGTATGGGCTGGCACAAGAGCATGGATACAAGGGAAGCCTTCGGGATTGGATCACAGAAACAACTGTTGAACGGCAAAAAGATACCGGAAAATCTGTATTCCAAGTCGCAGTGGACCATGGGTATAAAGGAACTCAAAAAGAATGGGTTGACCACATTATACAGACCGATCAAACGGAGAATACAAACGGTTTTATTTCTGATATCGCTGTAACTGATAACGGGCACATTGTCATTACAACCGATGATGGCATTTCAATTGAGACTGATGATGTGGTCACGCCAACAGAACCAGAGCAGATTGCTTTTACGGTCACATTCCTCGATGTTGATGGTTCCGTTTGCAGGGTTCAGCAGGTGAATAAAGGCAAAGCCGCTTTTGCTCCAACAATCGAAAAAGCCGGTTTCCTTGGTTGGCGTGGTAACTATATCAATGTTCAGCAAGATGAAACCGTAACAGCGGTGTATGCGGACAGCAAAAATGTCTTTCATATTGCATCAGCTCAAGGAAAACCAGGTGATATGGTTTCCGTTCGCGTGTGCTTGAATGGCAATGTGGAATTGTGCGGTCTGGATATGAACCTTTCTTACGATCCGTCGCTTGAGATTGTATCAGTAAACGACGAAATGGATATGGATATTGTTGTCAACGCATATGAGCCAGAAAGAATTATCCGGTTCAACTTTAGTTCCGCGATGAACAAGAAGCGTGCGATGGATATTATGGAGTTGACCTTCCGCATTACAGGAACTAATGCTGATGCATATGGCGTGCAATTGTCTGCTAACGCTGTGAAAGCGCTCGTTGACAATCGTGTAGAGGATACGGATTATACAATTCTTAACGGGGTGGTATACGTTCATGAGTAAGAAAAGAATTGTTGTTTGTGTGGTTGCACTTGCGGTATTGGCCGCGGCGATTGCGTCAACTGTGATTGTTTTGCAACATAAAACCTATACGGTAAATTTTTACTCTGACACAAATCAGGTCATAAAAATCGAAACGGTTAAAAGAGGTAGCGCTGCTGAACCGCCAAAAGAACCGACTTTGACGAACGGACGAGTTTTCACAAGGTGGGACAGCGATTTTTCAAAAGTCAAAAAGAACTTAGATATTCACCCGGAATATGAGGAGTATGCGAGGAAAGAAAACGTCATTGCCTTGGCTGGTGCGTACGGAAAACAGGGTGAGGACGTGTTTATCCCGCTGAAACTGTGCGGCGACGTACACCTTTCCGGTTTGGATATAACAATCGCATATGACGCCGATGCATTGGAGTTTGTCTCGGTGTATAACGAGGATGGCGCCTTGGTCTATAATGCCGATGAAAAAGGAAAGGTGCGTCTCAATTACATCAGTGCCGACAATACAGAAGATGAAGTGGATCTGTGTGGGCTGAAGTTCAAAGTGAAAGCAGAGAGCGGAAGCACGCAGGTCAAAACAACCGTTGAAAAGATCGTAGTCTGGGATGACGAAGAGAAGTTGACGGAACCGAACTATACTCTGATTGATTCAACAGTGTTTGTGATTGCATAGGAGGGATGGCGTGAAAGAAAAGAAGAAACGCTTTCCTCTGTGGGCGCAAGTGGTTTCCATATTGCTGATTGGTGTTCTGGCGAGTGGTGCAGTGTGGCTGATTGCACATGACCGGAAGATTGAACGGCATATCGTGACCTTTGCCTTCGATGACGGAACGATAATCGAGAAGAAAGAAGTCAAAGACGGTCAGGGCGTGTATCCGCCGAGTCTGGAATTGGAAAATACTGTGTTTCGCGGTTGGAGTTGCCCGATCAATAATGTCACGCAAGATATTGAAGCGCATCCGATGACTTATGGGATAATTGAAGATAACCTGTTTTACATTGATTCTGCGTACGTAAAAGAGGGAAAGAAAGTCAAACTGCCATTACTGCTCGGCGGTAAGGTCAATGTTAACTTTGGAGAATTGACGGTGGAATATGATCCAGAGGTGCTGACGTTTAAAAAAGCGGATAATAATGATCTCTGCACGGTACAGGAATCGTCGTCGGGCATATTAACGATTTCTTTTTCGAGTGAAGAAGTCCTCAAGCAGAAAACGCAATTGACTTGCCTGGAGTTCTACGCCAAAAAGAAGGATGTATACGCGACAGAAATCATACTGTCAGGAAATAAGGTTAGTATAGTTGCAAACGGCAAGGAAACGCCCGCCGACTTTGCAACCATAAATAACAAAGTATATTTTTTACAGGAGGTAAGCAAATGACGAAGGCAAAGAAAAAACGCACGGTTGTCCGGATTATGGCAATCGTGCTGGCAGTGCTGATGCCGTTGTTGACAACGGTTGTTGCGTTTGCCGAACCAGAATCGGGGTCTGGTATCACGTTATTTGGGCAGAAGAAATATGAAAGCCCGGATATCAATGCGCTCACGGGGCACGGAGAAGAACCGGAAGAAATATCGGTTTCCGCCGGTGCAACCTATCAGGAAAAGGCATGGTATGAGTATGTAATGTATTCTGATCATGCCGTTTCAAGTTATCGATTAAACGATACTTCAAGACTATTATTCTATGATCCGTACACATATACAAATTCCATGGTTATGGATGTGCAGTTTGACGCCACAACAACGGAGTTTGATACAATGTCTTCATACTCAATTTCACATACCAAATCACAGAGTATATCTACTTGTGTAACATCAACGACAACAAGTTCCAATGCTGTTCAGACGAGTGGACGCGATAGAACGGGAACGGATGTCACAAATGGTGGTTATACCAAAACCACTTATAATCACAGCACTGTTTCCGGGACTACCGGAACAGTTACAAGCACAAACGATTACGAGTACAAACTGAAGGTGTCCGCATCAGAAACCGCTTCTTTGTCAGAAACCATTACGGCTTCCGCGACAGCAGGGACCGAAGCAGCAGAAAAAATTGTTGGTGTCGTTCCAGCCGAAACGACCGTAAAAGTTAGCGCGTCAGCTACTGCTGGCTCATCAACGTCGGTTGGCGGATCTGTAACGGTAAATGAAGGCTGGGTAACAGATAAAACCACAAATAAAACAACATACAGTGACGATTATAAAACAACGACAAAGTATACAGGGTACGATACAGTCAAGTCCCGTTTTATCTTCTTTGGGAACAGGGCGATGCAACTGCTGCAAACAACAGCAACGGCGTCTTCGTCAATCTGCGCTTTCGCGTCAAGCAAAACGTATCTGTTGCAGAAACGTCCGTGCAGCTTGAAGTCATCCAAGACTCTACGCTGGATATTGACCTGCAAGAAGTCATCTTCGAAACGGAAAGCACAACGGTTCAGATTGATACACCGACATTGGCCAGCGATAAAAGCATCCTGCGCATAGGACAAACAGCACAAATGCGCTATGCCTATAGGTTGGGATCACCCGTTCCGGAAGGGTTGGTGTGGTCATCTGAAAACGAAACGATTGCCACGGTTTCTGAATTAGGAATTGTAACCGCTCTGCAGATTGGTACGACCAATATCGTTGCAACAGATACCTACGGCAATGTTGTCAAGTTTCCGATCACGGTTATGACCGACCAAAACAGCTTGCGAATTTTCAGCTTTGACGGCTCCTTTGAAACGAAGGTGGACTGGTGGAAGAAATACTCATCAGAAACAAAGATGCTTGGTTTCCTTGTATATGGCTGTGATGACGCTGTTCGGTACGTCTGGTCAACTAACAGTTGGCGCGTGGATATTGATCAGAAGGGCAACATTACGAATAGCGGCCCCTTTGCACGCTCTGCAAAAATCTGGCTAAGAGCATATGACCGGGACGATAACATCGTTGCCGAATCGTCTGTTACTGTTCGATTCTATAAATTCAACTGGCAGTACCGACGCCTGCAGTCGCAGGAAGTGGTCAGCGATAATATCTTCAGGTCAACCATTGAACCGACTGTTACAGAACCGGAAACTTTGGTCAGTTTCGTTACAGTATTCCTCTCAAAGGTGTTTTGGCTGTTTATCAGATAACAACGCATCCCGCAATCCAAGATTAACGTCCTGGGTTGCGGGTAGCTATATAAGCCTTCGACCAATAAACCAACCCACCACCCTGCCGTCAACCCTCATTCTATCCAGCACAAATTCGCCTGTCAACGTCCGCGCGGTGGTATTTTGAAAAAATTTTTCTGATCCATTCTACGCTCAATTCCCGCGCAAGTAAATAAACCGGAAGTCAACTATTTGACCGCTGGTATAAAAAACTGAATAAATAATTTGAAAATCTCGCCTGTCAGGATTATAACCATCCTGGCAGGCGAGGGAGAAAACGGCAGTCTGCCTATTCGTGCAAAGTCAAATCGGCATATAGTGCCAAGATTTACGGCTTTCGTGCAAAGATTTGCCCTTTTCACGCAAAGGTTTACTGGCTATTGTGCAAAGGTTTCCCATATCGTGCAAAGTTTCACGGAAAAAGGTTGCATTGTATCCAAATAACCAAACCTTGCCACGCCGGAACGACTATTTTGATACAATGTAGTTGTTCCGGCTTTTTGTGTCTGAATCGTTGATATACAAGGGATTTCGATGAGCCGGGGGTTCAAATTGAATACGAGGCACCGCGCAGGATGGTCTGTTTTGAGGCTGTCCTGCGCTGTTTTTTTGTGTACAAAAAATGTTTCACGGAAAAAGTGAAACCGGTTTCAGGGGGGTTCACTATCAAGAGTGTTTCCTTCATGGCTTTGAACAACTCTGCAGTTCGTTTCTACTACACCGGCTCCGTGGAGTCTGTTTCCTGCGACGAGTTCGATGTGGCAACCGGCACCAACGGTACCTACACATTTATCGAGGTTTCCGGCATTGAAGCCGCAAAGCTGGATGAAGTGTTCACCGTGACCGTAAACGGCACCGGCACAATCACCGGTTCTGCAATGTCCTATGCAAAGATGGCTGCCGCTTCCGGCAACGATGCACTTGCATCCCTTGCACTGGCAATCGCAAACTACAACGCTGCCGCCAATAAGGCATTCAATGCATAAGGAGGAAAGACAATGACTTACGTAAAACCCGAACTTTTCACAGAGCAGTTCGATGTAGAGGATGTCATCACCACTTCCTCTGCTTCTCCCGAAACCTATGATCCTGCAACCACCGCTTTTGAGGCAGGCATCCTGCCCTTCGGCGAGTTCAACTCCATGGGCTAATTATGGTGTGGTTTCAAAAAGCAGTGGCTTGGATTGTTGGTATTGTTATGGCGATTCTCGGATTCCTCGGCATTTATAAAAAGCCGGAAAAACCCGTAGACCCGCCCACAACCACAACAGTTCAGTTCACACAGGATCCGTTTGAAACTCCGGAAGTGGAGTTCTAAGACGATTCGCCCCTATGTTCAGAAATGAGCATAGGGGATTTTCTGCTTTTATACCCTCATAACCTCCCCGGTCAGGATATCCTTAACTCTTGTACCTTCTCCGAATACACTCCGCATTTCCATAAGGCTTTCTGTATCGACTCTCAGCTTGTACCCTTGAAGAGCAATCCGGATTTCTTCTTCTCTTGCGGTCTGTGTTGCGAGCAGGTCAATCCGGTCAGTGATCATGGCAACCTTCTCAGCCATGTCCTCCATCAATGCTCTGCCGATGCTGTTGTAGGCGATGCCGAGGTTGTCGATCGTAATGCGGCCGGTTTCAAGGTCTGCCTTGATATCTGGCAGACGGGCAGATGTCCCTGTTCAACGAGGCGGAGAAGGAGAATGACGCCGAAGCAGAGAAAAAAACGACCGTTGTGAAAGGACATACCAAAAAGCCCAGACGCACACACGAAGAACTGGCAAAGGATCTGCCGGTGGAGGAAGTCGTGGAGGAACTGCCGCCGGAGAAACGGAACTGTCCCGAATGCGGCAGCGAGATGCAGCCGGTCGGGAAAGAATTCGTGCGGGACGAGCTGGTGTATGTGCCGGCGAAACTGTATGTACGCAAGGTGTATGTGCAGACGTACAAATGCGACCGGTGCGAACCGGAAACAGAGAAAACACGCTTCAAAAAAGCGGCCGCACCGGAACCGATGATCCCGCGCAGTTACTGTACGCCGGAGCTGCTGGCACATATCCTGTATGAAAAGTACGTCAACGGTATGCCGCTGTACCGGCAGGAAAAAGATTTTGCCGCCAAGGGCGTGCCGTTATCCCGTGCGGCGATGGCGCAGTGGATCCTCTATGCGGCGAGAAAATACGGCGAACCGCTGTATGCGCAGCTGCATAAAGAATTACTGCAAAGCAAACTGATTCACGCGGATGAAACGGTCGTGCAGGTGCTCAAAGAGCCCGGGAGGAAAGCCAAAACGGATTCGCGGATGTGGGTCTACTGCAGCGGGAAAACGGACGCGCGGCAGATCGTGCTGTACGAATACCAGCCGACGCGCAAGGGCGATTGCGCCACGCGGTTTCTGGACGGCTTTACCGGGTATCTGGTGACGGACGGGTATGCCGGATACAATAAGCTCACGCTTGTCACGCACTGCGGCTGCTGGGCGCACGCAAGGCGAAAATTCGCGGAAGCGCTGCCAAGCGACAAAGAAACCGCCAAGACGTCTATGGCGGCAAAAGGCATACAGGATATTGACAGTCTGTTTCAATGGGAACGGACAAGTGAAGCAATGCCCGAAAAAGACATGAAAAAGGCACAGGAGATCGTCGATGCGTTTTACGAATGGCTCGACAGCTTTACGACGACCGGACAAAAACTGCAAAGTGCGGTCGGGTATGCACTGAGTCAAAAGAAAAACCTGACGGCTTTTTTACAGGATCCCATCATCCCCCTGAGCAACAACCGTGCTGAAAACGCGATCCGACCGTTTGTGATCGGTCGTAAAAACTGGCTGTTCTGCGACACGCCGGGCGGCGCAAAAGCTTCCGCCATCTTTTACAGCCTTGCTGAAACCGCGAAGGTAAACTCGATAAACATCGAAAGCTTTTTTGCCGAAATCCTGAATCCCGTAAACCAGCCCGCTCTTCCCGCCTGCCTTTTCTGAACCCTCGACCCACTTACCGTGCCGTTGTTTTGCGCTTACAAACATTCTGCACGCATGGGGGTAACATTGCGCACGCATGGGCGGAAACATTGCGCACGCATAGAATTTACATTCTGCACGCATAGAGGAAACATTGCGCACGCATGGATGGAAATATTCTGCACGCATGGATGGAAATATTCTGCACACATAGAAAATATTTCGCTCTGCTGCTGTGACACCGAGGGTCAACTGCTCGCCGTGCTACTACACCGAACAAATCCCAACACCCGATGATCTTATTCTGATCATGCCGCGCAACCGATCAAAAACTGAAAATACCGCCCGGAGGATCAAAAACTCGATCTTCCGGGCGGTCGTATTCTTCTGTGGTGACGTGTGTCCTGCTTGGCAGGATGGATGCGCTGCGATTTTGTTCTTTGACTGTTCGCTCCTTAAAAAACGATCTCCGGCAGTTCCATGTAACCGCCGAACTGTGCGTAGAGCGTTCGGTTTCCTTTGAATGCCACAATGTCAGATGGCAATACCTTTGTGCCGCCGGTCGGTTCGGTGAACCAGCCGTTGAAAGAACAGCCGCTTTTTTTCGGATCCGCCGGCCAGCCTTTGCCGGATGCGTCCTGCGCGGAAATGCTTTTTCCGGGGACGATTTTTTTGGTTGTATCTGCGGCGGTAAAGCCGCTGCCGTCCGTGAATGTGCCGCTGCCGCTCGCCACGACAAACGTCAGCTCCGCTTCACCGAGTTCGACATTCCAGCCGCCGGCGAGATTGCGCAGGATGAGGACTGCATCTTTCAGATTGATGATGTTGTCCAGATTGACATCCGCGTTATATTCGTCGATCTTGACATCCCAGTCGGCGCACCGGCGGCAAATCTGTGTGGCGTCGGCGAGTGATACAACGCCGTCACTGTCGGCATCTCCCGGTAGATAGAGCTGTTCCGCAGTTGAGGAAAAAGCGGCAGACTGTACCAAAATCAGAACAGCCGCAAGAATGGCGGGACAGCGGTTTCGTTTGTGTTTCATGGTGTTCCTCCTGAACTCAGATCGGGATCTCCGGCAGCTCATACGGTTCGCCGGGCATGGTCGGAAGCGTCGCTGCTGTGGTCGGATTCGTTGCTGTACTTGTTGAACCGGTCGCGCCGGGTTTGGTCGCGGCTGTCGTGGAGGATGTAATTTCGGCGGGCTTGGTCGTAGTATTCGCCGATTGTGTTGTGGTCGTGGTTGTCGATGCCGCAGCCGATGCGGATTTGAATGTTGTTGTCTTGGTCGCAGAAGCATCCTTGGTCGTGGACGGATCGGTCGTTGTCGCGGCAGGCTTGGTTGTGGGATCGGGTTTGGCAGCGGTAGGATCGGACTTTGTTGTCTGCGCGGTCGAGGAAGTTTCCGCCGGAGCTGTACTGTCTTCGTTACCGATTTCGGTGGATTCCACATTTATGAGCGGAAGTTCCCCATAGTTGGCTTCGGTCACTGTCTCGTTCGCCGGTTCCGTGCCGCAGGAAGCCAGTAGGAAAACGGCGAGAACCGCAAGGATGCCTGCGATGATTTTTCTTTTCTGCATTGTCAGTACCTCCGAGTGAAATATAAAAACAGATCTTGAATTTTACATCAATATAATTTTAGTATGTTTTCCCTGAATTGTCAACAGATACACTGCTCCCGTCTTGCCATATGCCGTGCGGCAGACGCGATAGAAAGCCCGCCGGGTCGGATGCGTGACGCAAAGCCGAGCCGGCGGGTTTTTCATTGTGGTTTAGTTGAAGTCCACTGAGTCAACGGGGATGGGGGTTGCTTCAAAGGGGTCGGTTATGATCGCCGGGGTATCGGAGCCTGCACCGGAGGTGGTGATAATATCCTCGACCTCGAATTGTTCGATCGTAAGTTCGGGTTTTGTATACATTTTCGGTTCCTCCTTATTTGCTGAAAGCGGCGTCTGCTGCCGTGTTGTAGAGGACGATGGAGGCGCAGAGTGCCCGGATCGCCGTGTCGGATGACGCCATGCCGAGCTTGGTGTAGGCAAGGACGTTCGCGGTAATAGTGGTATCCTTGACGTTGATCTCAAACTCATCATCCAGCTCTGCCGCGACGAATCCGGCTACTTCGATGTACTTCTTCTCGGTGTTGACGGTGACGGTCTTCTTGCCGTCGGAGCAGGTTACGTCCTCTGCCGTGATGTCGCCCTCGTAGTAGACACGCAGCGCGGAATTTGCAAGGGACATGAAGGACAGGGACTTGACCTTGATGTCGGTTCCGCTTACGGAGAGCTTCGCGCCGATGACTTCGGTGGGCATCTCGCAGTCATAGGTCGCGCCGTCTGCTTCGGTGATGACCGTCTCGCCGCACTTGAAGTACTTCTGCGCTTGGTCGCCGTAGTTGACCATGGCAACGCAGACCGCCTTGAACTTGTTGAACAGTTCTTCGCTGATGCCCAGTTCTTCGGCTGTCTTCTGCATGAATGCGTCCGCGTAGATTTTGCCGCCGCACTCGATGGTGTCGAGCAGTTCTTCTTCGTTGTAGATTTCAACCGTGATCTTTTCCGCGATCTGTGCGGGAGCCTGCGGAACAGTGAACACGAATCTGCCGTCCTCACCCACTGTCAGCTTGTCGGTCACATTCAGCGTCTGTACGCCGTCTTCGTAGTTTACGTTGCTGTTGGTGTTGTAGGTTGCCTTGACGGTGAGCGCATCGACTTCCACATCCTCGTTCTTTGCATATGTCGCAAGGTCAAGCTTGAAGTTAGTTTCGATCGCACCGCTGAGGGTGAGGGAAGCCGTGTTCCGGGGTGCGTTGTAGAGCGTTACGGTCGCCGTTGCGTCCTCTGCCGTGATGCTTGCGGTGTTTGCCTGTGTATCATATATGATTTCGGGAACGGTTAAGCCCGCCGCCTGCCATGCGGATATTTCTTCCTCGGAAATGGTGCCGTTTTCGAGGAGGGTCAGGGTGTATGCCGTGCCGTCCCCGGCTGTTGCCGTGAGGACATTGTTCTCTGCCGTATAAGTGTAGGCAATGTAGGCGATGTAGATATACGGGTTTCTTGACGCAATGTATGCTTCGATCGTTGCAGCGGTTCCCGGTGCGGAATCGCCCGCTTTGATAACATTGCAATTTGTAACGGTCAATGTGCCGTGGCTTGAACTGTCTGCGCCGCCGCCGATGCCTGCGGCATACTCACCGCCGGTTGCAGTGACATTGCCGCCGTTTACAGTGATGTTTTCGCCGGAACCATAAAATCCGCCGCCGATGCCTGCGCCATATAAACCGCCGGTTGCAGTGACTTTGCCGCCGTAGATGACGGTGCTTTCGCCGTTACCGCCATAGCCGCCGCCGATACCGGCACCGTACTTGCCTCCGGTGGCGACCACGGTGCCGCCGTATACGATAAGATCGCAGCCGTCGCTGACGGCACCGGTCATCAGATGGTAGCTGCCGCCGCCGATGCCGGCAGCGTTTTCTCCGCCGGTAGCAGAAATATTTCCACCGTGGATAATGAGCGTTCCGCCGCTGATGCCAGTGCTGCCGCCAATGCCGCTGCCATATATATTGTTGCATACGGCGATCAAGGCGCCCGCATTGTTCCCGTCAGACTGTGCGTAAACCGTCAGCGTGCTGCCCTCGTTGAGTCGGATACCGCTGTTTAACGACTTCAATGTGCAACAATCTTTCAGAATCAGATGCACATCTCCTCTGATAAAAAGATCTTCGATTGTTCCGCTTTCATTAAGCACATACCAACCATCTGAAAGAGAACGCATATTTCTGTTGAGGAGCGTGTATGTCCTACAGATTCCGTTTACGAATGCGGCCGAATCTTCGTTGTAGTACCGATAGCGAACAGGCGATTCCGACGAGGCATTCTCTGCGGTAAACGAGAGTGATGTTCCGACGAGCAACTCGCTCCACGGGGTCTGATCAAAACCGCGCTCGATTACTTCTCCGCTCACGTTATCCCGCAGTGAGGTTCCGTTCGGGACACGGACAGTCTCGGCAGCGGGTGCTTTGTTACCTCCGCCGATGGCGTTCGAGGCATATGCACCGGCCGTTGCCGTAATGCTTCCGCGGACGATTTTCAGTTTACCGCCCTCTCCATACTCTCCGTAGAACTTGTAGCCGCCGCCAATGCCTGCCGCGCCATAACCGCCGATGGCAGTAATCTCACCACCATAGACCGTGAGTTCGCCGCCGGATCCTTGGTATCCGCCACCAATGCCCGCCGAGCCAAATCCGCCCAGAGCGGTAATCTTTCCGCCGTGAATTGTGATATCGCCACAGTCACAACCGTCGCTGCCGCCAATGCCGGAGCAGTGTTCGCCGATTTTATATTCATCAGTATAGGGGACAAACGTAATGTCTTCGACGCGTGGGCTCTGTTTGTTGGAACTGTCGGCGTATATCCTGCCCATGTGTTCGCCGGTAGACTGTGCGTACACCGTCAGACTGCTCCCTGCGTTCACGGTCAAACCGCGGGTCACAGAAAGCGTGGAGTCGTCTTCCAAGATCAGACTGACGTTCCCGCCGATGGTCAAGCCATTCGGGCAGTTTACATTTCCTTTGACCAAATACCAACCATCACCGAGCGCACTTCCGCCGCCGAATATGCCGTAGGATCGGCAAAAGTGCCGGTCATAGGAGTCTTCATCTGCGTTGTATTCGAGATATCCTATCACCCCGATGCCGCGATAGTTTTCCAGCGTTAACACCAACGTCCGCTCATCAGCTGCAATGGTACAGGAATAGGGACAATCCGGCAAAATTCCGACCATATTTTCCAGGCGGAATTCGTCATACGCAGCCTCACTGCCCTCACGGTGAGCAGGGAACTGTGCAGTCAGCGTAAATGTATTATCCGAGCCCGGATCCTGCGTGAAACCAATCAGGCAATTGCCCTGCAGGGAGTTCTCGGTTGCGGCCTCCGGTATGAAAGGTACACGGCTGATTGTTTCGGGACTGTCCACGCTGTCCGTTCCGCTATAATATCCACCCCAACTCGTGTGTCCGATCATGGTTTGAAACTCTTTGAGGGACTTTGGGCGCAAGTCGTAGTTTTCCGGTCCATCATCAAACACGACTTTCACAGAGGACTGCACCGTATCCGGTGCCTCCTCCATACGGATCGTTCCGCTCGCTTCACACCACGGCACGCCATTGATATAGGTCGTGCTGTCCACGATCGGCTCCTTAAGTATGCCGACAAACGCCTGACCGTCTTTCTTTACGCTCACCGATACGGCATACGCATGGTCAATGTCTTTCCGTTCCATGTTCCATTGTGAAGGGAAAACAAGTTCTGCGCCAATGACCTTGTCGGTCCCTTCTTTGTATTCGTACGTGATGGACGGAGTGGAATAGCATGCGCAAACATCGAAGATGATATCTTCTTCACTTACCTCGGGAATACCCGTTACGTAAACTCTGTTTGTATGCACCTCACCGATGCAGTTCGACCGAACGATTGCTTCGGTGAACTCGGGATACATCTCCGGAAAATCCATTGTGATCCAGCCATAGCGATATCCGGGAATAATATACTGCAAGATATTGTCTGCTTTCGCGGCATCCCAGAATTTTTCCGCAAGGCCCTTCGGACCGTCGTACAGACCGACGGTTTCCGTGGAAATAGCAGACCATGCGCCCGTGATGTCCGTTACGTTCGTACCACTGTACTTGATATCCGGATTGCCGATGTTCGTCATATTTCTGAACGATTCCGGAATAAAGATCGGCCATCTCCCGATGTCGTCGATACCCTGACGGATCTTCCAGCCATTTTCCTCGGCATCCGTGAAAAGGTGCTCCACGCGCGTAACTTTGTTGCTGATGTCCTCTTTGAGATCGTCTTCCCACTCATATGCCATTTCATAGGAGGAAAATGATCTCATCGCAGGTATGGTTTTGGCATCGTTTTCTCCGTTATCGAGCAGCATTACGGCTTTTCCGCGAACCTCACCAAGTCTTGGTACCTCTTCACCGGGCTCGTAGCAACGGACAAAGTTATAAATCCATTCTCCTTCGGTGCAGGGTGCGGCTTCCGCAGTATGATGATAATCCTGAACGAAGTTCCAAAGAATCCGTTTGGCATCGTCACTGTCTCCGCCCTCTGCGGAAACATACATGACGACAGTTTCGGAAGGATTATCCTTCAAAAAAGTCTCGATATATTGCAGCACATGTTTGAAACGCAGATAATCCGAGAACGTTTCCGAAGAAACGGAGGCATCGAATCCGCCGTGATTCACCGTCATATCCATCGCTTTTTCGTAATTTGTATCGCCATCTTCTCCGTCTACGCGGATATCCAGTACGCGAATGCCGAAGTCCAGTTGGTCAGGAATGGTCATCCCCTGGCAGGAGCCGGTGTCCTGCGCCTTGTGCATATATGCCGTACCGGAATCGTGCGTACCCGGCATATTGATTTCCGAGATCGGTACCGTATCCGGCAAAGACTTCATCCACTCGGACAGTTCCGGATCCGTTTCCGCAGATGCGGTAAGCACCATTGTCGGCATCATGCCAACAATCAGAACGACTGCAAGCAGAAGACTCAATACTCTCTTTTTCATAGCAGTAACCTCACTTATATTTGATTCTTTATTAAACATTTTCATTTATACTGCTTTCGCAGTCTGCGAAAGTGAAATAATATTTTCAATCAGATCTTTTATTTTGGACAGCGTTGTCGGCAGCGAAAGATATCCGGCAGGCTTTATCTGCATCTGCACCGCCTGAACGATATACTCTTCGTACGTCGTCATGATCACGATATTTATCTGCGGATATTCTTTGCGTATTTTTTGCAAAAGGTTCAATCCGTCCGTACCGCACAATTCCGCTTCGGAAAACAGAATATCGCAGCCATTTTGTACTATGTACTCGTACGCTTTATCGGGATCAATAAACCCGATGATATTTGCTTTACATTCTTCGTGCTTTACAAGAGATTCCGAAATATACGCCTTCATCATTTCAAGATCGGGTCGGTTATTACCGAGCACAACCACGGTTATTGGTTTCAAAACATTTCACCTCTGTTTATAAATAGGGCATTCTGATATTCAATAACTATATTTTATCACCCGAAGTGCAACAAAAGTGCAAAAGTAAAGAGCATATTTTCAAAAAATAAAGAAAAAGCCGTCCTTTTTCGGACGGCTCAAGGATTATTCGTTCAGTAAGGAATCGATTGCAACTGATGCCACATCAAATAGATTCTGCATTCCAGTTTCAAAGATGTCTATGTCATCGCCGCTCAGTGCTTCGACCGATTCGTTATAGCCAACCGCTCCGTTCCATAAGGTTTCGGGACGATCTTCACCTAAGAAAACATCCAGATCAACAACCACGCGAAAGGAAATCAGACGGTCGAGCATTCCGTAGCAAGCGGCAACATTCGCCATCGTCAGATCTTCCATTTCCGTTACGGCATACGGATCGGGGCAGCCGAAGGTGTCGATGATTTTCAGCGCATTTTTGTGTCCGTAGATACCTTTCCAGTAGCTGTCGCCCGTAAGCGCCGTCCCTTTGAGGACTTTGGGCGCCCGCAGCCGCCAATCTTCACCCGGGAAGTTTGCCCTCAGCACGTCCTGTGACTGTGCCGTTGTCCGGAGCGGAATATCTTTCGTTATTTCATAGATTCGTTCGGCAAGCGAAGCGTCCATTTTCTTGTAAGCGGTGCTGTCATAGGAATTATCGTAAAACCACGTTGCTTCTGCGCTTGAATCGGCAAATTCACGGATATCCGCAATATGTCCGAGCTCGTTGTCGCAGGCGGCTGTTACCAAAACGACGTCCCCGAGCGTAGTGGTCTCATAACTTCCGCCGCTGCAGCCGACCGAGACGATATACGCATCGGAAAAGTCAAAATCCGGAGCATTCAGAACTGCCGCCATAGCAAGAGCCGCCGCCGTTTTCCCGGACCCGGTGATCAGGATCGCAATGCCACTTTTTTCGTTGAGATAAAACTGCGCCGCGTCCGGAAGATGCGCGACATCCTTCGGCTTTTCTCCGGGACAGTATTTTTCGTAGAAAAGCTGTGCTTCGCCGGGATAATCGCCGCTCATCTCATCGATTTCAAATTTCGGTACGATCAGCACCTTGATCTTTGCCGATTTCTTTTCGGTCACCGCACACGCCGATAAAGAAAACACGATAATTGCGCAAAGAAGTATTGAGACGATTGATTTCCAATAAACGGTTTTTCTCTTGTCCGTATTCATAATGAAGTTTTGCCGCCTCTCATCCTTATTTTTGATTCATTATATATGCAAGTATTTCTTCCGCCCAGCTGTACTGTGCCATATATTCCCCTTGAAATGCGTGGATTGCATACGGCTCGTTTTTCTCCCAATCGTAATAGTCACATTCAATGAGCGAGGTAT
>R27__coassemble_943_pt1 | contig 15047 bp, 14 predicted proteins | sample R27__metabat2_high_PE_029 | metagenome-assembled genome bin R27
TATTATATCACAATTTAGTTCGATTGTCAAACTATTTATTTGCCATATTAATAATTACGGTCAAAGATTGCAAAATTATGCGGTCGAACAAGTGCTGAACGTTTTGGGTTTTTCTTCTGAAACCCTTTTACTTTCAAAAGAGTTCCTTTTTCCGCGAAAAAACAGATGTATTTCTAAAATAAATATATTGCTGAAAAGAGGGAATTGGAGGTCGGAGATCAGAAGTATAAAGTTTGACACATTCAACAAAAAACGCCTTCATTTCTCATCTGTATCGTTTCCCGATGACAATTATAATAAGTATGATTACATCCTTTGCGGGTCGGATCAAATCTGGAATCTGAATATCGGCTTTATCAAAAAGAATACATATTTTTATTTTGCAGAATTTGTTGAGCCGCAAAAGAGAATTTCCTATTCTGCCAGCCTGGGGACTACTGAAATCAACGATGAACAATTCCAGATCCTAAAGGATAAAGTCGGAAATATGAAAGCTGTATCTGTCCGGGAACAGTCTTCCGTAAAAATACTTCAAGAATTTACAGACAAAAGTATTATTTGCACGATTGATCCGGTTCTGATGCTGTCTACGGAGCAGTGGGACAAAATTGCAAAAAAGCCGAACTTTGTAAAAAAGGGCGAGAAATATATTTTAACCTATTTTTTAGGTACTGTAGATTCAGCGTTGAAAACATATATGGATTCGCTTTCCGAAATGAGCGGAATGCGCATAATTTCTCTGGACGGAAAAGACTTTGCGGATAATGTCAATTATAAGTATCATTCTGCGGATCCTGCTGAATTTGTATGGCTTATTGCACATAGCGAACTTGTTTTGACTGATTCATTTCACGGATGCGCCTTTTCCTGCATCTACAAAAAACCTTTCAGATGGTTTTCCAGATCAGGAGGTTCTGACATGAACACGCGGTTAGAGACATTGTTTTCGACGTTTGCTGTTGGAAACTGGGCAATCGGAAATACAAATCAGCCGTATCAGGATGCTATGTTTTGTGATTATAACAACTTCGATAAATTGTTGCAGGCGGAGCAGAAAAAAGCAATAGACTATCTGAATAATGCACTTTCATAAAGGGGTTTTTCAAGCGATGATAACGGATTATGCGAAATGCTACGGATGTGGTGCATGCGTCTGTGCATGTCCGAAACAGTGTATCTCCATGGTTTCCAACGATGAAGGTTTTTTGTATCCCTCGATTGATTCAAGCGCATGTATCCATTGTCAAAAATGCAGCGTCGTTTGTCCGATCAACAACGATCTACCGAAAACAAACTATTTTGCCGTATATGCAGCCGTAAACAAGAATGCGGATGAGCGAAACATCTCCAGTTCCGGAGGTGTGTTTTTGCCGCTCGCAAAGTGGATTATTCATTCCGGCGGTATTGTCTTCGGCGCGGCTTTTGATGATGCTTTTGAACTGGAGCACACCTATGCAGAAACGGAAGAAGAACTTAAAAAATTCTGCGGCTCAAAATATTTGCAAAGTAATCTGAGGCATTCGTTTTCAGAAGTAGAAAAATTCCTGCTTCAAGGAAAAACAATTCTGTTCGTCGGAACACCGTGTCAGGTTGCAGGATTGAAAAAGTATTTGGGAAAGGATTACGAAGGATTATATACCGTTGATTTTATTTGTCACGGTGTGCCTTCTCCCACTCTTTGGAAGAAATATGTTCGGTCTCTGCACAGTGGAAAGCCGAAGGATATATCCTTTAGGGACAAATCCTCCGGCTGGAAAGATTACAGTGTCCGGATCAATTTCGAGAAAAAAGATTATTTCTGTCCAAACACAAAAGATCGTTTCATGGAATTATTTATTTCCGAATATCCTTTAAGAGAATCCTGTTTTTCTTGTGCTTTTAAGGATCATAAATCTGCAGGCGATCTGACTCTCGGAGACTTCTGGGGGGTTGACAGCATTTTCCCCAACTTGGATGATGATAAAGGCGTTTCTTTAGTTTTGGTAAATACAGAAAAAGGTTGTGCATTGTTCGACCATATTTCTGATCAGATTACACGGATTGAAACAACTTATGCGCAGGCTGTTTCTCGCAACAAATCTGCATTCACCCGTCCGCAGCGAAACAGCAGACGAGACCTGTACCTGAAATCCATCAAAAAAAAGAGCTTCGATTACATTTACAAGTACTGTTATTATCCAACAAGAAAAGAAAGATTCCATACGATGATTGCAAAGATGCTCAAAAGATAATAAGACTTTATAAATCTTTCCGGAAACAAACGATCCGGTTTTCTTCCGTAAAACCGACCGACTGATGAAAAGCGATGCTGTCCGTGTTGGTCAGCGCGCAGTCGCTTGCAAATTCCGTACAGCCCTTTTCACGCGCCCAGTTTTCGCACGCCGTGAGAAGCTGCTTTGCCAGATGCCGATGTCGGACGGACGGCTCTACAAAAATGCCCTCCAGATACCCGACCGGAGAAGTGCTTGTCCCCTCCACATAATCATGGCGAAGCTGACACTGCGCAAATCCGACTGCCTGTGCCTGCGCGTATAAAAGAAAACAGGCAGCATCTTCCGTGTTCAGAACAGACCGAAAATCCATCGCAAGCTCCGGTACGGTATGTCCCGTCCACATTTTCACAGCCAGCTTTGCCAGTATTTCCGCGTCTGTTTTCGCAGCCTTGCGAATGGAATAATCCGCCATAAAAGCACCTCCCGATCTGCACAAAGAAAAACACAGCTATTTGACATGGATTTTATCATGTTTCAACGAGATGTGCAACCATAAAAACAAACGGCATCGGACGAATCAGATCCGATATGCTGACTGCCGGTTAAATCCGTACAGGGCATAATAAAACCCCTTAAAGTAGATTTTGGAGTTTTTCCTTGTCTGCTTTAAGGGGATTATTCTTTTTCGGAAAACGGCGAATAGTATTGCTTTCTTTCCGAAGTATTTATTTGCTAATTCAAGAATGGTCGGGTAAACAAATGAATGACATTAAAAACGAATATTATCGGTGCCAATGGTAAGTAAGGCCATGTCCAAAGAAATAAGAATTCTAAACCGCCTAACCATTCCTTGAGCTCCGTTCCGAAATTATGGTCATTTTCCTGTTGTTTTAATGCGAATTGAAACCCGTCTGTTGACTCGCTTTGGTCTGTATTGTTTATCGTAACATCAGCGGCAAATGCCGTGCATATTTGTGAGGTGCTGAACAGAAGGGTTAAGCATAGCAGGCAGGAAAAGATTCGTTTTAACATAATCTTCATGCGGTATGCATCTCCTGTTCTCCTGCAAACAGTGCTGCGGCAAGACCTGCGCAGAAAAGTACCGGAACGGAAAGAACGCCTGCAAATACGAATGTCATCATTTTTATTTCCTCCTCGTTTGTTTGTGTCTTTAGTATACACGATAAAATATTAAGAAACAATTTCCGATCCGATTAAGATTTGATTAAGAAATACGTAAAGATACAAAAATATTCCCCGATGGGGATCGGGGAACAAAAAATTTATCAGAGTTCAAGCAGAACTTCGCCGCTGTGCATGGCGATCAACCGATCACCGAGGATGCTTTGCAGCAGTTCAAAAGCGGGAGCGCCTGTGCAGTGTCCGGAGAAATACACCGTCTTTTTGGTTTTCAGTTCTTCCGCCGTTTCGCGGATGACCGCCTTTTCCGCTTCGGTATGTTCGGCAGCTTTCATCATGTGGAAACCCGTGATGACATAATCGGGATCATCGCCATACAGCGCGGTAAAGCGGTCGAGAATATTCAGAATGCCGTTGTGTGCACAGCCGGAAAGCAGGATACTTTTTCTGTTCTGCCTCAGGACAAGACATTGCTCGTGTGCAAAATCATCCTGCATGCGCCGACCGTCACGGACGGTTTCCAGTTCGAGGTTGCCGTTCGGAAAACAGCGCCTGCCCGTGATCCCGCTGAAAACGGAAAGTTCATCGTCGATCATCACGTCACCGTCGAGCAGTACGAGGTTTGGTAAGGTCAGGATCCGCGGGTCGATGCCGATGTTCCGATCCCCGTGCACATGCGTTTCGGGTGCGTTTTTCTGCATGTAGACGGGCGCGCCGCTTTTTTGTGCGATGTCGAACAGGGCGCCACTGTGGTCGTAATGCCCGTGACTTAAAAAGATGCGGTCAAGCTGCGAAAGGTCAATGCCCAGCACAGACGCATTGTACAGCGCGGCATCGGTCTGCCCTGCGTCCAGCAGAATTTTCTGCGCGGCAGTCTCGATAAAAAGGCTCAGTCCGTGCTCAAAGCGGCAGAGCGGATGCCCCTTTGTATTTTCGACCAAACAGGTTATACGCATAAGGAACCTCCGTTATAACAGTTCCGGTATATCCAGATGCCGGACAAGCTCGACGCCGCAGCTTTCGGCGAAGGCAAGACAGGCAGCCTCCGTCGCCTCATCGGCGAAAACATCCGGCGTATGTGCGTCCAGCTCGATCAGCGCCTTGCAGCCGACTTCGCCGACAAGCCGCCAGAATACCTTGTTCGGATAATTCCGGTGATCGAGAATACCGAACCGGTTGATGCCGAGCGCCATGTCTGCCCGCTTAACTTCCTCAAGAAACGGCTCGGCATATTTGCGGAAAATCGCGTCACTGCCGGTAAAGTTTATCACGTCGGGGTGCGCAATGTACAGGAATTTTCCGGAGTGTACAGCATCGGTGAGATTTTGAAAAAATGCCGCAAGCCGTATTTCGTCGTCGGAGGCGCGCATGGAAAAATCGCCGTCCTCCTCCCTGCCTATGTAGTGCTGCCCGAGGATCAGATATTCCACGGGGAACTGCGTGATGTAGTCCAGATAGGTATCGAAGGTTTCGGGATAGTATTCTGCTTCAACGCCGATCCGAATGGTGATCCGATCCTTGTATTCCTCCCGCAGGCGGGTCAGAGAATCGAAATAATCCTGTGCTTTTTCAAGCGGGATATGTGCGCCGGAGCGGAAGGTCGGATCGCGGAACGGCATGGGTGTGTGGTCGGAAAAGCCGAGAACGCGGATCCCGGCTTCGATGGCGGCTTCGACAAACGCACGGTCTGATCCGTGCGCGTGGCCGCAGCGTTCGGTATGGGTGTGGTAATTTTCGGTGATCCATTTCATGGGTGTGATACCTGACTTTTCATTTATTGTTGCCGCGGCAAAGGAACTGTGCTATAATACCGTTCGGAAACGGAAGGCGGAGATGTGTATGGGCAAAAGAGCTTCGGAGATCCTGCGGTTTGCCGGCGGCTTTATTGCGTGGGTAATCGGTTCCGGATTTGCGACCGGACAGGAAATATTGCAGTTTTATTCGAGCTACGGACTGTGCAGCTTTTGGGTGGCAGCGATCAATCTGATCGGGTTTTTGTGTATCGGCACCATTTTGCTGACAGTCGGCTTTGAACATAAAGGAGAAGTTTTCAACCACTACGAATACTATTGTGGAAAAGTGTGCGGCAGAGTGTATGCATGGATCATTCCGGCGACACTGGTTTTGCTGATGTCCGTGCTGAATTCCGCGGCGGGAACGACCTGCCTGCAATACTTCGGCTGGAACAAATATATCGGTTCGGCGGGAATGGCGGTTCTGGTTCTGCTCGCGTATTGGATCGGGTTTGAGAAAATGGTGCGGATCGTTTCTTCCGTGGGACCCGTGATGATCGCGTTTTCGATTTTTGTCGGGCTGTATACGGTGTGTCGGGATGCGACCGCGTGGGACGGCGTTGCCGATGGCGTGCAGACTTTGTCCGCTTCACAGGCGGCACCGCACTGGAGCCTCAGTGCCGTGCTGTATCTGTCGCTGAATTTTCTGTGCGGCAGCACCTATTATACCGCACTCGGCAGATCGGCAAACCGGCGTGCAGATGCGAAATGGGGTGCGGTGGTCGGTTCGGTTCTTGTGATGCTGACCATTACCGCGTTAAGTACGGCGATCCTGCTGCATGCGCGGGAAGCGGAGATTTTATCGGTGCCGACACTGTGTCTTGCAAAAAGAATATCGCCTGTATTCGGCGGTGTGTTTTCAGTCGCACTGCTTATGGGAACCTTTTCGTCCAGTTCGACGATGATGTGGTCGTTTTGCAGTCGCTTCTTTGCAAAGGATCGCAGAAAGAACCGTCTGTTTGCTTTGGGTACCGCCGTTGTGACATACTGCCTCGGACTGTATCCGTTCAGCGGACTGGTCGCGGTGATCTATCCGATGATCGGCTATGCGGGGCTGTTTTTTATCGGGTGTGTGGTGTATAAAGGACTGCGAAAAACGGGAGGAAACTGATTTCATTTTATATAATGCCTGCTGAACAAACCAAAATGCTATATAATTCAACCACTTAAACGCATTTTGGTTTGTTCGAAGTGCAAGGTTTTTGGGGTCATTACCGCAAAAACCTTGCACTTGCTGTGCGAACGCTTCGCACAGCAAGCAGGTATTCTAATGGATACTGTAGCCAAAATCGCAGATTTTGGCAGAAAAAGCGTTTCAAAACGCTTTTTCACAAATGCCGACGGCGTGTTGGCATTTGTTCAGTAGACATTATAAAAAAACGGGAAGTCACCTAAAGCAGGACTTCCCGTTTTTTTGCATTCATCAGTCTGTGATGATCTCACCGTAGGTGTTGGGTGCCATGAGTGCCGCGTTTGCTTCATCGGTGTCGATGTGCATGGCAAGCGCGTACTTGGGGCTGACGCGGACAACAACGTCGCCGAAGATCAGAGAACGCTCGGGGGAGTCGATCTTGACGGAAACGATCTGCTTGTCCTGTACGCCGTACTGTTCGGCGTCTTCCGGAGTCATATGTACGTGACGCTTGGCAACGATCACGCCGCAGTCGATGTCCACTTCACCTGCGGGGCCGACCAGCTTGCAGGGTGCGGTACCGGCGATGTCGCCGCTCTCACGAACGAACGCTTCCACACCGATGGTGCGGGCATCCGAAGCGGACAGTTCGACCTGTGTTTCGGGACGAACGGGACCGAGGATGGAAACGGCGGGGAAGCTCTTTTTGGGACCGATGACCTGTACTCTTTCTTCACAGGCAAACTGGCCGGGCTGGGAGAGATCCTTTTTCGGCGTGAGCTGATAGCCCTTGCCAAACAGCGTTTCCAGGACTTCCTGGGTGACATGCAGATGACGTGCGGAGGTTTCGATCAATACGGGTTTGTTCATAATACAAACTTCCTTTCTATGATAAATCTTAAAGTATACGCAGAGGAACGGTCTCGCCGTCGATACGCTTGGCGATTCGCGCAAACGCTTTGCCGGCAAGGCTCTTTTTGGGCAGCGGCTGTCCCTTCGGCAGACGGATGGTAACTTCGGGATCTTCGGGGACAACGCCCAGAAGCCGGATCCCGGAACGGTCGATGGCATCATCAATATTCAAAAGAAAACTGCGCTCGACGGCGGCACGCTGAAAACGGTTGAGTACCAGCCGCAGATCCTCGATGTTGAAATCATTCAGTGTATTTGCCGTGCGCGACGCACTGCGGATGCAGAGTGCGTCCGGTGTGGCGACCACGATCCCGGAATCCGCCATGGCAGCGGCAAGATTAAATTCACCCACAACACCGGCAGGCGCGTCGATGAGGATATAGTCATAGTCGTCCTCGAACAGCGCGACCATTTCCCGCATACGGGCAGGTGTATAGTCCGGATCATTGGTGAGCGGTGCCGCGAGCAGAAAAACGCCGTCTGTTTCGATCAGTGCTTTTTGCGGTTCGCAGACCTCATCGAGGACATCGCCCCAGTCAAAGACCAGCTCACTGCCTGCACGGAGCAGGACATCCAGACTGCGCAGTCCGATGTCACAGTCGATGGCAAGCACGCGCTTGTCCATCTGCTGCAATGCCCGGCACAGACCGACCGTCAATGAGGATTTGCCGACCCCGCCCTTGCCGGAGGCAATGACGATTTTTTTTGCCATGCGTAGCCCTCCTTTTGCATCCTTAACCGATCAGTTCATTTTCCGGCGGAGCCGCTTGGATACTGTCGTTCTCGGAGAAATAGTAGTCGTAAATATCCGCTGCGATCGGCAGCAGAGAGGTAGATGTGGAAACGCCTTCCCCGACCAGACACAATGCGATTTCGGGGTCGTCGTAGGGCGCGAAGGAGACGAAGAAAGCGTTGTTGATTTTGATGGAATGTTTGTTGGAGCCGGTCCAGACAGCCTGTGAGGTACCGGTTTTTCCGGCAACGGAGACCGGCAGACTGCTGAAATATTTTGCACCGTAGCCGACGCGGCAGAAGCGATACATACCGCGCTTGACGATGTCGAGATTTTCTGCGCGGAAGCCTGCTTTGCCGAGAACCTCCGGAACCTTTTCGAGAACGGTTTCGGAATAGTCGTAGCTCTTGATGGACTTGATGAAATGCAGGCTGTACCGTGTGCCGCCGTTTGCAATGATGGAGCAGTATCCGGCAAGCTGAATGGGCGTGAACAGATTGCCCTGTCCGATGGCGGTCTGGATATTGTAGCCCGCGTACCACGGCTGGTTGAGAGACGCTCTGTATTCGGGGCTGTCCATGACACCGACGGACTCGCTCAGCTCAATGCCCGTTTTCTGGGCAAGACCGAGCATGGTACGGTATTCGTTGACCTTGGCATAACCGAGGTTTTTACCGCAGTCGTAGAAGAAAGAGTTGCACGACTCGCACAGTGCCGTGATCACGTTCTGGTAGGAGGTGGTGTGTGCCTGTTCGCATTTGAAGTCCTGCTCCAGATATTTATAGGTACCGTCGCAGAAAACGGTGGAATGTTCGTCGATGATGCCTTCCTCGAGTGCCGCGAGTGCCACGGACATTTTGATTGTGGAACCCGGCTCATATGTACTCAGCAATGCGCGGTTGTAGAGCGGATTTCCGTCTACGTTCTTGACAAGCTCCTCGTAGTCCTCGGCGTAGGTCGTGTTGTCGTAGGTGGGGTAGGTCGCGCAGGCAAGTACCTCGCCTGTATTGACCTTCAGGACGATCGCCGCACCTGCCGACGGAATGGGCTTGGAAATGGAGTTGAGCGTTTCGGCAAGAGAATCCTGCACGACTTTTTGCAGGGGGGAATCCAGTGTGGTGATAATGGTGTTGCCCTGCTGCGGGGCTTCCATGACGGTGGAGGTTTTGGAGCCGTCCGCGTTGGTCGAGATCAGGCGTTTACCGTCGGTACCGCGCAGATAACTTTCCATTGCGCTTTCCAGACCGCTTTTGCCGATCACGTCGTTCATGCCGTAACCGTCGTCCTTGCGTTCCTCGTATTCCTCGGCGCTGATGGCGCCGACTGTGCCGAGAATGTGCGGTGCGATGGTGCCGTCGGCATACTCACGGTAGGAAACAATATCCACCGTAACACCGCGGTAGTAGGCGCTGTTTTCCTTGATCTTGGCAACGAGCTTGGTGGGGACGTCCTCCGCGAAGGTATACGGATAGCTTGCGGAAAAGGCAAGACGTTTCATTTCGTACCGTACGGAAGCGATCTTGCGCGCGTCCTGCGGGCTGTAATCCTCCAGATGGAACATGGAGATCAGTGCGTCCATGCAGTTCTGCGCGGTCGCATAGTCATTGAGGTTCAGAAGGTCGCGTCCCTTCATGACGGAGATGTCGTATTCACGGTCCTCCACGTAAGTATATACGCCGCGCGCGTCACAGGCGATCGGCAGATTATCGACCCATTCCTCTTTATTGACCTCGAACAGACGGATCAGACTGTAAATCAGTGCGTTGCGTTCGGGATCCTCCGTCGGGAAATTGGTACTTTCAAAAATGACGGAGTTTCCCTGCCGGTTGGTGACAAGGGGATTGCCGTTGCGGTCAAGAATTTCGCCGCGTGTGGCTACGATCCGTGAGGTTCGAGAGGAAATCGAGCCGATCACGGAATATTCGTCGGCGTCGATGATCTGGATCTTGATCAAAGTGCAGACGAACAGCACGACGATGGCAAGCAGGATGCACAGCATGGTGATGATGCGTCCTTTACTGATGCGTTCCATCGGTGAAAATACCTCCTTTCCGTAGTGTTCCGAATTTTCAGCGGTCGTCGAAACGCCGTTCCAGTGCGCGAATGGGGAAATAGAGGATCGGCACGAACAGCAGCGAATAGACGATGGAGGGAATGTAAAAGGTCAGAATTTTGTAAGCGCCGTCCAGATGTCCGCCGATCACAAAGTCGCGGATAAAACAGCACACCGCATGCAGCGTCAGCGCACCGGCACTGAGCAGTACGGCGGTTACGATGTTATTGCGCAGAATGTGTGTGATCAGACAGCCGCACGAAAAGGCGATGATCGTCATCAGAATGGATTGAAAATTGCTGCCGGACGGCGAAACGCTGTCCCAAAGCAATCCGGCAAAAACGCCGTAGAACATGCCGGGAAGTTCCTGCTCGAACATGGCAATGCACACCGCTGCCGGAATCAGCGGCATCGCGCGGATCCCGCCGAAGGACGGCAGAAAGCCGCCCGTGTTCTGCAGCAGAGCGACCAGAAGTATGCCGGCTGCCAGAGCCAGACGGCGTATGTACATATTCCGATTGTCAAATTCACGTTCTGTCAGCATGGTGCTCCTGTTCAGTTCGAGAAATTGGTGATGATGAATACGTCGATCAGGTTGTCAAAGTTCACATAGGGCTGGATGATCGCGTAAGAAGAAATATTTTCGGTGGCGTCGGTGATTTCGGCGACTTCCCCGATGAGCAGATCCTTCGGGAAGATGCCGCCCGTACCGCTGGTGCAGACGATGCCGCCGGTGGACATGGCAGTGGTGCGCGTAGCCCCTGCCAGACGGATCAGTCCGTTGTCGGCAAGGGAAGCGGTCGTTTCCACATAGCCGGCTTCACGGGTACGGATCTCGTATGCACTGACAAACACGGACGGATTGAGCAGTGTACTGACCGTGCATTGCGTGGGACTGACGGCAGTAACGACGCCGACCAGATATTTTTCATAGATCACGGGATCGTTGACATGTACGTCGTGGATTGAGCCGCGATTGAGCGTCATGGTGCCGTACAGATCGGTCGGGTCGTCGGAAATATTGGAGGCAGGCTGGAATTTGTAATCGGGATGTTCCTCTTTGATTTCCAGAAACTTTTCATACAGCTCGACCTTCTGTTCGAGCTGCTCATAGTCCACGACCTTTTCACGGCTTTCCGCCAGCTTTTTCTGGAGCTGATCGACCTGCCCCTTGTAGTAGGCGGCAGAGCGGAAATACAGCCGCAGATTGCCCAGACCGTCGGCAGCCTTTGCGGCGACGCGGTTGACGGGCGTGAAAACGAAGCTGACCACCGAGGTAAACGGCGACTCTTTTTCGTTGGTCAGCGCGGCGATCGCCGAGCCGCACAGCAGTACCGCCAGCACCGCCAAAAACGCTTTGAACGTATAGCTTTTCAGAAACTGTTTCATGGCGCGTTACCTTTTATTGCCGAATTTTGCAAGCGTCGTGCTTTCCAGACAAATGCCCGTACCGTCCACAACGCAGTCCAGCGGCTTTTCCGCGACGACGACGGGAATATGCGTTTCGTCTGCGATCAGACGATCCAGTCCGCGCAGCAGCGCACCGCCGCCGGTCAGCATGATGCCGTGGTCGATAATATCGGAAGCCAGTTCGGGGGGTGTTTTTTCGAGCGTCATTTTGACCGCTTCGAGGATCGCTTCTACCGTATCGGCAAGCGCTTCGCGTACTTCCTCGGAGGTGATCTCCACGTGCTTCGGCAAACCGTCCATCAGGTTGCGCCCTTTGATATGCATGGCGCCTTCACCGTCGTAGGGGTATGCGGAACCGATCTTGACCTTGATCTCCTCGGCAGTACGGTCTCCGACAAGCAGATTGTATTTCTTTTTGATATAGGCAATGATCGCTTCGTCAAAGGTGTTGCCCGCCACACGTGCGGAACGGGAGGTCACAATGTCGCCGAGCGAAATGACCGCGACCTCTGCGGTGCCGCCGCCGATGTCCACGACCATGCTGCCCGTAGGTTCTCCGACAGGCAGACCCGCGCCGATCGCGGCAGCCATCGGCTCCTCGATCAGACTGACAAATTTTGCGCCCGCACTCTTGGCGGCGTCGTAGACGGCACGGCGTTCGACCTCCGTGACACCGGACGGGATACAGATCATGACACGTGCCCGGCTGAACGGAGAAGTGCTTGCAGCACGGTGAATGAATGCCTTGAGCATTTCGGAGGTGATCTCGAAATCGGCGATCACGCCGTCCTTCAGCGGGCGGACAGCCGTAATGGAACCGGGCGTGCGTCCGATCATTTCCTTGGCTTCCGTGCCGACGGCGACGACCTTGGGCGGATTGCTGCGCTGATCGACTGCCACGACGGAAGGTTCACGGATGACGATGCCCTTTCCCTTTACGAACACCAGTGTGTTCGCGGTGCCGAGATCAATGCCGATGTCCTGTGAAAATAACATGGAGGCTCCTCCTTGAATTATTTGAACTGAATATTTTGCAATACTGCGTCGAAATCTACGCTGTCATACTGATCCTTGGAAGCGGTGCAGGCGACCTGAATGACGGTGCCGTAGTCGTTTTCGACCAGATAGACACAGCGGATGATTTCATAGAAGGTGTATTTTTCACACACGGCACGCAGTCCACCGAGTGTGGTTTCGGTCTGATCGTAGCCGAATTCCGCGTCCAGCGCGGCGCGGTCGTTGTCCAGCCGTTCCAGTGCGGCATTGAGGGAAGCGTCGATACCGGGATCGACGGTGACCTGCGCACCGGTACTTTTCTGTTCCAGAATGATCTGAAGCTGACCGGTCTGTTCCCAGCCCTTGGGCGGCGTTACGGTGCAGTACTGATTTTCGACCGTTTTTCCTTTTTGCACCATGTTCGGGAACGTGACGGCGTTGGTCTGGTATTCTCCGGCGGCATAGGTGCCGTTTTCCGTAGGTGCGGCAATGGGCTGTTTGCTGTTGCTGTCCGTGCCGACCTCGACAAGATTGCCTGCCGCATCGACGACCGTAACGCCGGAAGCATCGGTCATAATGACGTGTTCCATGCCTTTTTTATCCACGATCAGTGCGCCGTAGGGGGATTTTTTGCTGCCGCAAGCGGTCAGTGTACACAGTACGGCAAGGAATGCCGTAAAAGTAAGGATCGTTTTTTTGTTCATTAGTATGTCCGTCCTTTTCAGATAAAAACAAAATCAGGATTTGATTTTTTTGGGTTTTTCCGTTTCACCGATCTCCACGATGATAAACGCGAGTGTCCACAGAAGGCCGCTGAGTGAAGCGCCGAACATCAGGAACCCTGCAGAGGAAATGCGCAGCGTGGACAGATGGATCATGGAGCTGAACAGGGACTCTAAAATGCCCTCCTCCATGAAGCCCAGTTCGGTGATGCCGATCGTGCCGTCGAGATACGGTGCGGCAAACGCTTTAAACGAAACGAACAGTCCGATCACGCACAGAGCCGAGACGCCGAACAGGATCAGCACGGGGAGCTTTTTCTTCTGAAACACGGCGACACATGCCGTGGCGATACCCAGCAGCAATATCACGGCGAGGAAAGCGCCGGAGGTGATCAGCTCGGGCATCGTCTCGCGCACGGGTTCGCTCAGCTTATTGTCGCCGAAGCCGTCGAACATGGCGCTTCTGCTGAAAAACAGCTTGTAGATGTCGTAAAGGCTGATGTCCTCACCGACAAGGGATTTGGAAATGGAAATGTCGCCGACGATCTGGATCATCGGAGAGAAGATCGCAAGCGGAATCACGCACAGCGCGAGAATAACGGCGACCGCTTTAAAAACGATTTTATATGCCATGATCGGTCTCCTTTCTTATTTCCAGGAGGAATTGAGCGCGACGGAACGGTTCATGATGATCTTGTCGGGCGTGCTGTCCTTATCTGCACAGAAATATCCCTGACGCATGAACTGGAAGGCGTCGCCCGGCTTTACATTGCGCAGACTGCCCTCGAGCAGACAATCATTCAGCACGACAAGGGAATCGGGATTGAAATGTGCTTCGTAGTCATCGCCGGGATCCTCGACGTTGAACAGACGGTCATACAGACGTACCTCCGCTTTTACACAGTCGGCTGCGCTGACCCAGTGCAGCGTACCCTTGACCTTTCTGCCGTCGGGCGTTGTGCCGCCCTTGGATTCGGGATCATAGGTGCAGTGCAGGCAGGTGACATTGCCGGCGTCGTCCGTATCATAGCTGTTGCAGCGGATATAGTATGCACCCTTGAGACGCACTTCATTGCCGGGGAACAGACGGAAATATTTCTTGACGGGTTCTGCCATGAAGTCGTCCTGCTCCACGTAGATCTCGCGGGAGAACGTGACCTTGCGCGTACCCATTTCGGGATGGTCGGGATGCATTTCGACGTCCAGTGTTTCGGTCTGTCCTTCGGGGTAGTTGTCGATGAAGACCTTTAACGGATGCAGAACTGCCATGGCGCGCGGTGCCGTATCGCCCAGCGCGTCACGGGCACATGCCTCCAGAAGACCGTAATCCACGACGCTGTTGGCTTTTGCCACGCCGACACGCTCGATGAAGTCGCGGACAGCCTTTGCCGGATAGCCGCGGCGGCGGATGCCGGACAGCGTGACCATACGGGGATCATCCCAGCCGCTGACGATGCCGCGCTCGACCATTTCCAGACATTTCCGCTTGCTGGTGACGCAGTAGTTGAGATTCAGACGCGCAAATTCGATCTGACGCGGCGGCTCCTCGAAACCGATCTCCTGAATGAACCAGTTGTACAGCGGACGGTGATTTTCAAATTCGAGAGAACAGAGGGAATAAGTGACGCCCTCTTTTGCATCGGACAGCGGATGTGCAAAGTCGTACATCGGATAGACGCACCATTTGTCACCGGTCTGATGATGATGTACGTGCGCAATGCGGTAGATGACCGGATCACGCATGTTGATGTTGGGAGAAGCCATGTCGATCTTGGCACGCAGTACCTTTGCGCCGTCCGGGAACTCACCCTCCGTCATGCGGCGGAACAGATCAAGGTTTTCCTCGACGGAACGGTCACGGTAGGGACTGTTTTTGCCGGGTTCGGTGAGAGTGCCGCGGTAAGCACGGATCTCCTCCTGCGACAGGTCGCAGACATATGCCT
>R27__coassemble_975_pt1 | contig 14736 bp, 12 predicted proteins | sample R27__metabat2_high_PE_029 | metagenome-assembled genome bin R27
GGAAGTCCGGATGTATAAATCAGACCGAAACTGTCAACACTTTCCCTGTCAGAAAAAGGAGGGACGAAAATGACGCTTGCCATTGTTACCGTTTCCATGTTCACACTGCTCGGAATCGCGCTGTCTGTTTCCGCCGCCGTCTCCGATAAAATGTCGCGGGACAACATGCGGGATATGACCGTGCGCGGTGCGCTGCAAAAGAGATATTGATGAACAGAACCGCCCGACTTTTTTCGGACGGTTCTGCTGTTTGGGAGTGAAAGTATGCGAATCGCTTTTTTTGATACAAAGCCCTATGACAAGCCGGCATTTGAAAAATACGGTGCAGAGAACGGGGTCGCGTTCACGTTTTTCGAGACGAAGCTCAGCGCAGACACCGTGCGTCTCTGCGACGGCTTCGACGGCATATGCGCGTTCGTCAACGACGATCTGAACGCCGACGTATTGGACAAGCTGTATGATTTCCGCATTCCCGTTGTCGCACTGCGCTGTGCAGGCTTCAACAATGTCGATCTGCGCCACGCCGACGGCAAGGTGCAGATTCTGCATGTGCCGGCATATTCTCCCCATGCCGTTGCGGAACATGCCATGGCAATGCTGCTGACCTCGATCCGCCGTACACACAAGGCGTACCTGCGCACAAAGGATTTCAATTTCAGTCTCGAAGGGCTGACCGGCTTTGAGCTGTACGGCAAAACCGTCGGGATCATCGGCACCGGAAAAATCGGCCGTGTGTTCGCACAGCTTTGTAAAGGGTTCGGGATGCGCGTGCTCGCCTACGACCCGTTTCCGTCAGACAGCAGTCTTTCATATGTGCCGCTTGAAACGCTCTTTCGGGAAAGCGACGTGCTTTCCCTGCACTGTCCGCTGACCGCCGAGACCCACCATATCATCCGCGCCGAAACACTTGCGCAGATGAAAAAAACGGCGATCCTCCTGAACACCTCACGCGGTGCGCTGATCGACGCAAAAGCATTGCTGCAAAGCATTAAAGAACGGCAGATCGGCGCGGCGTGTCTGGACGTCTACGAGGAGGAGTCCGACGTTTTCTTCGAGGATTTTTCGGGACATATCGTCGAGGACGATACGCTTGCACGACTGATTTCCATGCCGAATGTTCTGGTCACCTCACATCAGGCATTCCTGACCGAGGAAGCGCTCGACAGCATCGCCGAAACGACTGTGCAAAACTTCCTGTCCTTTGCCGCGACCGGAAGCTGCCCGAACGCGCTATGCTGTCACGCAGATATAAAAAACGTCCGCCGCTCTTTCTGAACGACGGACGTTTCTGTTTTCTTAAGGCAACACCGCACAATTGGGGTGTGCGGCATTACCTTAGACGAACCATGCCTGAATGGGGCCGAACAAACGGACAAACGCCATGATCCCTTTCCAGATCCATGCGGCAATGACCGACGTATTCGGAATCGGGTTTTCATACGCCGTATAAGCGTCATCCGGCAGCGAGGACAGATCGAGACAGATGCACGGACGCACCCCGATGTGCGTATAGTTCACATCCCGATAGGAATCCGCCGAGCAGTACCCGTCAAAATAGACCTTGTTGACCATATCGGCCGCATAGCCCGGTGCGCACATCCACCAAAGGCTGTTGCCCTTGTACCCCGAAAAAGGCAATGCATACACTTTCAGCCCCTGACATTTCGCATAGTCCGTGCCCCTTGCGCGTCTTGCATGATCCGCCACGGAGATCCAGTGATTGAAGCCGTAGTCTTCGTTGATGACATCCCGTCGGCTGAGCAGAAACACCTGATCCGTTACCGAAGCCGTTACAAGCGGCTTGCTGCGCGGGAAGCTGTACAGCAGGCTTTCATGTTCCCGCAGGGCAGCTTGTTCCTCGGACGTGAAGGCGGTCTCGTAAAAATCGGCATTCAGCCATGTCCGCAGGGTACTGTACGCATAATCGTAGCCGTGCTGCGGATCGTTGTTACGGTCAAACGGCTGCGCGTCGAGCAGCAGCTCGCTCATGCAGATGCCTTCCCCGGCATCCAGCACACGCCACACGATCGGCGCATAGGCAAACCAATACACCGTATTCGGCACATACCCGTTTCGCTTCTGATAGGAGATCCCGCTGCCGTCCGTTCTTTTGCCGCGGTTTTTCGCAAACATGACCGCTCTGTACATTTTGCCGTTATATGCCGCGTCCGCAAAGCGCATACCGTCCGACTCCCGCCATTCCGCCGCAATACCGTTCAGCGCTGTCAGAAGCGCCTCATCCTGCACGGCATCCTGTGGGAACATACCGAATTGAATATGGGAAGAATCCGATGCAAACACGGGAACGGTGATCTGCACGATCAAAGCAACGGTCAATACTATGCAGAAAAATAATTTCGTTTTTTTCATAAGCATTAATCAATCCGGATCGTCAGATCTGACATCGGGTAGGTGGAACAAGGATGGATATAGCCGAACTTGATGTCTGCCAATCGCCTGCCGTCGGTATTGGACGGAATGAACACTTCGCCGCCGAGCAGCTTGGAACGGCAGAAACCGCATTCTCCGCTGCGGCAGCGTGCGGGTGCCTCGATGCCTGCACGTTCAAGCGCCACAAGAATACTCTCGTTGGAAACGCATTGCACAACCGTCTGAACTCCACAGCGTTCCACGGTCAGCTTGTATGATAATCCTGCCTTATCCATCGGGAACCCGGGGATCGCCTCTGCTTTGGATGCGGAGGAAAACAGCTCAAAACGGACATACTTTTTGCGGATGCCGAGCTTTTCGATCTCCCCCGCTGCAAATTCGTACATCGCCTTGGGACCGCACAAAAAAATGCTGTACGGCTCGTCCTGCGGTGCATATCTGCGGATCATTTCCGTGTCGATAAAGCCCTGCTCACAGCCGTTCTCCCGCGCTTCGGAAAGCACGTAAACGACCCGGATTTTTTCATGCTGCGCCAAGGCGTCGAGTTCCTTTTTGAATACCAGATCATCAGCGGTCCTTGCACCGTACAGCAGTACAAGATTCGCGTCACAGGTGCCGTCCGCAACAGAACCTGCCAACGACAGAAACGGTGTGATACCGCTGCCGCCCGCGATCCCGACAACGGTTTTTGCGTCGCGGATCGGCTCGTACACAAACGTACCCTCGGGAGAGTACGCCGTAATCGTATCCCCGACCCGGATATTGTCCAGAATATATCCCGACACAAAGCCGTCCGGCACACGCTTAATCGTCAGATTATAAAAGCCGCTTCGTGCATCGTTGGGCGTAGATGCAATGGAGTACGGACGAGTCACGATACTGCTGCCGATTTTCATTTGCAGCGTCAGATACTGTCCGGCGCGGAAAGGCGCTAACTTTTTGCCGTCCGCAGAGGCAAGAATAAAGCTCTTGACATCCGCGGAATGCTCGATGATCTCCCGGACACAAAGGCGCATCTTCCCGGGATGATTGAGCTTTGCCAGCTCATTGATCGGGTAGGTCTTCGGCACGGGCTTTGCCGAGCCGCTCTCCAGCTTCGCTTTTCTGGTCGGGATCATCTTGGCAAAATTCAAAAGATCCAGCGTGTTGGACTTGACGATAAACTTCCGCTTGCTCATGCCTGTGCCTCCTTCTGCTGTTTTTTCAGGATTCGGTTCGCCGTCTGGTAACCGTTGGTATAGGCGGAGCCGAAGCCCAGAAGCTGTGCGCCGTAGCCGCCTGCAAAATACAGGTTCGGGATCAGATCCTCGGAAGCAGGCATCAGCAGCCGCTGCACGATACCGTCCCACTTTTCCGCGCTGTACCCGTAAATCGTACCCTGCGGCGCATCGGCATACCGCGCATAGGTTGCGGGCGTGGCGATCTCGATTTCTTCGATGGCGTCACGGATTTTTGTGCCGGTCGCTTTTTCAAAATTGTCGATCATCTTATCGGCAACATATTCCTTCGTTTTGACGTAATCCTTTTCATCGACACGGCTCCAGCAGTCCTCGGTATACAGCGTCGTGAAATACAGGATCGTCGTCCCCTCCGGAGAACAATCCGGAACGGCGCGGTTCAGACAGCATGTCGCCTGTGCGTTGTTGCTTTCAATACTCGCCATACTCTGCACCTGTTGTACCGTATTGGCGGTGTCGTAGATCATATAGCAGTGTTCTTTTATGCCCAGCTCGTCCGGGGACTTGTCAAGACCGAGGAACATGGTAAAGCCCCGTCCCGCAAATTTACGCGCATTGGTGTGGCGCACTGCCATTTCCGGCAGATCTTTGGGATCGATCATCCTGGCGATCGCGTTATGCGGCGCGGCATTGCAAACGATACAGTCCGCATATTCCGTTTCCTCCCTGCCCTGTACATGTACGCCGACCGCTTTACCGTTCTGCATAACGATCCGATCCACAAAGCTGTTGAGCCGGATTGTGCCGCCCAGCTCCTCAAAGCGCTCCTGAAATGCGCAGCTCAGCTCGTGACTGCGGCCTTTTGCGCAGACGGCACCGAAATTGATATACCGATCCACAAGGCCCATATAGTGAATAAAGCTGAGCGTATCCGTATCGACGCCGAGATAACACCAGTAAGCATTGAAAATGTCGCGCGCTTTTTTCGGGATCCCCGCCGCTTTCAGCACCTCGTTCGTGGAATACGGCGCAACACGCACAAAGTCCATGTGATCCTCAAGAACATCCTGCACCAACTGTCCGTTGACCGCACGGATATTGCCGAAGAAATCTCCCGTTTCCCGCAGCCGCTCTCCGAGCGCGAAAAGTGCTTCCATTTTCTGCCGGGAGCCGGGAACATACTGCTCCATTTTGTCAATATACGCGCCCACCCCAAACGGCATGGTCACGTCCAGCTTGTCCGGATCGGACAGCGTAATCATACGATAGGCGTCCGGAATCCGGCACCAGTCGATTTTTTCATGCACACCCAGTTCCTCGAATATTTTACGGATGTTGCCCGCACCGGGTACACAGCCGTAGGAGCTGAGCTCATGCAGAGAGGCTTCGAACTCAAAACGTCCTCTTTTAAAGCTCGTCGCATATCCGCCGGGCACGTTATGCTTTTCCAATATCAGTACCTTCTTGCCTGCCTTGGCAAACGTGACCGCAGCAGACAGACCGCCGTTGCCTGCGCCGATCACGATAACATCCCATTTTGCCATACTGTACCTCCGTTAAACAAAATCGCAGCCGCAGGTTCTGTCGGGCAGACGTACACCGACGGCAGTTTTTCAGAAGAATATTGTTTCCGACAACGCTGTCGAGAAACTGACTGTTCAATCGGGATCGCCGGGCGGCAATTCCATTCCCGCCGCAATTTGTGCGGTATTGCCTTACTTAATTGTATTATACCATAAAGTACCGCGGAATCAATACGTTTTTCTTGCGCCTGCTGTGAAGTTGTGCTATACTGTTCAGCGAAAATGCCGGAAGGAGTGCTTTCCCTTGGAAATCGTAACGAACTTTTTGCTGTCCGTGCTGACGACTGCCGGACTGATCCTGTCCCTGCTGCCGAACCTCTGCGGACTTGTCACCACCTATGCTCCGGAGCAGGACGACATTCTGCTCAACTGCGCTGTCGTTTCCGATACACATGCCGACAGCAATCTCTTTCGGGACAGAACCGACACCCTGCGCAAAGCATACGCGGGAATTGGGGAAAGCTCTCGAAAAATTGATGTATTGCTCAACATCGGAGACATCACAAACAGCGGTTCCAAAAAGGATTACCGCACACAAAAGCGCCTGGAAAAAGCCTATATCCGTCCGTCACACACCGTAGCGTGCTTCGGCAATCACGACTCGTGGAACGGCAGTGCCGATCCGCATTACGACGAAGCCAAGCGGCTGTATCTGCAATACATTGCCGGCAAGGGTATTGACAGCAAAACGGTGTACTATGCCGCGCAGATCGACGGATACTATTTTATATGTCTGGGTACGGAAAGTCTCGACCTGCACGAAAATCTGCCGACCTATTCCGCCGAACAGCTTCAATGGTTTGACCGCATGCTGACCGAAGCCGAAAAAACCGACCTGCCCGTTTTCGTTCTGTCTCACCTGCCCATTACCGGACGCAACGGCATCGGCAGTTCCCCGCTTCCGCAGACGGTAGATGAAATTTTGCAAAGCCATGCCGGTTCCGGCAAGCCCATCTTCTTTTTCAGCGGACACTGCCACGACTTTACGCCGGCGATCCTCGACAGCGCAAACAATGTGTACTACATCAACATGCCGAGCACGGAATACAACGACCAGACCGAATATGTCTGCAATGACAACGGCGGCATGGGACTTGCCATGGAGATCTATGCGGACAAAGTGATCCTGAAAGCCAGAAACTACATCACCGATCAATGGATCGACGGATACCGCTTCGAGATCACATTCTGAAAAATCCAGGAACTTAAAATCGCCCGCCAAAAGGAATTTGCTTCCTCTTTGGCGGGCAGTTTTTATAGCGTAACAAACCGGGATTTGACCCCTCAGACTCGCTTCGCTCGCCAGCTCCCCTTTCAGGGGAGCCTTGCCAAAGAGCAAGTAATTTGACCTCCCCTGAAAGGGGAGGTGGCAAAGCCACAGGCTTTGACGGAGGGGTACAAATCCTGATTTGTAAAAATGAATTGCATAAAGCCGAGATCCTTACAACAAAAATCTCGGCTCCATTTATGAATATGTTTTATGACAATTATACAAAAATAAAATAGTTCAAAACGTTCAAGGCATCATGCCACCGGGATGAATCATTTTCATGAACATATTGTGGAATAAGGTTATAATGTTCTGGAAAAAGTTTCCGTAGGCCAGCAATATTTGAGAACAGTAGTAACCGTTGATATCTTCGTCAATGCCATATTCTTTACTGCACCAGTCAACCTCGCTGCCGTTCACATTAACAATAAGATTTTCTGCAGGAGCATAACCCTCTTCAAATGAAATGGTAAATGAAATTTCATAACGGTTTTTGCAGTAAAACTTTTTCTGAAATGTATTCGTATTAAGCTCGTATGCACCCATTACATCAAAAAGTGCTTCTGCCGTTACGCCTTCGGTTTCGGACTTCACAACATCACTCTTAGCATAGGCATTAACCTTCTGACCTGCTTTTGGTGCGGCGATGGTAATATTAACTTCATTTACCAACTTGTCTTTTTTTGCTAAAGTAACATCGGTATAAGCATAGGCGCTGTAAACAGAACCGAATCTCATTGTCTGTGCAAGTGTTCCCGTAAATGTGAAATATGTTTCCTTGAGGGCGTTGTCGATAATTCCGTTGATATACTGATGATAGGTAATGCCTGTTGAGCTTAAGAATGACTGGATTTTAGCCTGATCAGGGTCATAAGCACCATACATAGCCACTCTGAGTTTCATTACATCAGATGTATCTACAGGATAGTATTTCCATGCTTCCGAATCCGGAGCAAGCTTGCCTTCGGCAACATCTTCGACCTTCACAGTCTTTGAAACAATTGTTTTTGATGAAATATTATTGCCGTCGCTGTCCTTGGCAAATATAACAAAATCGAAGCTTACATTACCGCTGTAACCTTTTTTGTCAATCACTTCCTGAGCAAGCACTGTCAAATAAGGAAGCATTTTTTCACGGGAAACTGTTGTGTTGGATGTGGTGCCGAATCCCCATACCATAGAACCGTTAACATAAACACTCCATGTGTACTTTGCTGCGCCTTCAAAACTATACTCAACAGAATAGTCGCTGTTCCATTTAATGTCCGTGATTTTCGGTGCCTCTGCAAAAGCACTGAGAGAAAGTGTTCCGAAAAGCATAAGAACCGCAAGGATAAAAGAAATAACAGACTTTGTTTTTTTCATTTCTCGTGACCCCTCCATACAATAAACTTGTAAAGTATATTAGCATATCTTAAGCGGAATTGCAACATATAATCAGAAGTAGCGGAACTTCAGTCGTATAGAAGCATGATAAATTCGGATTTATCGAATCCTCCCGATAAACCGGGATTTGACCCCTCAGACTCGCTTCGCTCGCCAGCTCCCCTTTCAGGGGAGCCTTGCCAAAGAGCAAGTAATTTGACCTCCCCTGAAAGGGGAGGTGGCAAAGCCACAGGCTTTGACGGAGGGGTACAAATTCTGATTTGTCCGATTCAGCTCCGCGTCCTCCGCATGTTCAATCGCATACGCCGGAACCGTACAGCCCTCCTGTCTTCTTTGAAGGATTTCGTCCCGTACCATTTCACTCAGCTGTATATCCCCGATCATTTTTACGCTCCTCGGTGTTTTATTTCAGATATTTTTCCGCATATTCCAGAAGGAGTTCATCGGATTTCACTTTGTATTCCGGGTCGGATTTCAGGAGATGGTCGGAGTTGGGGTAGCATAGATATGCATGCTCCACACCGTACTGCTCCAGCTTTTCGATCAGTTTCTCTGCCTGTGTGGGCGGAACGGTCGTATCCTTTGCGCCGTAGAAAACCAGTGTCGGTACGGTATTCTCATTGACATATTCCACGGGGCTGACTTTTTTGAAAAACGGGATCGCTTCCTCGTAGGAACCGATCTCTCTGCCGGCGCCACTCAACCAAAGATATACTTTGCAGAGTATTTCCGGTGAGTTAATATCCGAGTTCCAGATCATGTCGTATGCGGAAATGTCCGTAATGCCGCAGTAATCCACCGCAGCCACGGGCTTCATCGGGGCTTTCTCACCCATCGTATACGCATACATCAGCGCCAGCTGACACCCTGCGGATATACCGACCGGCATCAGCTTATTCAAATCTACGCCGCGTTTGGCAGCCGTTTCCCGGATCGCCTCCAGCGCCATGGAAATATCCTCTAAATTGTCGTACAGACTGACCGTATCGCAATTGTCGCGGAAGTTCAGCGTCGCACTTGCGTACCCTTCCCGACTGAGCTTGTAACAATCGTCTCTTAATGTACTTTTGTCACTGCTCATCCAGCCGCCGTGCACATACAGTATCAGTCCCGCATCCCCTTTTAAGCGGCGCGGCAGATAAAGATCGACCTGCTGCTTCGCGTCCTCACCGTAGGGAATATTGAGATAAATCCTCGTTCCCGTAAAAATACCCGTCACGATCGGACAAACGGCAAAAAAGATCGCCATGAAAAAAGAGACGAGCGGTTTAAAAAACGCGGTTATTTTTTCCTGCATCACTCAACACCTCTATGCAATAAATTTACCAGTTCCCGCTGCGTTTGTCAATAGCGGCATCGCACAGGTGCTTGCGGATTTCGACGAATCGTGCTATAATACAGTCAATCCATTCCGCAGCATTTGCGGGGAAAGAAGGAATAATATGTTTACGATCCACGCCGAACCCCTTACCAATGAAGCCTTCGCACCGTTTGGAAGCTTTTGCAAAATGGACGCCCCGGAGGGTTACGCACTGCAGGGTGCGCTGCACCGTTATTTCCCCGACCGTCTGACCGCAGGCGCATGGAAAAATATTGGCTTTTCTCCGATCCTTGTCAAAAAGCCCGCACAATATGTCATTACCCAGCAGGAATATCATACCACCACATGGGAAATGATCCTGCCGCTCAACGACGACATGATCCTGCACTGTGCGCCCGCTTCTGCCGGAACACCCGTCAACGAATACGCCAAAGCGTTCATCGTTCCCAAGAATACGCTCGTGCGCATCAATGCCGCGATCTGGCACCTCTGCCCGCTTCCGAAAACGCAGGATGAGCTGTGCGCCATGATCGTTCTGCCCGAATGTACCTATGCTAACGACTGCACAGTCATCGATCTGCCTGCCGAACAGCAGTTTGAGATCGTGATCGACTGATTTCGCCGCATAAAAAACGGTCTGCCGAACCGTCACCGGAAAATTCCGATGTGTTCGGCAGACCTTTTTTATTCTGTTATCTGACTGTCGGCTTTGCGGTATACGCTTCGACCATCTTCAAGAAGCCGCTGATGATATTGGAAGCGGTGCCTTTGCCTGCGGACAGAAGTTCATCCGCATCATCACCGAAGGAATTGCCCCATGTGTTATTGACGGCATAATCCTTTTCTTCAAACATATTGGAATGCAGCAGATTCACGCCTAAGAAGGAATAATAATTGTCAGGCACAACATAGCCGATGTAGTCGTTTGCAAAGCAGATGCAGTGGATGTCGATGGGATCGTTGAACTTGGCACATTCCTCCGTCATGGAAGCATACTGCCATGCCTTGCCGCTCCATGAGGAATCGGCATCGGTTCCGCCGCCGTGGAACACCTCGGGGTACATCTCCGCGGGATACAGACCGAATGCCATGCGATGTCCGAGCTCCAGATAACCGACCTCGGAGGGCAGGCAGACATTGTCCACGCCCCAGCCGGTACGGTAAGCCACGTTGTCCACGAGCTTCAGGCGGCATGCCCAGTGCAGCAGATAGTTGGAGGTCGTCACGGTAATCTCGCCGTAGTGATTGTTGATAACGGGCGCGAGTTCTTCCTCGCCGTCCTTTGCCGCAGCCTGTACCGCATCGGTAAATTCATTGGCAAGTGCGATCGTATCGGTCAGGTCGCCGTAGACAGGAGTACCGTCATCCCGCGTCAGTGCAGACCAATCCAGCACCTTGCCGTCCTTGTCCTTGTAGTTTGCAAGCGCAGCCTTTACGTCGTCGGCAGTCAGCTTGTATGCGGGGTCAATACCCGGGCCGCCGGCTTCACTGAGCTGACCGACCGCACCCTGCAGGAACAGGAAGTTGTAACCGTCATTCTGGAAGTTCTGATCCATGTAGTAAATATAGTCGCTGGAAGCATAGCCGTTGGACTTGACACTGGTGGTCGTCGGGTGACAGGTGATATTGGCAACATAAGTCTCACGGCTGCCGTCCGCCGGTGCAAAACGCAGGATCGCTGCATCCGGCAGCTTCTGCATCACTTCACGCTTGTCGCCATAGAATGCGGACAGATCTGCCGTATCGTAATAGAGGGCGCCGTCCTTCATGTTTGCGATTGCAGTGTCGATCGCCTTTGCTGCGACGTTGATGACATTTTCTTTGAAATGATCGGTCGGTGCGTTGAGCTTTTCGGTCAGGAAAGGCAGATGGAACAGACCCGCGGCTGCAAGCCCGAGCAGAGAAGTGGAAACGCCCTGCGTATCCAGTGCGGAGTGGCAGTGTGTTGCGGAAACATTGATGCCGGAAATCTTCGTACCGCTCTTTGCGGCAGACTCCAGAACCTTTGCGCGGATCTGACGGATCGTGCCGGAACCGACACCCAGACCGTCCACAACTGCCAGAATGACAAGACCGTCACCGGTTTTGTCGTCCAAAGCCACGACACGAACGCGCTGGTCGTCCAGAACGCCCTGCGCCTGCGGACCCTTTTTCAGCGTCGGGGAATTTTTGGATGTGATGGATGCACTGTTGCCCAGATAGTATTTGCCTGCTTCATAGTCGTCCGGAATGACGGAAGCGGAAGCATAGCCCAGACGCCAACCGGCGCCATCGACGGGTTCGGTGCGATAAGCGTCGCGTCCGAAAAGGATGTTCTCTTTTTCGGGGGTATATTCGCTGATGTTTTCCCAGCCGGGAATGGGCGTAATGGCGCAGATCCCCTTCAGGATCCCCTGCGCTAAAACGCTGAGTACGTTTGCAAAGCGATGATACCGTGCGGCAGCTTTGCCATGCAGTGCGACCTCCCGCTCGTAGTCCGCCCGACTCAAGTCAAAGTCGGAAGCGATGGAAAGGGAGTCCTCTGCTTTCAGCGCATACGCCGCAGGCGCGGTGATGCCGCAGAGCAGAGAGAGACACAAAAGAAGCGCGAACAGCTTTTTGAATGTTTTCATGATGACCCTCCTTACGGAATTTGTCCGAAATCGTTCCAAACATATGGAAACAGTTTTATTATAATCTCCGCCGCCGAAATAGTCAAGTGGCAGTGCCGTTCATTTCGGCAAATTGTACAGATTCTTCTTTCATTCCGCACAAATTCTGTACAGTACAAAACCGTCCTGTACTCCATTCAGAACACAGGACGGTCATTTTTATTTGTTTATGCGGTCAATGGCTGTGAAAATCTATCTTCCGGGATCAGCCTTTGATTGCTGCCTGAGCGGCTGCAAGACGAGCGATCGGTACACGGAACGGGCTGCAGGAGACGTAGTTCAGGCCGATCTTGTGGCAGAATTCGACGGAAACGGGGTCGCCGCCATGTTCGCCGCAGATACCGCAGTGCATTTCGGGACGAACCTTCTTGCCCAGCGTAACAGCCATTTCCATCAGCTTGCCGACACCTGTCTGGTCGAGCTTTGCAAACGGATCGCTCTCATAGATCTTCTGATCATAGTATGCGCCGAGGAACTTACCGGCATCGTCACGGCTGAAGCCGAAGGTCATCTGGGTAAGATCGTTGGTGCCGAAGCAGAAGAATTCAGCTTCCTTGGCAATGTCGTCAGCGGTCAGAGCAGCTCTCGGGATCTCGATCATGGTACCGACTTCGTACTTGAGGTCGATGCCTGCGGCAGCGATTTCTGCATCGGCAGTCGCAACAACGACGTCCTTGACGAACTTCAGTTCCTTAACTTCACCAACCAGCGGGATCATGATTTCGGGAACGATGTTCCAGTCTGCATGTGCCTTCTTGGTAGCGATCGCCGCACGGATGACAGCCTTGGTCTGCATCTTTGCGATTTCGGGATAGGTAACGGTAAGGCGGCAGCCTCTGTGACCCATCATCGGGTTGAACTCGTGCAGGGAAGCGATGAGTGCCTTGATGTCTTCAACGCTCTTGCCCTGTGCGTCTGCGAGTGCCTTGATGTCGGCTTCTTCGGTGGGAACGAACTCATGCAGAGGCGGATCCAGGAAACGGATGGTAACCGGGCAGCCTTCCAGAGCTTCGTACAGCTTCTCGAAGTCACCCTGCTGATAGGGCAGGATCTTATCGAGTGCGGCTTCTCTTTCTTCGACGGTGTCTGCACAGATCATTTCGCGGAAAGCAGCGATTCTTTCTGCTTCAAAGAACATGTGCTCGGTACGGCAAAGGCCGATACCTTCTGCGCCGAGTTCACGAGCCTTCTTGGCATCTCTGGGCGTGTCGGCATTGGTGCGGACCTTGAGGGTTCTGTACTTGTCTGCCCACTCCATGATTCTGCCGAATTCGCCTGCGATTTCAGCATCGACCGTGGGGATGATGCCCTTATAGATGTTGCCGGTGGAACCGTCGATGGAGATGTAGTCGCCTTCGACGAAGGTTTCGCCTGCAAGTTCAAACTTCTTGTTGGCTTCGTCCATCTTGATGTCGCCGCAGCCGGAGACACAGCAGGTACCCATACCACGCGCAACAACTGCTGCGTGAGAGGTCATGCCGCCGCGGACAGTCAGGATGCCCTGTGCAGCCTTCATGCCGGTGATGTCTTCGGGAGAGGTTTCCAGACGGACAAGAACGACCTTTTCGCCCTTGGCGTTCCAGCTTTCGGCATCGTCAGCAGTGAAGACGATCTTGCCGCATGCTGCGCCGGGAGAAGCGCCGAGACCCTTGCCGAGCGGTGTAGCCGCCTTGAGGCTCTTCGCGTCGAACTGCGGATGCAGAAGGGTGTCGAGGTTTCTGGGGTCGATCATGAGAACGGCTTCCTGTTCGGTTCTCATGCCTTCGTCCACGAGGTCGCAGGCGATCTTGAGAGCAGCCTGTGCGGTTCTCTTGCCGCTGCGGCACTGGAGCATATACAGCTTGCCGTTTTCAACGGTGAATTCCATATCCTGCATATCGCGGTAATGCTTTTCAAGCTTTTCGCAAACACTGACGAAATCTGCGTATGCTTCGGGGAACTTTTCTTCCATTTCGGTGATCTTCATGGGAGTGCGGACGCCTGCAACAACGTCTTCGCCCTGCGCATTGACAAGGAATTCGCCCATCAGCTTGTTTTCACCGGTAGCGGGATCACGGGTGAATGCAACGCCTGTGCCGGAGTTGTTGTTCAGGTTGCCGAACACCATGGGCATGACGTTGACTGCGGTACCCCAGGAATACGGGATGTCGTTGTCACGACGGTATACGTTTGCACGCGGGTTGTCCCAGGAACGGAACACGGCGCGGATCGCTTCGTAAAGCTGAACCTTGGGATCGGACGGGAAATCTGCGCCGATCTGCTTTTTATATTCTGCCTTGAACTGTTCAGCAAGTTCCTTGAGGTCGGCTGCGGTCAGCTCGACGTCGAAGGTGATGCCCTTTTCGGCCTTCATCTTGTCGATGAGTTCCTCGAAGTACTTCTTGCCGACTTCCATAACGACGTCGGAGAACATCTGGATGAAACGGCGATAGCAGTCGTATACGAAACGCTCGAAGTTGGGATCGGGGTTGCCCTGGATCATAGCGGCAACAACGTCATCGTTGAGACCCAGATTCAGGATGGTGTCCATCATGCCGGGCATGGATGCACGGGCGCCGGAACGAACGGAAACAAGCAGCGGGTTGTTGAGATCGCCGAACTTCTTGCCGTTGATTTCTTCCATCTTGTCGACGTACTGCATGATCTCTGCCATGATGTCGTCATTGATGGTTCTGCCGTCCTCATAGTACTTGGTGCAGGCTTCGGTGGTGATGGTGAAGCCCTGCGGAACGGGGAGACCGATGTTGGTCATTTCGGCGAGGTTTGCACCCTTACCGCCGAGCAGCTCACGCATATCTGCGTTGCCTTCGCTGAACAGGTAGACATACTTTTGTGCCATTGAAATACCTCCGTGTTTTTATTGATTTTGTTTTTAAACGTTTTCGGGGGGTGTCGGACTCCGACACTCAAAGTGTATTATATAAGATATTTCATCAGATTTACATACCTTTTTTGA
>R27__coassemble_977_pt1 | contig 14734 bp, 14 predicted proteins | sample R27__metabat2_high_PE_029 | metagenome-assembled genome bin R27
GACGAAAAAATCTCTCACTCCATCGCACGCCTCGATTTAATCAGCGGTTCCTTAGGAAAGGGGGGATCACCGTGAGAAGATTATTCCGGCGCAGACGGATGCGCGGGGAGGACGGCCAGGCGCTGCTGGAATTTGCACTGGTACTGCCGATCTTTCTGCTGATCCTCTGCGGGATCCTCGATTTCGGCTGGCTTTTTTACAACCAGCTTGCGCTGAACAACATCTGTCGGGAGGGCGCGCGGTACGCCGTTGTGAACACTGCGGCGAACCATTCCACGGACGGCATTCTCCGGCACATTCAAAACTACACGGAGGACACCTACACACTCGGCGACGTGGACATCACAGTCACGTATTCGCAGCCGCTTGACCCGTTGGGAGGAGATGTAACGGTTGCCGTGCAGGAGGATTTCCACTTTCTGACGCCCCTGATCAGTACGGTGCTCGGTTCGGATGAACGGCAGCTGTCGGCGCAGGTGGTCATGAAGGTCGAGTCATAGAAAGGTTGGGTGCATATGAAAAAGATATATCTTTTTGCAGTCATATTTGCGCTGATCGCCGGCTTTGCCACCTACTTTTTCGTCAACAGCTTACAGCACAATTCCGCTGTGACCGGCGTGGAGGAAGCAGATGTCGTGATCGCGCTGCAGGACATTGAGGAGGATACGATCGTGACGCCCGATATGTTCAAGGTCGTGCGGCTGCCGGTTTCCTCCATCACCTACGGAACACTTACCAATGCGGCAGAAGTGGGCGGCTTTATGGTGACCGGCAGGATCTGCAAGGGAGAACAGGTGCTGGCGTCCAAGCTGACAAAGCTCGGCGAGGATTCCGAACAATCGGCAGGCAGCGGCTTTTACCGATTGTCCTACCACTTGGAGGACGGGAACTACGCCTACACCATTGAGGTCGCCTCCACAAACTCCGTGGCGAACTTTGTAAAGAACGGAGACTACATCGACATTTACGATCAGCAGAACGGAGAGGAAAGCGGCCCCGTACTGAAAAAGGTCAAAATTCTGAAGGTCGGCACCTATTCCGACAACCAGATGCAGGCCGCCGGTGTGGAAACCACGACCTATTCTCTGATCACGCTGTCCCTTTCGGAAAAGCAGATTCAAAAGCTGATCCCGATCGAATCGCGCAACAACATCCGTATCGCGCTGATTCCTTATACCGAGGGCGCGGAGATCACAACGCTGCCGGAGGAAACGGTCACAGATGAAAACGGCGAGCCGGTTTCCGGGAAATTTGCGGAGCCTGCGACCAACCTCGGTATGGGCGAGATCCAAACCGATCCGCCGTCCACGACCGCCGCGGAATAACACGGCTTCGGGTATTGCGCAAAGGAGGAATGAACCATGGAAAAAATCAATGTTGTTCTGCTGTCCGATGATCTGGATCTGCGCATTGACCTGAAAAATCTGCTTGCGGAGGATCGCTTCGCCATCAGCGGCTATTCGGGGTTCGGCGCCGAAGCGAAAACGAAGATCATCAACCTGTTTCCGGAGGTGGTGCTGTGCGCCGTCCGGGGAGAAATAGAGGACAGTCTGTTCCGTTTCGTACAGGATGTGCTGTCCACCGTTCACACCAGTATGATGGTGCTTGTCGCCGATAATATCACACTGGAGCTTGTGAACAAAGCCGCCGAATACGGGATCCGCAAGGTGCTGCCCTATCGGGACATTACGGCGGAGCAGTTTTCCGGAGAGCTGGAAAAGGTGTTCTCCCTTGAGCAGCAGCGTTCCCTCGATACCAACGAGAGCAAAAAAACGCGCTGCAAGGTGCTGGGCTTTTTCGGCGGGAAGGGCGGTACGGGCAAAACTACCGTCGCGGTCAATACGGCGATCTCTCTGGTGAAAGCCGGGAAGCGGGTCATGCTGATGGATCTCGATCTGCAGTTCGGCGACGTCGCTATTTCTCTGGATACGGATTCCAAATATTCCATCGTGGATCTGGTACAGGACAGAGGCGGCATCACGATCGAGAACATCCATAACTTTGCCGTCGATCACAGCAGCGGGATGCACGTGCTGTGCGCACCGAAAAGCTCCGAGTTTGCCGAGTATGTCAAGGCGTCGCACGTCGAAAAGATCATCGACATCATGCGTCCGTATTACGAATACATCCTTCTGGATATGGCGGCGTCGTTCAATGACATCACGATCACGGCATGTGAGAACTGCGAAGTGATCTACATGGTCTACAATACCGACATCCTCTCGCTGAAAAACGCGAAGATGTGCTACGATATTCTGGATCAGCTTCACCAGAAGGACAAGCTGCAATTCATCATCAATAAATACGAAAAGGGGCTGATCAAGCCCGCCGATTATACCAAGATGTTCGGGCTGGACATCTACTACGTCATTCCGTATGACGGCAAGGCGGCGGTGTCGGCAGTGAACAAGGGCTTGCCCGTGGTGCTGTCCAATCCGCGTTCCTCTCTGGCGAACGCCATGACGCATCTGAGCGGGAAGGTGATCGCCGATCATACGGGCGCCGAGGTGCTCAAGGAGCCTGTCAAGCGCAAGAAGAAAAAGAAAAGCCCGAAGGGCAAAAAATAAAAACGACCGGAATGATCCGTCTGCAAAGGAGGAAGCAAAATGGGACTTTTAGACAGAATAGATAAACAGAAAAATGAGGCGCAGCCCGCACAGTCCGAGCTTCCGTTTTCTCCGAATACGGAGGAAGCCGCAAAAGCAGAGCCGGTCAAGGAGAAGGATCCTTATCTGGACATCAAGCGGCAGATCCACAGCGAGATCATCCGCGAGATGAACAAGAAGGGGCAGGCGGTCACAGACCGCGCGCTCATGTACAAGATGATCGACGACCGCGTCAACGATGACGAAAACATGATTGCCCGAATCGACCGTGCGCAGGTCACGAACGATCTGTTCAACGATATCATGGGGTACGGCCCGATCGAGGTGCTGATCCAGGACCCGCGGTATTCGGAGATCATGGTCAACGGACCGGATCACATTTACATCGAAGAAAAGGGCAAGCTCAAGCTGACGGGACTGAAGTTCCGGGACGAGGAGCATCTGATGAATGTCATCGACCGCATTGTGTCGCAGGTCGGCAGACATGTTGATGAAGCCAGTCCCATGGTGGACGCGCGTCTGCTGGACGGCTCCCGTGTCAACGCGATCATCCCGCCGCTGTCCCTGGTCGGTCCCGTGCTGACCATCCGGAAATTCGGCAAAAAGCCGATCACCGCACAGCAGCTTTTGCAGTTCGGTTCGCTCAGCCCGAAGATGCTCCAGTTTCTGGAAGCCTGCGTCAAGGGCAAGCTGAACATCGTTGTCGCCGGCGGTACCGGCAGCGGCAAGACCACACTGCTGAACGTGCTGTCCTCCTACATTCCCGAGGATGAACGTATCGTGACGATCGAGGACGCGGCAGAGGTTCAGCTTCATCAGGAGCACGTCATCACGCTGGAAGCGCGTCCGGCAAACCTGGAGGGCAAGGGTGCGATCACCATCCGCAACTTGGTGAAGAATGCACTGCGTATGCGTCCGGACAGGATCATCGTCGGCGAGGTACGAAGCGAAGAAACACTCGACATGCTGCAAGCCATGAACACCGGTCACGACGGGTCGCTGACCACGACGCACGCCAACTCTCCCCGTGATACGCTTTCGCGTCTGGAGACGATGGTGCTGATGTCCGGTATGGATCTGCCGCTGCGGGCGATCCGCGATCAGGTATCCTCCGCCATTGACCTTATCGTGCAGCAGAGCCGTCTGCGGGACGGCACCCGTAAGATCACGAGCATTACCGAGGTCATCGGCATGGAGGGTGACATCATCAGTATGCAGGACATTTTCGTCTACGAAACAGACGGCAGTGTGGATGCAAACGGTAAATTTATCGGAAAGTTCAAGGCGACCGGAATACGTCCCAAATCTCTGGAGAAGATCCGAGGAAACGGGGTGAGCATCAATCATGAGTGGTTTACAAATTAGTGCAATCATTCTGGCTGTCGTATTCGGATTGTTCAATTTCTTCCTGGCAGCCGGCGTTGCAGGTACGGCAACGGAAAACAAGCGTGCCGTCCGCAAGAGAGTCGCCGATCTGCAAAAGGGCGCTCCCGTACAGCTCAAAAAGGTACGCAGAAAGGAATCCATCCTGCGGCGCGCCAGAGGTATGGACGCGGCAAGACAGTCCGCCAAGGGGCGCAAGCTGATCGACGCCCTGTTTGATGAGCTGGTCAGTGCCGATATTATGATGCGTCCGGAGGAATTCGGACTGATCTGGATTGTGGCAACCTTCGTGCCGGCGGGACTGGCGGCGCTGTTCGGCGCAGGCGTACTGCCGGCGGCGACCTTGGCGGGACTCGGCGCATTTCTGCCGCTTGTGTATATCCGCATCAAAAAGGAAAAGCGCACGAAGGTCTTTGAAAGTCAGCTCGGCGATACGCTCATCATGATGTGCAATTCTCTGCGCTCCGGCTTTTCCTTCCAGCAGGCAATGGATAACGTGGCTGCCGATATGCCCGCCCCGATGGGTGTGGAGTTCGGGCGCGTCTGCAACGAGATCCGTTACGGCGCAACGCTCGATGAGGCACTGGAAAATATGACCGACCGTGTCAAAAGTGCGGATCTGATGCTGGTGGTTTCCGCCGTATGCATTCAGCGTACGACCGGCGGCAATCTTTCGGAGATCCTGACGACCATTTCGGATACCATACGCGATCGTTTGAAGATCAAGGGCGAGATCCGTTCCATTACCGCACAGGGCAGAACCTCCGGTATGATCATCGGCGCACTGCCCGTATTCATCGCCGTGGCGCTGATGCTCATCAATCCCGACTATATGAATTCGTTCTTTACCACATCCGCAGGGCGCGTGATGCTGATCGTGTCCGTCGTGATGGAAATACTCGGCTTCTTCTTTATCCGAAAGGTGATTACGATCAAATACTGAGAAGGGTGGTGTTTTTGTGGAATATGTCGTCATTTCGTATACGCTGTTTGCATTTATCCTGTTCGTGCTGATCGCCGCACCCTTCGGCAGGCAGGCGGACGAAAAGCAGAAGCGGATCGATCAGATCACCGGCAGTGTGGAGCGCCCGGGCTTCGAGGAATTACAGGTCTCCTTCTTCTCGCGCGTATTCGGCAAGAGCATCAAAAAAATGTCCGCCGCCATGCAGAAGATGGCGCCGCGCAAGAAAAAGAACGACAAATCCAAAAAGCTGGAGACCATCCGCACGCAGCTTCGCTTTGCGGGGATCTTTATGGACGCGGAGGATTTCAGCTTTATCAAAACCGTTGTGCTGGTCGTCAGCATTACCGCAACGGTCATCGTGATCCTGCTGGTGGATCTGGAACCGCTGTATCTGCTTCTGGTGCTGTGTGTGGGCGCACTGATCGGCATTATGGGCCCGACCTATTATCTGCGTACCCGCGTCAGCAGTCACCAGAACGGCATCAAAAAACAGCTTCCCGACGCGATGGATCTTTTGTGCGTGTGTATCGAAGCCGGACTGAGCTTTGACGCTTCGCTGATGAAGGTCTCCGAAAAGCTGCACGGTCCGTTTATCGACGAGCTGCTGATCGTCTACCGGGAGATCCAGATGGGCATGACCCGCCGTGAGGCACTGCAGCACATGTGCGAGGGGACAACGCTCGATGAGCTGAAAACCTTTGCATCGGCGCTCATTCAGGCGGAGCAGCTCGGTATCCCGATCAACAACGTCATGCGTTCGCAGTCCGAGCAGCTTCGGATCGAGCGCAGTCAGCAGGCGAAGGAAAAGGGCAACAAGGCGTCCATCAAGATGCTGATCCCGATGCTTCTGTTTATTTTTCCCGTGATCTTCATTATCCTGATGGGACCGTCCGTGCTCAATATTCTGGACACGTTCAAGTGAGGAGGGAATGCCCGTGAAAAAAGCAATGCTCAAAAAGGACGGCATAGTCGTTCTGCGGAATCTGGATATTACGACACGTTTTTTCGAGCGGTTTCGGGGACTGATGTTTGTGCGTTCCATACCCGACAATTACGGGCTGCTGATCCGTCCCTGCAACCGGATCCACATGTTCAACATGAAGTTTCCTTTGGATGTTCTGTATCTCTCCTATGAGGATGAGGTCATGCACATCGACGAGAATATCCGGCCGTGGAGGGTCGGCAGAACGGTGAAGGGCGCAGCCGGTGTGGTGGAGGTCAATGTCGGAACCTGCGCACGCTGCGGTATCCAGATCGGCGATCGACACGATATTGAAATAACGGACAGAGCGGGGGATTACGATGAAAAATGAGAACATAAGAGCTGCGGAAGAAACCGTGGACCCGGGCTTTAAAAAGGTTATGCGGGGTTTTGACCCGGAGGAAGTGCTTGCCTATATCAACGAACTGACACGCAATATGCAGAACACCGCCAAGAATTACGAAGCACGTATGGCGGATATGAAGCAGGAGCTGGCGCTTGCCAATCGGGAGCGGGATACGCTGCGAACACGCTGTGCGGAATATGAAAAGGGCGCGGCACCCGTTATATCCGAAACGGCTGCGGCAGAGAATGATGACCGGCAGGCACTGATCGAGCGGCTGCAAAGTCAGCTTGCCGAGGAGCGTGCCGCCGCATTGCAGGCGGGTACCGGTGCCGCGGAGAATCTGCGGAGAGCGGAAGAACAGATCGAAGCGCTGAAAACGCAGCTTCTCGAACGGGAACGGCAGCTTTCGGAGAACAACAGTCAGATCGACGCCCTGACGCAGCAGTACGCACAGCTTCAGCCGCTGCGCGGAGAGGTCGAGGACGCACTGATCCGCATCGAGGAAATGAAAGCGGCAAAGCAGACGCTGGCGGAGGAAAAGGAGCTTCTGCTGGCGGAGGCGTCCGCAGCGGCGGCGCATCTGGAAAAAACGGAAAACGAAAATGCGCGGCTCAAGACGGAGCTCAGCCGCGTACAGGTAGAAAATACATTGCTCAGCGAAAAGAACGAGCAGTATAAAAAAGAGATCGCCGACCTGAAAACGGAGAGCAAGGAAAAGGCATACGCCTATGCCGAAAAGCTATCCGCAGGGGAGGATGATCTGCGCAGGGAGCGGGTACGGCTGGAGAAAAAGCTGCAAATGCAGCACTATCACATCGAGCAGGCAGGTGCCGCAATCGCGGAGCTGCAAAAACAGCTTGAGCAGGTCCGTACGTCGTTCTCGGAATAAACCGATCGGGAAACAGACGGAAAGGAGGCAGGCAGGATGAAACGCAAATACGGCTTTTCCGCATTTCGCAGGGATGAAAGCGGCGCGGTCATGCTGATCGCCGCATTCGGTCTGATCCTCTTTCTGGGCGTGGCTTCTCTGGTGACGGATCTCGGACTGCGGTATTATCAGAAAAGCCGTCTGCAAAACGCGCTGGACAGCGCCGCGCTTGCCTCCGTGACCAGTCTGCCGGACAAGGTGCGGGCGAAAAATACGGCACTGGAATATGTGCGCAAAAACGGCTTTGATACGGAAAAGATCGTGGTGGAGTTTCCGTCGGAGGGTGTGGTGCGCGTCCGCGATACCTACACCTGCAAGACGCTGTTTGCGAGCGTGTTCTCCGAGAAGAATATGACCGTTGAGGCACATGCCGCTGCGAAGTACCTCGAAAAGAACATGGCGATCGACTTCGACTACCTGATGTTCTACGGCGAGGATTCCACGTTTTTTCTCAACGGCGATTTCCGGGAGGTTGCGGGCAGCATCTTCGGCAACGGACATATTCAGGTCGGCTGCAATGACGCGGCGGTGATCTATGACATCCAGTCGGCAAGGAACATCACGTTTGTCAACAACATGTCCTATCGCCCGACCGTGCAGAGCAAAGCGGCGCATCAGGATATGCCGGACTGGGACGAGATGATCATGTCGATCGCACCGCACGAGGAGGAGGAAGCGTTTACAAGCCCGCATACGCATATTTCCAGAACACAGTACTACCGCTACAAGTACACCGAGGACAGCAGATACCTGTCCAATGTGTACTATATGGACGGCAGCTATTACTGCTCCGGCTCCATGAGCACCACCTATACGAGCAACATGCTGTATATCCGCGGCGACCTGTATGTCGGCGGAGATTTCAATCCGCAGTGTCCGGTGTATGTGACGGGCAATGTTTATGTCGGCGGGAATTTTACCTCCACGTGGGGCATGTCTCTGACGGTCGGCGGTCAGATGTACGTCGGCGGCAATACCGTTTTTCAGGGGATCACAGCGATAAACGGGGAGCTGTACTGCGGCGGAAACATCACGCTGATGAACGGCAGCGGCACGACCTACAAATTCGGCAAGGTGTACTGCATGGGAGAGTTCCGGTCCAAGGATGCATGGGACGCCCGCGTCACCGTAAACGGCAGCATGTTTATTTACCGTACACTGGCACTCGGCGGCGGTCGAAATATCCTCAACGGAGACATCAATGTGTGGGGCAAAGGCTGCACAAACGAGGATGAGACCTGTTATATCAACGGCTACATGGAGCTGACCGGCGATGTTTTCTGCCATAAAGGGATCGTATCGTTCGGCGGCAACGGCGACTGTGTGATCCGCGGCTTTGTGTATTCCGGCGGCTCGATCCGGACACTTTCCGGCGGAGATATTTCACTGAACGGCTGTATGATCGCAGAAGGAGACATCTATCTCGGCGGTGCCTCCCACACCTATAACGATGCCGGTGCCACACTGTCGCTGTATTCGCGCAAGGGCAATATCGAGCTGGGCTCACAGGGCTCGGAGCTGAAAATGTGGGGCATTGTCTATGCACCGCGCGGAGATATCAAGATCAGTACCGACGGCTTGCGCATCTACGGCAGTCTTGTCGGGAACACCATCACCTGCAATATCGGCTGCGGCTTCTATATCGGTCATAACGACCGCACACTTCCGTTTGCCAAGACCGTTCGCGCCGCGGCACTGGTGGAATAAAATGAAGAATACAGAATAACCGCCGGACAGTTCCGAAAATGGAATTGTCCGGCGGTTCGTTTATTCCGAAAGATTATTGGTTTTGGATCGGGGAAATCACGGGCTTGCCGTTCCGATCCAGCAGTACGGTCAGTCCGCCTGCGTAACCCTCGAAGGCGAACAGATAATTCACACCCGTTTCTTTGTCCACAAGAATCTGTACGCCGCTGAGATTGCCCTGCGTGTACACCTTTTCAAATCTTTTTTTGTCGGATGCCATAGTATTTCCTCCTTGTATTCAGTTATGCGCCGGCAAGCGTGCTGCCGAAAGCATTCGGAATATGATGCACCGACAGCAGTGTGCCGCTGCCGTCGAGACAGACCTCGATCACGTCGAACCGCGCCGCCGTATCGGGCGGCTCCCCCTGCAAATACTGCGCAGCCGCCAAGGACAGCTTGCGCTGCTTTTCACGGTCAACGGCTTCCGCAGGCGGTGCGATCATGCCGTCGCTGCGCGTTTTGACTTCGATAAAGGAGAGGACGCCGTCCTTTTGCGCCACAATGTCGATCTCGCCGAAGCGGGTGCGGTAGTTGGCGGAAAGGATCTCAAAGCCGTTGCCGCGCAGATACCGTGCCGCACAGATCTCGCCGAAAACACCCGTATAGTTCATATGTTCACACTGCCCTTGATACGCTGCACGCAGCCTGCGGCAAGCGCACTCATGGAGTCCACAATGTCGGGGCGGGTGATCTGCTGCTCGTAATAGATGACGGAAAGCTCCGTACAGCCGAGGATCACGGCGTCACAGCCCTTCTGCTTCATGGCGTCGATGATACGGTACAGTGCGGCGCAGTCCGCAGGCTTGCCCGCTTTGACTTCGTTGTAGATGATGTGCATGAGCGTGTCGATATCCGCCTTGTCCGGCAGCACACATTCAATGCCGAGCGGTGCGGCAAAATGCGGATACACACCCGAAGCGAGTGTGCCGGAGGTGGCGAGAATACCGACTTTTTTCAGATCGGGGAGCCGTCTGCGTGCATACAGCAGCGTTTCCTCGATGATGTTCAATACCTGCACGGGAACGCTTTTCTGAATTTCTTCAAAGAAAAAATGCGCCGTGTTGCAGGGAATGGCGATATAGTCACATCCGAGTGACGCGAGCATCTGCGCGTCCCGTACCATGATCGGCAGGGGATTGGGCTTTTGACGGTCAAGAATATAGTCGGTGCGGTCGGGAATTTTGGGATCGTTGGAAACGATGGTGCGGATATGATCCTGATCGCAGGCGGCAGGCGTCATCTTGACGATCAGATCGGCAAAATATACGGTTGCCAGCGGTCCGACACCGCCGAGTATGCCCAGCATTTTTTCTGCCAAAGCCAACCCTCCTTAAATGATTTGGAACAAATAAAATTTCAGATAGTCCGTTTCCGGTACGTTCCACAGCACCGGATGGTCACAGCACTGCTGACGTGCCTCCAACTGCCGGAGCTGTACGCCGGCATCGGCGGCAGCTTCACGCAGCATTTTGAGAAACAGCTCGTTTTTCATGAAATGGGAGCAGGAGCAGGTCGCAAAATATCCGCCGCGCGGCAGCAGCTTCATGGCGCGGTAGTTGATCTCCTTGTAGCCGCGTTCGGCGGAATGTACGGTCTTACGGCTCTTGGTGAATGCGGGCGGATCGAGAATGATGAAGTCGTAGGGCTTTTCGCTTTTCGCGGCAAGCTCCGGCAAAAGGTCGAATACATCCGTGCAGAGAAAATCCATGCGTTCCGCCAGTCCGTTGAGCGCGGCATTGGCTTTTGCCTGGTCGATGGCGGTCTGCGAAATGTCCACCGCCGTCACATGCGCCGCACCGCCCATCGCGGCGTTGAGCGCAAAGGAGCCGGTATGCGTAAAGCAGTCGAGTACCCGTCTGCCCTTTGCCATGCGCGCAACGGCAAGACGGTTGTATTTCTGGTCGAGGAAAAATCCCGTTTTCTGTCCGTTTTCAAAGTCCACCGTGTAGCGGATGCCGTTTTCGACGATCTGCGTAACGGTCGAACGGTCGCTGATCGCTTCGGGACGGTACCAGCCCTTGTACTGCTCCAGTCCCTCCAGCTCGCGCAGATTTACATCGTTGCGCTCATAGATGCCGCGCAGTGCGACGCCGTATTCCGCGAGGATGCTCTCCAGTGCGGCGTAAAGCATATCGCGGCGCTGATCCATACCGTAGGACAGCACCTGCGTGACGCAGACGTCCCCGAAGCGGTCCACCGTCAGTCCCGGCAGACCGTCCGCTTCGCCGAACACCAGACGGCAGGCGGAGAAGTCGTCCCCCATAATGCTGTGGCGGCAGTCGATCGCATAGCGCAGGCGGCGCGCAAAGAAAGCGTCGTCATACTTGTCGTTGGCGTTCGAGGACAGAAGCCGCACACGGATCTTGCTGTGTGCGCTGTACAGACCGCTGCCCAGATACGTTCCTTTAGCGGAAACGACATCGACGATACAGCCGTTTTCGGGTTCGCCAAACGTGTCCGTGATCTCGTCAAAATAGACCCACGGATGCCCGTTCTTTACGGAAAGCTCTGCTTTTTTTGTGACCAGCAGCAACGGAAACACACGTTTTGATTTCATGCCGACAAAACCTCTCCAGAATGATATAGGATATTTTACCACAAAGCGGAAAAAAGTACAACTGTTTTCCGAAAAAGAAACGCCGCGCACAAAGCACGACGTTTCCGGTTTTATCTCATTTGATCACAGCGTTTACTTTCCCGTCCGCTGGGCAAGTCCCTTGATCTCGCTGACCGCCCAGTCAAAGGTATCGGTCGTCAGGACAGAGCCGCAGTATTCGCAGACTGCCGACTGATTGATCTCGATCGGCGCACCGCAGTGCGGGCAGGACATTGCCTGTGTTCCGCTTCTTTCGGACGTTTTCTGCCCGCTCGTGCGGACAAGGCTCCATTCATATTCCATGAACTTCTCGACGTTCTGATCGCCCCGTACGAGACGCCCGTCGGTATCGCTGAGGACATAATCCACGATGCGCGTCTTGAGCCGCGCCACGATCACATCCATACCCGCCTCCTGCCGGAAGCCCTGTAACTGTACGTCCAGTACGGCAATGCGATCCACATAGTTGGTCTGCTTGTTGATGCGGTAGCTGTTGAGCTGCCGGTCGAACTTGGCGTACATCGCGTCGGTCAGATACGGACGCAGCGGGGTCATATCCTTGGCGGTCCATGCATTCTGGAACTGCACATACATGTTGGACAGCTTTTCGCGGAATTGATCCTGCGAGAAGTCGGGATCGAGGGTCAGATATTCGTTCATGCTGCGCAGCGAAGCGCGATCCGTTGCAGCCGCTCCGCCCTCCCGGACGGAAGCCGGTCTTTTCCTTCTGTTAAAGATACTGCCGATTAAACCGGTACGTCTGAGGACAAGATACACAATGAACAGGACGATCAGAAGACCCAGAATCGAGGAGCCTGTTGTGGGTTCATCGTCTTTTCTGCCGCCGTTTCCGACACCGCCGGAATCGCCGAAGCCGCCGAAATAATAGCCGCCGTTGTAATCATCATCGTCATCATCATAATCATCATAGTCGTAGTCATCATCGTCGTCATAATCGTAGTCGTAGTCATTATCGAAATCATATCCGCCGAAATCGCCGTAGTCGGAATCGCCGCCGAAGTCCCCGAAATCGGCATGACTGAGGACGGAGAATGTGCCGAAGATCAGCAGAAAGGCGAGCAGGACGCTGCATAATTTTTTCATGAGAACACCTCCATTCCTATTTCATATTACACGGAATGTGTCGAAATGTCAACAGTTTTGCCGCAGTTGACGCGAGCGGAAAAATGTGGTAAACTATTTATGGAACCACTGAATAAATCCAATGCGCACGCTGGAGCGGATCTTTTTCCGCCATCTTGCACAAATTTTCCTTGCCTTACGGCAGTAAGGCGGCGTCAAATTTATACAATCTGACGAAAAAATCTCTCACTCCATCGCACGCCTCGATTTAATCAGCGGTTCCTTATATTCTGTGAAAAGCAGGGGAACATGTATGGAACATCGGAATCAACTGCAAAACGGCAGCGAGGTACTTGCCGTTGTGGGGCTCGGCTATGTCGGCATGCCGCTTGCCGTGGCATTCGCAAAGCATTTTCGCGTGGTCGGCTTTGATCTCAACGTGCAGAAAATCGCGCTGTATAAGGCCGGGAAGGATCCGACCTGTGAAGTCGGGGACGCGGCGGTCGCCGCATCGGGCGTGGATTTTACGAGCGACGAAGCACGTCTGCGTAAAGCACGGTTTCTGATCGTTGCCGTGCCGACGCCGATCAATCAGGACAAAACGCCCGATCTTGCGCCTGTGAAGCGTGCGAGTGAGATCGTCGGCAGGAACCTGTCTGCGGGCAGTATTGTTGTCTATGAATCCACGGTCTATCCGGGCGTGACGCAGGACGTCTGTATCCCCATTCTCGAAAAGGAATCGGGGCTGCGGTGCGGCGTGGATTTTTCGGTCGGCTATTCGCCGGAGCGTATCAATCCGGGCGACCGCGTGCATACGCTGCCGCGGATCAAAAAGATCGTTTCCGGACTGGACGGGCAGACCTGTGCGGAAATCGCCGCCGTATACGATACCGTAATTGAAGCGGGCACCTATCCCGTGTCCGACATCAAGACGGCGGAAGCGATCAAGGTCGCCGAAAACAGCCAGCGCGACATCAACATCGCGTTCATGAACGAGCTTGCCATGGTGTTTGACCGCATGGGCATCGACACGTGCGAGGTCGTGGACGGCATGAATACCAAGTGGAACGCACTGGGCTTCCGGCCGGGACTGGTCGGCGGACACTGTATCGGCGTCGATCCCTATTACTTCACCTACGAAGCGGAAAAGCTCGGCTATCACAGCCGCATAATTCTGGCAGGACGGCAGATCAACGACGGTATGGGACAGTTCGTTGCCGATGCCGCCATTCGGGAAATGACGCTCTGCGGCAAAACGGTACGTGACGCCAAGGTCGCCGTGCTGGGACTGACGTTCAAGGAAAACTGCCCCGACATCCGCAATTCCAAGGTTGCCGATATTCTCAAGCGTTTGTCGGAATACGGCGTTCATCCGCTTGTAACCGATCCGTACGCCGTTGCCGACGAAGTAAAGGATGTTTACGGCGTGGAGCTGTGTGCTGCCGATGTGCTGCATGATGTGGACTGCGTGATCGTCGCCGTGGCACACGATGAGTACCGCCGGGCTGGGCTGGACGCGATCGACGCTCTGTATGCGGACGGTGAAAAAGTGCTGATCGACGTCAAGGGCATCTTCCGCAAGGCGGACACCGCCGCACGCGGCATACGGCACTGGAGGCTGTAAATATAATAAAAAGTAATGCGTTCCTGCAACCAACAGCAGGAACGCATTTTTCGATTTTGCTTAGGGAACCGCTGATTAAATCGAGGTGTGTAATATGGCGGAAAAAGATCCGCTCCAGTGCGCGCATTGGATTCATTCAGCGGTTCCTTAGTTCATAATAAAAGCATCCAGTGCGTTGAGACATTCGCTTTCGGTCATGCCGGCGTCGGCGCCGCTATACAGGAAGTCCAGCAATATCCAGTCGATCTCCTGCGGAACGTTTGTCGGGTTTTCGGACAGAATGGAATCGAGCGCCGTCTCCGCTTTGCCGAAAAAGCCGCACACATGGAAAAGCGAAGCATACAAAAGTGCTTTTTGCTGTGCAGCCGGAAGATCGGCGGGAATGGTGATCGTGCCGCCTGTTATATAGCCGTAAGCATCGGTGGTGTACGTCAGATCGGACGGTTCGTCCGCAAAGCGGATGAGCAGATCGGCAC
>R27__coassemble_993_pt1 | contig 14520 bp, 15 predicted proteins | sample R27__metabat2_high_PE_029 | metagenome-assembled genome bin R27
TAACTTGCAAAAGAGTACGATCACAAAAATGTGGAGGATCGTATCTATAAATATTGGTTGGAGGGAAAGTATTTCCATGCCAAATGCGATCCCGACAAAAAGCCCTACACCATCGTGATCCCGCCACCCAACATCACCGGTCAGCTCCATATGGGACATGCACTCGACAATACCCTGCAGGACATTCTTGTGCGCTGGCGCAGAATGGAAGGCTTTGACACACTCTGGCTGCCCGGTACCGACCACGCTTCGATCGCAACGGAAGCGAAGATCGTGGAAGCAATGAAAAAAGAGGGCATCACCAAAGAGGACATCGGACGTGATGGTTTCCTCGAAAGAGCGTGGGAATGGAAAAAGCAGTACGGCGGCAGGATCGTGGAGCAGCTCAAAAAGATGGGTTCCTCCTGTGACTGGGACCGTGAACGCTTTACCATGGACGAGGGCTGCAACAAGGCAGTCCGTGAGGTATTTGTAAATCTTTATAACAAGGGTTTGATCTATCGCGGTGAGCGCATCATCAACTGGTGTCCGCACTGCCTGACCTCCATTTCCGATGCCGAGGTCGAATACGAGGAACGCGACGGCTTCTTCTGGCATCTGCGTTATCCGCTTGCCGACGGCAGCGGCTATGTTGAACTGGCGACCACCCGTCCCGAGACGATGCTCGGCGATACCGGCGTCGCGGTGCATCCCGACGATGAACGCTATAAGGATATTGTCGGCAAGACGGTCATTCTGCCGCTGGTCGGTCGTGAAATTCCGATCGTGGCAGACAGCTATGTCGAAATGGATTTCGGTACCGGCGTCGTAAAGATGACGCCTGCGCATGACCCCAATGACTTTGAAGTCGGTCTGCGTCATGATCTTGAAGTTATCAACGTCATGACAGATGACGCGCATATGAACGAAAACGCCGGAAAGTATGCCGGTATGACAGCCGAAGAATGCCGCAAAGAGATCGTCAAGGAACTCGACGAGCAGGGCTTCTTAGTGCGTGTGGAGCCGCTTCGCCACAATGTCGGCGTTTGCTACCGCTGCCATTCCACCGTGGAGCCGCGCATCTCCAAGCAGTGGTTCGTCAAGATGCAGCCGCTTGCGGAACCGGCGATCGACATCGTGCGCAACGGTACGGTCAAGTTCGTGCCGGAACGCTTCGACAAAACATATTATCACTGGATGGAAAACATCAAGGACTGGTGTATTTCCCGTCAGCTTTGGTGGGGACACCGGATCCCTGCCTATTACTGCGACGACTGCGGCGAGCTGGTCGTCAGCAAGGAAACACCGGACTGCTGCCCGAAGTGCGGCGGCAAGCTGCGTCAGGATCCCGACACGCTCGACACATGGTTCTCCTCGGCGCTGTGGCCGTTCTCCACACTCGGCTGGCCGGACAAGACGCCGGAGCTTGATCACTATTATCCCACCAGCACACTGGTCACGGGCTACGACATTATTTTCTTCTGGGTTGCCCGCATGATCTTCTCCGCTTGTGAGCATACCGGCAAGGAGCCGTTCAATACCGTTCTCATTCACGGTCTTGTCCGTGATGAACTTGGCAGAAAAATGTCCAAGTCACTGGGCAACGGCGTTGATCCGCTCGAAGTCATTGACAAGTACGGTGCCGATGCACTGCGCTTCACGCTTGCCACCGGCAACAGCCCCGGAAACGATATGCGTTACTCCGAAAAGAAGGTCGAAGCGAGCCGCAACTTTGCCAATAAGCTGTGGAACGCGGCGCGGTTTATCCTGATGAATCTCGACGAGGACGAGCAGCCGGCGCACATCCCCGAAGCACTTGCGCTCGAGGATAAGTGGATCCTCAGCCGTCTGAACACATTGACCAAAGAAGTAACCGACAATCTCGAAAAGTTTGAACTGGGCATCGCCATCCAGAAGCTGTACGATTTCATTTGGGACATCTTCTGCGACTGGTATATTGAGCTTGCCAAGATCCGTCTGCAGCAGGGCGGTGAGGCGGCAAAGCCTGCAAAGGCAGTGCTCGTCTATGTCATGACTGACATTCTCAAGCTCCTGCATCCGTTCATGCCGTTCATTACCGAGGAAATCTGGCAGGCGATCCCGCACGACGGCGAAACGCTTATGCTTTCCGCATGGCCCGTGTTCAGCGAGACGCTTTGCTTTGCGGCAGAGGAAGCGGAAATGGAACGTATTATGACGGTCGTTCGTGCCGTCCGCAACCGCAGAGCGGAAATGAATGTTCCGCCCTCAAAGAAAGCAAAGCTGTATATCGCAAGCACGTTTGAAGATACCTTCAAGAGTGCGGCAACGATCTTTGCAAAGCTTGCCGGTGCATCCGAGGTCGAGGTCGGCGCGGAGTTTGCACTCGACAACGCGGTCAGCATCGTCACGCATGACGCCCGTGTGTATATCCCGATGGGTGATCTGGTGGACTTCGAGGCAGAACGTGCAAGACTTACAAAGGAGCTTGCCAAAGCGGAGGACGATCTTGCCTTTGTCGGCAAAAAGCTGAACAATCCGTCCTTTGTCGAAAAGGCACCGGCGGCAGTGGTGCAGGCACAGCGCGATGCAGCGGCAAAATTAGAGGACAAAATCGCCATGCTTAAGGAAAGCATTGCCAAGCTCGGTTGATTAAGCAGTACGAAGAAGCGTTAGAATACATTCATTCCTTAGAAAAATTCGGCATCAAGCCCGGTATGGAGCGCATCACTGCGCTCTGCCGGGCTTTCGGCGATATACAGAATACGCTGCGATTTATCCATGTTGCGGGAACAAACGGTAAAGGCTCTACCTCCACAATGCTTGCCAATATCTGCCGCAGAACGGGGTATAAAACAGGTCTGTATATTTCGCCGTATGTGATTGACTTCCGTGAACGTATTCAGATCGACGGACAGCTTGTCGAAAAAGAAATGCTTGCCGAGGTGGTCAGCAGGATTCGACCCGTTGCCGAGCAGATGCGCAAAGAGGACGAGTCTCCGACGGAGTTTGAGATCATCACGGCGGCGGCATTTCTCTGTTTTGCAAAGGCGGGCTGTGATGTTGTGGTGCTGGAAACGGGACTCGGCGGCAGACTGGACGCGACCAACATTATTCACACGCCGCTTGTCAATGTCATCACTTCTGTTTCCTATGATCACATGGCGGTGCTTGGCGATACGCTCACGCAGATTGCCCGGGAAAAGTGCGGTACGATCAAGGAAAACGGTGTCGTGGTTTCCTATCCTTTGCAGTCGGACGAGGTGCGGCAGGTCATAGCGCAGACCGCCGCGGAGAAGCATAACACATTGCTTGTGCCGGACACGGCAGCGATCGCTTTTCTGCAAGAGGACATTACCGGAACCGATGCCGTGATCGACGGACTGTCCGTGCATGTACCGATGCTCGGACGGCACATGGTTTATAATGCGTCTGCCGTGGTCATGGCGGCAAGGGCGTTGAACGATCGCGGACTTTGTGTCTCGGACGCAGACATTCAAAACGGGATCGCGGACAGCGTACTGCCCGCAAGAATGGAAATCATCCACAAAGAACCGCTGGTTCTTCTGGACGGCGGACATAACGAGGACTGTGCAAACGCCCTGCGAAACGCTGTCATGCAGCACCTTTCCGGGCGGCATATCGTCGGTATCTGCGGCTTGATGGCAGACAAAGCGTATGATCGTTATCTTTCCGTGGTCGCACCGCTGATGGATGCGCTTGTAACCGTTCGTCCCGAGAATCCGCGTGCGCTTTCTGCCGAAGCACTTTGCAGTGCGGCAGGTGCATACTGCGCAGACTGTACTGCGGCAGACAGTTTTCAAAAAGCCGCAGAGCTGGCGCTGCAAAAGGCGGGTACAGACGGCGTCGTGATCGCGTGCGGCTCGTTCTATATGGCTGCCGACCTTGAAAAATATTTAAAATAAAGCGACATATTTCAGCGAAATTTTTACATCTTATCCCTTATCCTTACGGATAGGGGATTTTTTATTGCCCGAAAAGGAGGAAGTACATTGCCCGTAGAATTTAAAAAGCAAAGGCGCACGCTGACCGTGTATCTGATCGGTGAGATCGATCACCACACTGCGGAGGATATTCGTATGCAGATCGACGAGAAAATCCGCAGAGAAAAACCGGAAAAACTCTGTTTGCAGTTCCGCGGTGTGACCTTCATGGACAGCTCCGGCGTGGGACTTGTGATGGGACGGTACAGGCTGTTGTCCACATACGGCGGCAGACTGGAGCTTGCCGGCATGTCCGCGACGGTCAAACGGATCATGCGACTGTCCGGAATCGAAAAAATCGCAGCAGTATTATAAAGGGGGAAACATGATGAAACCGATACAATCCATGAAACTGGAAATTGAAAGCCGCTCCGTCAATGAAGCGTTTGCCCGTGCAGTCGTTTCGGCATTCGCCGCGCAGTCGGACCCGACCGTGGAGGAGCTGTCCGACCTGCGTACCGCAGTCAGTGAGGCGGTTACGAACTGCATCGTCCATGCATACCGCGATACGATGGGCAAAATTTACATAACCGCATCCGTGTATCCGGACGGGATGTTCTGCGTGCGTATTCGGGACAAGGGATGCGGGATCGAGGATATACCGCAGGCGATGGAGCCGCTGTTTACGACACTCGGCGGGGAACGTTCCGGTCTCGGCTTTGCCGTGATGGAGAGCTTTACGGATAAGGTACATGTGCGCTCCACGGTCGGAAAGGGAACGACGGTCACACTGTACAAGAAAATTCATGGACGCGCTGATGGTTAAAGCGGAGCGCGACAAACGCATCGAGGAAAACTTAGGGCTGGTACATGCCTGTGCGGCGCGGTTCAAGGGAAGGGGCGTGGAGTATGACGATCTCTTTCAGGCAGGCTGTGTCGGGCTTTGCAAGGCGGCGGACGGCTTTGATGAGAGCAAAGGCTTCGCGTTTTCCACTTATGCCGTGCCGACGATCCTCGGCGAAATGCGGCGTATTTTCCGGGACGGCGGGACGGTCAAGGTCGGCAGGACCATCAAAGAAAAATCGAGAAAGCTGCTGCAGGTGCAGGAACAGCTTACCAATACACTCGGCAGAGCACCGAGTATCACGGAGCTTGCAAGAGAAGCGGGTGTTGAACGCACACAGGCGGCGTTTCTGCTGAATGCGGCATTGCCGGCGGTGTCACTGACAATGGACAGCGAAGAAAGCGATGCGCAGACGGATATCCCCGTACCGCCGCCGGATACGGATATTGAGGACAGGCTGACACTGCACAGAACAATGCAGTGCCTCACAGAACAGGAGCGGGAGCTGATCGAGCTGCGTTTTTACAAAGGCTTCACACAGACCAGAACCGCCGAAGTGCTGCAAATTTCGCAGGTGCAGGTATCCCGCAAGGAAAAAGCGATCCTCAGCAAAATGCGCCGTTTGTTTTACGGCACATAGTAGTGCCTTGACTCTCCGCAGAAAATTGCGGAGAGTTTTTTCTTTTTCTGTTTTTTGTCGAAAAAGTTTTAAAAAACTCTTTATTTCTCGGTACTGTTGGTGTATAATAAACAAAATAGGGTTATCTGGAGGTATGGATATGCAGGGCAAAGCGTATATCGACAAGGTTATAGAAACCATTCAGACGGCGTTCACTTCTCAGGAGGATACTTTGTATCACTGCGCGGATGTGATCGCCGATACCATTGCGCGGAAAAACAGTGTTTTTGTGTTCGGCTGCTCCCATGCCGGTATTCTTGCCGAGGAAGTCTTTTACCGTACCGGAGGGCTTGCGATTATCAATCCTGTTTTCCGGCGTGATGCTCAATACCCGTCCCGGGACCATGACCAGCAAGCTTGAGCGCCTGCCGGGTCTGGGCAAGATCATTTTAGAGGATAACGGCGTAAAGCCCGGTGATTGTCTGATCGTTCATTCCAATTCCGGACGGAACACCGTGCCGATCGAAATGGCGGACGAAGCGCGGAAGATGGGCGTGTATACTATCGGCTTTACCAGTCTCCAACACTCCCGTTACGTGACCTCCCGGCATCCGAGCGGCAAGCGTCTGTTCGAGGTATGCGATACGGTCGTGGATAACTGCGGTGTGCCCGGTGACGCGGCAATTCATGTGGACGGCTTATCCGAAGCCATGGGGCCGACCTCCACGGCAGTCGGCGCTTCGCTTATCAACACCATCGTGATCGAAGCCGTGGAGCGGCTGATCGCACGCGGAATCGTACCGCCTGTGTTCATGAGTGCAAATCTCGACGGCGGCGACGAACACAACCGCAAGATTTTCGAGGAATACAAAGACAATATTTTCTATATGTAAGGAGTGCGGGGCATGGCAAAGGTCATTCTGACTTTACCCGACGGAGATACGAAAATCCATACCGATACAGAGCGGGATGTGCATTTTTATTCCGTACGCATGGAGCCGTTCAGAATCTACGGACTGTATAATCCGCAGGACGGCAAGCCGTTCCGCAGACTTCCGGAGGAAGTGGCAAAGGCGACGAGCGAATCCGTGCAGAAGCTCAACTACAATACGGCCGGTGGCAGAGTGCGTTTTGCAACCGACTCCGAATATATTTACGTCAAGACCAAAACGCCGTATACCTACCAGTTGGCTTTCATGAGCCGCGTGATGCTCAACGGCTTCGATGTGTTTGCGGACGGTGCATACGCCGGTTCCATCAAGCCGCCGGTGGATTTCAAGGACGGCTTCGAGGAAGTGCTGGAGTTTAAAACCAAAAAAATGCGCTGTATCGAGATCAACTTCCCACTGTACGGTTGTCTGGACGAGTTGTATATCGGCCTGCGTCCGGGTGCTGCGCTGAAAGCCGGAAAAGAGTATTCCGACAAGCGCCGCATCGTGTACTACGGCTCCTCCATCACGCAGGGCGCATTTGCCTGCCGTCCCGGCAATGCCTACGAGTCGATCATCGCGCGCCGGCTGGATTGTGATTATCTGAACCTCGGCTTTTCCGGCTCTGCCCGTGCCGAAGATGCCATGGTGTATTATATTGCAGGGCTGGATATGGATCTGTTCGTTTGCGACTATGACCACAATGCACCGGATGTCGAGCATTTGCAGAATACGCACGAAAAGCTGTACCGTGCCGTTCGGGAAAGGCATCCCGGTATGCCGATCCTGTTTGTCACAAAACCCGATTTCGACTGGGATCCGACGGGGAACGCCTACCGCCGTGAGGTGGTTTACAATACTTATATCAAGGCACTGCGCGAGGGCGATACGCATGTCGCGTTTGTGGACGGGCAAAGCCTGTTCCACGGTGCCGACCGGGAATGCTGCACGACGGACGGCTGTCATCCCAACGATGCCGGATTTGTCCGCATGGCAGATGTGATCGGAGAACAGATCCGCCGTTTGTTATACGGCGGCAACGTATAAAATATTATCGGAAAGAGGGCGACCTGAATGAAGTTAACGTTTATGGGTGCAGGCAGCACCGTATTTGCCAAGAATGTTCTGGGAGACGTCATGTGCGTCCCCGCACTGCGGGAATGTGAAATCGCACTGTACGACATCGACCCCGAACGGTTGGAGCAGTCCGAACTGATGGTCAACACGCTCAACCGCAATATCAACGAGGGCAGAGCGACCGTCCATGCCTACCTCGGCGTGGAGAACCGCAAGGCGGCACTGAAGGGTGCGGACTTTGTAGTGAATGCCATTCAGGTCGGCTTGTATGATCCGTGTACGATCATCGACTTTGAGGTGCCGAAAAAGTACGGTCTGCGCCAGACGATCGCCGACACGACCGGCATCGGCGGCATTTTCCGTGCGCTGCGCACGATTCCCGTTCTGGCAGACTTTGCTGCGGATATGCAGGAGGTCTGTCCCGACGCACTGTTCCTGAACTATACCAATCCCATGGCAATGCTGTCCGGCTATATGCAGCGGTATACCGGCATTGAGACGGTTGGTCTTTGCCACAGCGTACAGCACTGCTCACGCGGTCTGCTGAACGCGCTCGAAATCGAATTTCAGGAGCCGATCTATGAGCGCATTGCCGGTATCAACCATATGGGCTGGCTGCTGGAACTCAAGAATGCAGACGGTACCGATCTGTATCCCGAGATCCGCAGGCGCGCACAGGAAAAGCTGGAAAACGACAAGGAAAGCACAGACCTTGTGCGCTATGAATATATCCGCAGACTCGGCTATTACTGCACGGAATCGAGTGAGCATAACGCGGAATACAACAATTTCTTCATCAAGTCCAAATATCCTGAGTTGATCGAGCGGTACAATATCCCGCTGGATGAATATCCGCGCCGCTGTGTTCACCAGATCGAGCGCTGGAACAGTGAAAAGGAAGAATATCTCAACGGCGAAGTAACGCACACCAGAACGCGCGAATATGCCTCCGGCATCATGGAAGCGATCGTTACGGACGTGCCGTTCAAGATCGGCGGCAATGTGCTGAATACAAGCGGTCTGATCCCGAATCTGCCGCGTGAAGCTTGTGTTGAGGTTGCATGTCTTGTCAATCGCGCAGGCGTACAGCCGTGTGCGCAGCCGCCGCTTCCGGTGCAGCTTGCCGCTATGAATATGACCGAGATCAATGTGCAGCTTCTGACGATCGAGGCCGCTGTCACCAAGAAGAAGGAGCATATCTATCAGGCTGCCATGCTCGACCCGCACTGCTCGTCCGAGCTGTCGATCGACGATATCGTACATCTTTGCGACGACCTGATCGAAGCGCACGGCGACTGGCTGCCGAAGTATCATTAAAAATTCATATTCTGTTCATGCCTTTTTTGAGAGTATATAGTATAATAACATCGTAAGATTTACGGAACGGGGGATGCGCTTGCTTGGGTATGTCAGGGCGTATAAGCCGGAGCTGAAATTTAAAGAATACGATGTGTACAAGGGTGTATACTGTTCGCTGTGCAAAACGCTGCTGCGCAGGTATACGCCGCTCGGACAGTTGTTTTTAAGCTACGACGTGACCTTTTTGGCATTGGTTCTGTTTGCAGTTTCCGAGGATTGTCCGCAGTTTCAAAAATCCCGCTGCTGTTACAATCCTGCAAAAAAGTGTTACGGCTGCGGCAGAAATGCGATCCTTGATTTTTGTGCGGATGTGTCCGTGCTGCTGATGTACTACAAGGTTCTGGACGATCTGCACGATCACGGCGCGTTCAAAAAAGTACTGTCCGCGCTTCTCTTTCCCGCGGCTTTTCTGATGCACAAAAAGGCGGCGCGTTTGCAGCCCGATGCAGAAACCGTCATTTGTACCGCGATGCAGAAGCAGGCGCAGTGCGAAGCAGCGGACTGCGGTGCGGATGCCGCTGCCGATCCGTCTGCCGCTGCGTTGTCCGCCTTGGCGGCACTTCGGACGCAGGACGAAAACCTGCGGCAGTTGTTCTATCTGCTCGGTCGGTTCGTCTATCTGATCGACGCGGCGGATGATGTGGAGAAGGACATTCGCAAAAACAATTTCAATCCCTTAAAACAAAAATATATTTCCGATCCGGATGCGTTCGGCGCGTATGCCATGTCGCTGCTTAACCACAATATCAGCGAAATGCTCCGCCTGTATGATCGGATCCGTTTCCCGAAGTATGACGGAATTTTGTACAATGTCCTGTTCAACGGACTGTACAATTCCGCAGTGTATGTTACCCGAAAATATGCGCAGCAGGAGGTGGCAGTATGAACAATCCGTTTGAGATTCTCGGCGTTTCCCAAAATGCAACAGATGCGCAGATCCGCGAAGCCTACCGTGTACAGGCACGGCGTTTGCAGCAGCAGATCGAAAGCGGTGTCAATGCGGCGTATGCGCAGGAGCAAATGCGCGTACTGGATGCCGCATATGACGAGATCATTCTGTCCCGCAGCGGCGGTACATCCGGCAGCAGTTATTCGACTGCCGGCAGCTATACAGTATCATCCGATTTTGCGGACATCCGCGAAAAGGTGCGTGCCGGTCGTCTGGATGACGCGCAGACGCTTCTGGACGGTACACCGACTGCGCAGCGTTCCGCAGAATGGTATTTTCTCAAGGGCTGTGTGCAGCAGCGCAAGGGCTGGCTTGAGGAGGCGACCGGAAACTTTGCGGCTGCCTGCCGTCTGGATCCGCAGAACGGGGAATACAAGGCTGCCTATGAGGATATTCAGAACTCCCGTTCCGGCGGCTACCGTACCACCCGAAACAATGAGAATAAAGGCGGATTGTCCGGCTGTGATGTGTGTACGGGGCTGATGTGTGCGGATTGCTGCTGCGAGTGTATGGGCGGCGATCTGATCCGCTGCTGCTGAGAGGTGCGTATGCTCAAACAAAGTGCAAAAACCGCGCTGGGCGGCATCACGGCGGCGCTGTCTCTGGTTCTGCTGTTTCTGCTGTCTGTCTTTCCTTCCGCAACCATTGCCGCACCGGCAGTGGCAAGCATATTGATGATTTTTCTGGTGCTTGAACTGGGGAAGGGCTGGGCGTTTGGTGTTTATGCCGCCGTCAGTGTTTTGTCGCTGATGATCATTCCGTCCAAGGAAGCGGCAATTTTATATACGGTCTTTTTCGGCTATTATCCGATTTTAAAGGCAATTTTAGAAAAGCATATCCACAGACGCCCGATCGAATGGATCCTTAAGATCCTGTTGTTTGCGGCGATCATGACTGGCTCGTATTACCTGATGATCCGTTTCATGGGCATCGAGTTTGAGGAGATCGACAAGTACGGCAAGGCGGCGATCCCGCTTTTGCTGGGTGTCGGTACGGTGGCATTTGTCGGATATGATTACTGTCTGACGCTGTTTGTGGCGCAATATCTGCGGCAGTGGCAGAAACGTTTTAAAAAACTGTTCCGAGTGAACTGAGGAGGTTAAAATCCCATGTGCGAAAAACAAACCAATTTCGGTGTGATCGGTCTGAGCGGACGCGGACACGGTATGCTGCGCGAGTTCATGGAAGTGCCGGGTGTCCACGTCGTCGCGGTCTGCGACAAGTACGAGGATCGTGCGCAGCGTGCGGTGAATACGGTCAAGGAAAAAACGGGCGAAACACCGGAAATGTATCTGGATTATAAAGAGCTGTTGAAGCGGGAGGACATCGAGGGCATCCTTTGCTGTACAACATGGATCACCCACGCTCGGATCGCCATTGATTCCATGCGCGCAGGCAAGAATGTTGCCATCGAGGTCGGCGGCGCCGCTTCGATCGAGGAATGCTGGCAGATGGTACGTGCTTCTGAGGAGACCGGAAAGTTCTGTATGCTGCTCGAAAACTGCTGTTATGACCACAACGAAATGGCGCTTTTCAATATGGTCAAGCAGGGACTGTTCGGCGAAGTGGTGCATCTGGAGGGCGGCTACCGTCACGATCTGCGTTCGGAGATCTGTCATGGCAGAGAAAACCGTCACGGCAGACTGTTCAACTTCCAGAACCGCAACGGTGAGCTGTACCCCACACATCAGTTGGGACCCATCTGCAAGCTGATCGGCATCAACCGCGGCAACCGTATGCTGACGCTTTGTTCCATGGCGAGCAAATCCCGCGGCTTGAATGTCTGGCTGCGCGACAATGAAGGCCCCGATTACGATATTACCGAATACCCGTTCAATCAGGGCGATGTGACCACGACAATGATCAAGTGCGCCAACGGAGAGACGATCACGCTGCATCACGATTGCAGTCTGCCGCGTCCGTACTCCCGCGACTACATGATCGAGGGCACACGCGGTGTATTTGAAGAAAACAGTCACGGCGGCGAGGTTTTCCTCGATACAATGCAGGAAAAGGGGAAGGAGCCGAAGTTTTATCCCTTCCCGGAGGTACGCGAACAGTACGAGCATCCGCTGTGGAAAAAGTATTCTGAAGACGGTGTACACACAGGCGGTCACGGCGGCATGGATTTTTTGGTGCTGTCCGCATTTGCCGACGCGGTTATCAACAAGCATGAGCCGCCGATCGACGTTTATGATACAGCCGCATGGATGGCAGTAACCTGTCTTTCAGAGCAGTCGGTCGCTATGGGCGGTATGCCCGTTCCCATTCCGGATTTCACGAGCGGCATGTGGATCGACCGCGCACCGTTTTACAGAAGTATCTTTTGCGTCAACGATGTTTGCAGAGAGTGTTTCGAGGAGGATAAAGAATGAGTTATTTTATCGGTGTAGACGGCGGCGGTACCAAAACCTACTACGCGCTGTTTAATGAAAACAAAGAGATCGTTGCGGATTTTTTAACACCCGGAAGCAATCATGAGAATCTGGAAGGTTCGTTTGACGACGCAGCGGCGATCATCTGGGACGGTGTGACCGGACTTTTACAGAAAGCCGGAAAAACGCTTGACGATGTTTCGTTTACCCTGATGGGACTTGCAGGCGTCGATCATCCGTTCCAGCACGATGCCTTGTTTGAGCGTCTCGAAAAGAAGGGGCTGCACAACTTTGAAATTTTCAACGACGGCTTTATCGTTGTCAAGGCGGGCAGCGTGTCCGGCGCGGCGATCGGTCTGAACAACGGCACGGGTACGTGCTGCAACGCGATCGACTCTACCGGCAAAATGCTTCAGCTTGCGGGACTCGGTGATTTTTCGGGAGACATGGGCAACGGTCACTGGATCGCCATGATGGCATATCGTGCGATCTACGACGATGTGTACCTCGGTATACAGCCGACCGCATTGACCGGCAAAGCTTTTGCACGCTTCGGGCTTGAAAGCCGCGAGGATTTTCTGAGCATGGTCAGTGTCTTTGAAGATGAGGAAAAAGCAGAGTATTATATCCGCGGATTGATTGTCAGCTTTTTTGAGGCGCTGAACGAGGACGACCCGGCGTACCTTGTGATCATGGAGCAGATGGCGGAGCGCAGTGCGCGTCTTGTCGTGGCACATGCCAACCAGCTTCAGTTTGACGGGGATGCAGTGGAAGTGGTGCTGTCCGGTTCCATTCTGACCAAGCTGCCGAGCGAAAAATATCTTGCCGCGATCCAGAAGCGCATTTCCGAGCTGTCGGATCGTAAGTTCACCTATTTCAAGATGAACGTTTCTCCGGTCGTCGGCTGTGTAAACTGGATTTTGCAGGACTATTATAAGGCGTAAATATATTTTTACATAAAAAGGAGGGAGACACCTTCGGGTGTCAAGCGCAGTATGAAAGAGATTACAGTAGCAGTTATCGGTTCCGGCAGTACGTATTGTCCCGAGCTTGTGGACGGTTTCCTCAAGGCGAGAGATTCGCTCAAGCTCAAAAAGATCACCTTCATGGACATCGACGACAGAAAGAGAACGATCGTCGGCGGACTTTGCGAGCGTATTCTGCGTGCGGCAGGTGTGGATTGCGAAGTCGTCATGACCGATGACCTCGACCTTGCCCTGCAGGGTGCGGATTTCGTTGTCACACAGATTCGTGTCGGCAAGCTGCCTGCACGGTATCTGGACGAAACCATTCCGCTCAAGTACGACCTGATCGGTCAGGAAACGACCGGTATCGGCGGCTTCTTCAAGGCGCTGCGTACCATTCCGGTCGTCAAGCATATCTGTGACCGGATCGAAGCGATCTGCCCCGATGCGTGGCTCATTAACTTCACCAATCCGTCCGGCATCATTACCGATTTTGTCCTGAATCACACCAAGGTCAAGTGTATCGGTCTTTGCAATGTCCCAATCGACATGATCGACGACACCAAGGAGATCAGCGGCGAGGACAGCGAGTTGACCTATGTCGGTCTGAACCACCTGAGCTGGATCACTTCCGTCAAGAAGGACGGCAAGGAGCTGCTGCCCGAAATGATCGCAACCGGCTTCTCTCCGAAGGTCATGGCAAACATCCACGACGACGGTTTCTCTCTGGAAACACTGGCGGCAATCAATGCCATTCCGTCCTCCTATCTGCAATATTATTACTGCCGTGCGGCAAAGCTTGATTATCTCAAGAGCGGCGAAAAGAGCCGTGCGCAGGTCTGCATGGAGATCGAAGAACAGCTTCTGGAAATGTATGCCGATGAGGGCCTGTATGTAAAGCCCGCACTGCTGGATAAGCGCGGCGGACACAAGTATTCTCTGGTTGCCGTTTCGCTGATCGACGCGATCGCCAACGACAAGCAGAATGTGCAGGTCGTCAACGTCAAGTGCGGCGACGCGCTGTCGTTCATGCAGCCGGATGATGTCGTTGAACTTGCCTGTGTGATCGGCAAGGACGGCGCAAAGCCCATCAAGCTGGACAACATCGACAACCGTCACATCATCGGTCTGATGCGTATTGTCAAGGAATATGAGAAGTATACCGTCGAGGCTGCCATCACGGGCTCCGATACGGCGGCACTCAACGCACTGCTGGTGCATCCGCTGGTAGGCGACTGGGAAAAGGCACAGCGCTGCTTCGAGGAAATGAAGGAAGCGCACAAGGATTATCTGCCCCAGTTCTTCAAGAAATAAAAAGCAACCAAGAAAAAGCAGCTTTTGTCAGCCGAGACAAAAGCTGCTTTCTTCATGTCCGGCAACGACCAAACATCATACTTTCAGGGCAAAAATCACGAAAGTTATTTCCGTTCGCTTTTCTGAAAAAAGCTTAGGAAACGCTGATTAAATCAATGTGTGCGATTGAGCGAGAGATTTTTTCGTC
>R27__coassemble_996_pt1 | contig 14494 bp, 11 predicted proteins | sample R27__metabat2_high_PE_029 | metagenome-assembled genome bin R27
TTCCAGCAGAAACGGCGGAGACGCGGAACAGATCACGGTCGGCTTGTCGCGTCTGCGTTTCTGAAAATAGGCATACGTCCGCTGTACCTTGCGGCGGGCAAAACGTTCCGCCAGTTTTTCGGCATTCACGGCGCGCATATAACAATGTATACTGCAAACACGCGAGAGTTTTTCGCAGATGCCCAGCAGATAACAGATGCCACCGAGAATCTGAAACGGCAGAAATACCAGAATATACGGCCGCCGCAAAAGACAGTACAGCCAGAACTCCGATCCGGTATCGCCGGAGCAGACGGTTTTGTCGTAGTCGTACAAATACACGTGCATATACGTTACTCCCGGGTTTTATTGATACAGGCACTTCAATGCGTATGTACCTGCTTTCAGCGGCAGAACCGTCGCGTTGCGGACACGGTCGTCGGGACAGACATACCCCTTCGGCAGAACGATCGTTCCCTGTGCCGCTTCGGGACACTGTACATCGAGCGTCACGCTGTCGCCGTTCTTCTCCCACGAGACAGCCACCTTGCCGCAGGGTGCGTCATAATGTGCCGAAGCATTTTGAAGCTGCGGGATAAAGTCGGGCGTGATCTCGAAGGTATCGGCGCCCAGTCCCTTCGGGTTCGGGCGGATGCCGACGATGCGCTGAATGAACCAGCTGACAATATCACCGAAGAAATGGTGGTTCAGCGACGCAGGCTTATCCAGTGGCAGATCGGGACGGAAATCCTCGGGCATGGCGGTCAAGCCCTGCTCAAGGAACCAGCCGTAGGACGGGAAATCGTGACGGGTAATCATGCGGAAGGCAAGATCGCCTTCGCCGCAGTCGGACAGCACATGGAAGATCGTGCGCAGACCGATCATGCCGCAGTCGAGGTGTTCGTTCGCTTCCTCAATGAGCTGCACCAGTACACGGGACGCGGCGGCTTTTTCGCCCTCCTCAAACACACCGTAGTAAATGCAGATCGCCTGCGCCGTCTGGCAGCGGGACTGCACGGTCATGGTGCCGAAGTTGATGCAGTGTTTGCGGATGGCGGCGCGCATGGAATCATACAGGGATTCGGCAAACTGTGCCTGCATGGTCTTGCCCATGGCAGCAAACAGGTCGGCGGACTTGCGCGCAATGTACAGCGTGATCACGCTGTCGGTCAGATACAGCGGTGCGGTCGGTTCGCCTGCACCGTGCAGCGGCTGCAGCCAGTCGCCCAAGCCGATCTCTACCAGTCCGTCCGGACGGCGGCGGCTGTCGATATAGGAAAGATAGCGCAGAATGTTTTCCGCACATTCCTTTGCAGGCGTCAGATCGCCGCGCAGCCGGTAGATCTGCCAGCAAAGCTCTGTCAGTACGTTATCCCATGCCGGACCGTTGCCCCATTCAAAACCCCAGCCGCCGGTCGGGATAATGCCCGGTAATGCACCGGCGTCGTTCTGCGCCTTGCAGATGTTGCGCAGCCATTCTCGGTAACTCTTTTCGGGGGTAAGCGTCAGCAGTACATGCTCCGCAGAAACCGCGGCATCGCCTGTCCAGCCGTTCTTTTCACGGTGCGGACAATCGGTCGGAAAATAGTAGAAATTCGCAAGGTCGGAACGGCGTGCCATTTCGCCGAGCCGATTCATCGTTTCGTCCGAGCAGGTGTAATTTGCGCGTTCCCGCAGATCGGAGTTGGCAACCAGCAGCGTCAGCGTTTCGGGAATCTGCTGTTCCGGCTCCAGTCCCGATACCCACGCATAGCGGAAGCCGTGGTAGGTAAAGGGCGGCTCAAAGATTTCCTCGCCTTCTCCCTTGCAGATATACAGCTCCGTTTGCGCGTAGCCGTCGGGATAAAAGTCGATGTTGCGGAAGGACGGCTCACCCGTGCTTGTGACAAATTCACAGCACTGGATGAAAATTTTCTGCCCGGGCTTACCGTTTATGCGCAGACGCAGAATGCCTGCCGTGTTCACGCCGAAATCAAACAGCGTACCGACCTTCCCGCGGCAGTTGAATTTGAACTGCGTATTCAGACGCATGTTTTCACGGTTGTTGTAAATGTCGCTGAGCTTCGCCTGCGTGACAGCCACAGGCGCGATCTCCTTTGCGATGACAACGGGGTCGGCTTCGCACAGACGCATTTCGCCGCGCGGTGTTTCGGCACGGTACACGGGCTTCCATGCACTGTCGTCAAAGTCCGCACAGCACCAGCCGTCCTGCTCCAGATTGGCGTCATAAAATGTGCCGCTGCGCAGATCGTCAAACAGGATCGGAGACGGTGCCGTCAGAAAGCTTTCGTCCGCGTCGAGCGTATACGTTTCTCCGTTTTCCAGTGTGCAGGTCAGACGGAACGCAAAGCGCGGTACGCCGCGGAACTTTGCTATATCAAAATCCCAGACACGTCCGCCGGGGCAGTTCTGCATCCCGTTGCCGAGGATCAGACCCACTGCGTTTTTGCCGTCTGCCAGAAGCGCGGTCACATTGTAGCGGTCAAAGTACACGATGTCGTCGGGATTGGAAATGTACGGCGCGAGCAATCCCTTGGTGATGCGCCGCCCGTTCAGATACAGGTCATAAAAGCCCAGTCCGCTGACCAGTATCTCGGCGGACTGCACCTTGCCGACCGTAAAGGCGCGGCGGATATACGGCGCGTGGACGTGCTTTTCATAGGTGTTATATGTTTGCGTTGCGGCATAAAAGACTTGCGGGAAGTTCATGCTATCATCCTTTCCGGTATTCATGATATAATAACAGTACCATATTTTTCATAAAAAGTAAACTTTATTTCGCAAAAGACTTGTAACGGATTTCGGTTTGTTATACTATTGTAAAAAAGGAGGTATGCTTATGCGATTTTTTGTACCGACCGAACTGATCATCGGAGAAAACTGCGTTACGGAAGCTGCCGAAAAGCTCCGTGCGTTCGGGGACTGCTGTCTGATCGTGACCGGTAAGACCGCCGCACGTAAAAGCGGTGCGCTTGCAGATTTACAGACCGCACTGCAAAAAGGCAATGTGCGTTATACCGTATATGACGGCATCCGGCAGAATCCGACCGTGGCTTCCTGCATTAAGGCAGGTGCGTTTGCACGGGAATGCGGCGCCCGTTTTATCATCGGTGTCGGCGGTGGTTCTCCGCTCGATGCCGCCAAAGCCGTCGCCGTTTTTGCGGCAAATGCGGCACTGACCGAGGCGGAGCTGTACGCCTGCCAATGGACGGACGTGCTGCCAGTAGTCTGTATCGGAACAACGGCAGGCACCGGCAGTGAGGTGACACCCGTTTCCGTGCTGACCGATACGAACGGCGTGAAAAGCAGTATCCGCAGCGACCGCCTGTATCCCGCACTCTCTTTGGGTGATCCGCAATATCTGACCTCTTTGCCGGACAGCTTTCTGCGCTCCTGTGCCGCAGACGCGGCGGCGCACTGCATAGAAAGCTTCTTCGGCAAAAGTGCTTCCGATATTTCCCGTCTGTTCGCGGCGCACGGCGCGTCCATTCTGGCACCGCTGTTCCATAAAATCCGCAAAAGCGGCGCCGAAGCACTCACAGCGGACGACCGTGCCGCGCTGTATACCGCTTCGATCTACGGCGGCTATGCGATCAGCGTGACAGGCACGGCATTTCCCCATGCGATGGGGTATTTTCTTTCCGAGCGGCACGGCGTTGCGCACGGTACGGCATGTGCCGTTTTTCTGCCGTCCTTTTTGCAGTACGCAAATGACTGCGATCCCGCACTTGCCGGAGAGTTTTTTGTGCGAACGGGCTGCGGGCTGGAAGCCTGGTGCGCGCTGCTGCAAGCCGTTGCACCGTCCTGCGAAGCGCATGTGTCCGCGCAGGAGATCGAGTCCATGCGCACACGGTTTACCGGCAACGGCGGTCTTGCCCGCTCACCCGGAAATTTTGACTGTGCCGATGCATTGCAGCTATTGACAAAACTGTTTTCATAACACGCAAAAGCAGCGCCCCGATTTGGGACGCTGCTCAAACATTTTTATTGAATTTCCGCGAAAGCCTCCAGCCATGCGCGGGTGATCAGCTCGTGACCGAACGCCGTGGGATGTACGCCGTCCGCTGTCCAGTACTCGGCAGGCGCTTTGGTAATGGCTTCGTCGAAGCGTGCCTGCAGAGGGACGAATTTCAAGCCGTACTTTTCGGCGACACGTCCCGCTGCCGCGGCACGCTTGGGAACCTCCGTGCTGAAAATTTCCCAGTTGGCTTCCGTTGCCGTTCCGTGGGTGACAAAAGGCTCCAGAATCATGATCTTGACCTGCGGCACTTTTTCGAGGATCTCCTCGATCAGCATCCCGTATACGCGCTCGTACTTATCGGCATCAACACCGTTCTGACTACCGATCTCGTGCCAGACATCGTTGACGCCGATCAGAATGCTCATGTAGTCCGGCGCAAGGTTGATGAAATCGCGCTTGATACGGGCGTACAGATCGACCACACGGTCACCGCTGACGCCGCGGTTGATGAGGTTATACGCGCCGGGGCAGTCGTAGCCGAGCTGCGCGGAGATCAGGTGCGGATACCCCAATCCGCGGTTGGAATCATTATCTCTGGAGCGGCCGACATCGGTGATGGAGTCGCCCTGGAACAATACTGTTTTCATACCGGTTCTCCTTTTCGGCTTACCACGACACACTGATGCGAATCAGATAGCCCGACAGCTTCGAGGCGCTGATCCGGACACCGATGTCGGAAAAGCCGTTCTTCTTCATTTCCGTAATGATAAAATCTTTTAAGTCGTTTTTGTTGACCTTGAGTACATGCTCCACATACGGGTAATCCGTCTGGTTGACATAGATGCGCTCCTGCTCATGGATGATCCCGACGATGTGCATAAAGTCGATATACATCTGCAGAGAGGTCTCCCCGCGGGACGCTTCCTCGTAGCACTTTTTCAAAAAGCAGCGCACGATCCCCTCCTTGAGCGAAAAATAGATTTCGTTCAGGTAGCGGTTTTCTTCATTGCGTTCCTCCTTGGGAGCCATATCGGATTTTTTTCTGAGTTCATCGGCAAACGACATTCCTGTTTCACTCCATACTGCCGCAAAATAATCTACTCTTAATATACAGCAAAACACGCCGAAAAGTCAAGAGGTAAATATCCTCCTCAAGTAACCGATGATTAAATCGAGGTGTGCGATGGAGCGAGAGATTTTTTCGTCATATCACATAAATTTGACGCCGCCTTACTGACCTCCGGCAAGGAGAATTTGTGTGATATGCCGGAAAAAGATCCGTTCCAGCGTGTGCATTGGATTTATTCAGTGGTTACTCAAAGGGTGTCATCCAGACTTTTGCGGTATTTGGAGTATGCAAACGGGAGACAATAAAAAAGTGTCAGCCCCGCTTTCAGCTTTACGGGAATTGCTTTGTTCATCCAAAAATCCCAAACATATTTTCTGAACGCCTTGCGGCACATCTCCTCTGCCGTTTCATGCTCTGCCTTTGTAAGATTCTGTGCAGTCCGCGCAGAATAGCGAATGCTTAAAATTGTTTTAAACAAACGAACCAAACAGCCGGGAAGAATTATATCCGCCTGCGGTGTTCCGATTTTTTTCAGCTCCGAGCAGGTTCCTGTCAATGCTTTCAATGCCGTCGCACGCTTCATGCTGAAAATGGATCGGCTTGTCGAAGAAGAATGCCAAATATAATCATATAGCATGGCATCAACATACACAAAGCCATCAACCCTTGTACACACCTGCATAAAGAAAAAGTAGTCCTCGTTTGCAGCCACACCTTCCGGGAAACGCAGCGTGCCTATCAGCTTGCGCGGAAAGATCTTATTAATTGTGCTAATCCCGAACGGACCACGTTCGGCTACGGGAAAAACCGTATGTATATCCACCTTACGGCAATCGTAAACATACTCCTGCAGGGAAAGTCCCTTTGCATCGTCCAGGCAGCCGCAAATTGCAATACAGCCTTCGTTTTCGGATGCCGCTTTGTGCAGGAACTCAAACATCTGCGGCTCAATCATATCGTCCGCATCCACAAAACCGATAAACTGTCCCTGCGCTGCATCCAAGCCGAGGTTTCTTGCGCCGGACACACCACGATTTTCGCTGTCGATCACGTGGATGCGTTTGTCCTTTTTCGCATATTCATGCAGTATCGCCAACGTCCGATCTGTACTGCCGTCGTTGACGCAAATTGCCTCAAAGTCCGTAAATCTCTGTGCCAGTACGCTGTCTAAACAACGCGCCATATACTTTTCTGCATTATAGCAGGGAATGATGATGCTGATTGACGGCGTATGCATGATCGGCTCCTCCTGACTTTGATTTACAGTTGTTTACGCAAGACCGTGCAGCGCCTTGAAATCGGCGGTCATGCCGCGCAGTTCCTCGATTTCGAGCTTTTCGCTCTTGGTCATGTTGTAGTCACGGGAACGGGTAACGGGCGTGATGTCCAGACCCTCGAGAGACAGATAGTATTTTGCGTTTGTGGGATAAATCTGGCGTTCGGTCATGGAAGCCATGCCTAAGAAGTTCTGGATGACCTCTGCCTTTTCGGGTTCCTTGTCGAAGTTGTGGCACAGCCAGTAGTAGATTTCGGGATGGAAGTTCGCCATAACGCCCGAGAAGCCGGCAGCACCGTCACGCAGCGTCTGCAGCAGCGAAGAGGAATTGGCGTTGAAGATCTTGAGCGGCGTACCCTTGACGGCGTCGATCTTCTGCTTGATGACCGCAGCGTCGCAGCAGGTATCCTTGAGGAATGTGAAGTGACCGCCCTTGGCAAGGACGCCGAGTGTTTCGGGGGTCAGCAGACGCTTGTAAGGGTAGGGACACTCATAGATACCCAGCGCGATCTCGGGGATACGATTGACCACGTAGTCCACGTTTTCAAGGAACACTTCGTCGCTCTCGTCTGCCTTGGCGAAACGGTTGGAGATGAACACGTAGGAGTCGATCCCCGTGTCGATGAATGCCTTGGCTTCCTCGATCTGCTGATCGAGTGCGTCGGCAGTATGACCGGAGGCGACGATCGCCATATCCTTCGGTGCATGTGCGCGGATAAAGCGCATCAGCTCCAGACGTTCTTCAAAGCTCAGGAAGAACATTTCGCTCGACTGACAGACTGCGAAAATGCCGTCCACCTTACCGGTATACCAACCGATGAGCTGTTCGACTGCGTTGTAATCGACCTTGTTGTCTGCGGTAAAGGGCGTGACCATGGTCGGATATACGCCGCCGGGAATATTTTTAATCATAAAGCAACACCTCTTTTTTAAGATTGCTTTTATTATAGCACACTCCGGATAAATAGCAAGTAAAAATTATACTTGCAAACAGAAAACACTGTATTGTATAATATCTGCGGAGGGATACATATGGATAAGAATGTGGATCTGATCTTTGTGCGGCACGGGCAGTCCTACGGCAATGCGAATTTGCCGGACGCGCCTGACTTTCATCCGGACGATCCGCCGCTGACGCCGCTCGGACTGTGGCAGGCGGAGTGTCTGAAGGAGCGGTTTGCACCGGGTGAAGTGACGAAAATCTACGCCAGCACGCTCCTGCGTACCGTGCAGACCGTGCATCCGACGGCAGAAAAGATGGGGCTGCCCATTACGCTGCTGCCCGATCTGCGGGAAGTCGGCACAAAAATCGGCGGAACGTCCGCAGAGGTTCTGCGTGAAAAAACGCCGCTGGCAATTCCCTGCGAAAGTGCGCCGCTGCCTTTTCCCGAAACGACTGCACAGCTCGAAGCGCGTGCTGAGCGGGCGATCCGGAATATTCTGGACGAAGCGGTAAGCGACGACGTGATCCTGATCGCAACACACGGCGGCTTTTTCGGGTATCTGCTGCGTGAGGTACTGGGAATTTCTTTGCCCGAAACCTTCAGCTGGCAGGTGCTGAATTGCAGCGTCACGCACATCTGGCTTGCGCCGGATGCGCTGCCGAAGCTCATCTGCGCGGGAGACGTATCTTTCTTATATGAGAAAAACCATAATCATTCCAAATAAGAAATATATATCAAAAAAATTATGGTATACTTATTGGAAACGGTATACTTATTGGATAATCAGGAGGAAAAGAAAATGGGTATTTATGAAGAATTACAGGCAAGAGGTCTGATCGCGCAGGTTACGGATGAAAAAGAGATCCGTGACCTGATCAACAACGGCGGCGCACGCTTTTATATCGGCTTTGACCCGACCGCGGATTCCCTGCATGTCGGTCACTTTATGGCGCTGTGTCTGATGAAGCGTCTGCAAATGGCGGGCAACAAGCCGGTCGTGCTGATCGGCGGCGGTACGGGCAGGATCGGCGATCCCTCCGGCAGAACGGATATGCGCTCGATGCTGACCACTGAGCAGATCGAACACAACTGCGCCTGCTTCAAAAAGCAGATGGAGCGCTTCATCGAATTCGGTGAGGACAAGGCGATCATGGTCAACAATGAGGACTGGCTTTGCGAGCTGAAATATGTCGATGTTCTGCGTGAAGTCGGTGCTTGCTTCTCGGTCAACAACATGCTGCGTGCCGAATGTTACAAGCAGCGCATGGAAAAGGGCTTGAGCTTTCTGGAGTTCAACTACATGATCATGCAGTCCTATGACTTCTGGTATCTGCATGAGCATTACGGCTGCAACATGCAGTTCGGCGGTGACGACCAGTGGAGCAACATGCTCGGCGGTACGGAGCTGATCCGCAAGAAGTCCGGCGATGACGCCTATGCCATGACCATCACGCTCCTGCTCAACAGCGAGGGTAAAAAGATGGGCAAGACCGCCAAGGGCGCCGTGTGGCTTGATCCCAACAAGACCACGCCCTACGAATTTTATCAGTACTGGCGCAATGTCGATGATGCCGACGTGATGAAGTGCCTGCGGATGCTCACGTTCCTGACGCTTGAGGAGATCGAAGCGATGGATGGCTGGGCGGACAACCGCATCAACGAAAAGAAAGAGATCCTTGCCTATGAGCTGACGAAGCTCGTCCACGGCGCAGAAGAAGCCGACAAAGCCAAGGCAGCCGCCTATGCACTGTTCAGCGGCGCGGGAGACGACAGCAACATGCCCACGACCGAGATCCCCGCAGCGGATGCGGCGGACGGCATGAACATCATCGACCTGCTGACTGCCTGCAAGCTGTGCGCCAGCAAGGGCGAGGCACGCCGTCTGGTTCAGCAGGGCGGTGTTTCCGTGGACGGCGAAAAGGTTGCCGACATCGCGGCAGTCATTCCCGCAGATGCGCTGCAGAACGGTGTCAAGATCAAGAAGGGCAAAAAGGTTTTCCATAAGGCGATCCTTGCCTGATACAAAACGGCTTTGTCTATCAATAAGGCAGGAGGTACCGCTTTGAAAAACGTTTATCTCATTCAGCCAAGCTACACACTCAACAAGGCGTTGTATCTGCCGTATACCATCGGCACGATCGCGGCATACTCCTTTCAGTATGCGCAGATTCAAAAAGAATACCGTCTGTGCGACTTCATCTTCTCCATAAAGCCTCTGGAAGAAACGCTCGGCGAGATCGAAGCGCCGTATATCGCCGGCTTTTCCTGTTACATCTGGAACATTGAATACAACCTTGCGCTGGCAAAAGCCGTCAAGGAAAAGTGGCCGGACTGCATGATCGCGTTCGGCGGACCGCAGATCGAGGACAGTACGGAATATCTGGAGCAGTACGACTTTATCGACGTGCTGATGCACGGAGAGGGCGAAGTGACCTTTTACCGTCTGCTGACGGCACTCAGCAAAAAGCAGCCGCTTTCCGCAGTCGATAATATTTCCTATCGTGCGCAGGACGTACCTGTACAGACAGCCAAATCCGCGGTCAAGGATATTTCCGACTTCCCGTCTCCGTACACGATGGGACTTTTCGACAGCATTCTGGCAGACCCGAAATATGCAGGCCGCCAGTTCGACACCATTATCGAAACGACCCGCGGCTGTCCTTACCACTGTATGTACTGCTGCTGGGCGACCGTCAATGCGGACTGGAAGCTGCACAGCTTCTCCATGGAGCGCGTCAAGGCAGATCTCCGATGGATGGCGGAGCACAAGATTTCTTTCTGCTTTTGCGCCGATTCCAACTTCGGCATTCTCGAACGGGATATGGAGATCGCCCGTTACGTCGCGCAGATGAAAAAGCAGTACGGCTATCCGGAACGGTTCGAGACGACTGCCGTCAAAAACAAAAATGACGTTACCTTACAAATCAATCAGATCCTGAACGAGGTCGGACTCAACAGCGCCATTTCCGTAGCGGTACAGAGTATGTCTCCCGCAGTGCTGGAGATCATCGGTCGGAAGAATATGCCCAACGATACATTTGCCGAGCAGTTGGAAGCCTACCGCAAGCACGGCATGTACACCTATACGGACATCATGATGGCTCTGCCCGGCGAAACACTCGACAGCTTCTGCCGCGGTGTATTTGAAGTCATCGAAGCCGGTCAGCATACGGCGATCCAGATTTTCCGCACGGAGTGTCTGCCGAATACGCCGATGCGTTCCAAAGAGATGATGGAGAAGTACGGGATCCAAACCATCCGTTCCGCACTCTGTCAGAACCACAGTACGGTCGGAGAAAGTGCGCTGACGGCTTCCCGTTCCGAAATCATCGTGGAAACCAACACCATGTCCCGTGCGGACTGGCGCACGGCAAACCGCCTGTCCGTCTGTGTGCAGGCGTTCCACTGTCTGGGGTTGCTGCGCTTTATTGCGATCTATCTGCGCAAGGCGCGAAACATTTCTTACTACGATTTCTATATGCCGCTTTTCCGCTGGATCGAGAATGAAAGCAGCTTTGTCAAAAGCGCCCTCGACAAAGTATGCCGGAACGTGGATCTGTTCCTGCAGGAAAAAGCCATGCTCTCCTTCTCTGATCCGCTGTTCGGCAACGTCTTTTTCCCGCTGGAGGAGGGAATGTTCCTGACCTGCATCACGCAGAAGGATACCTTCTTCGATGAAGTCGAAGCGTTCATCCGCAGTACCTTCGGCACCGATGACGAGCTGGAATCGCTGTTCCGGTATCAGCGTACGGTTCTTGTGCTGCCGAAAAAGAAAAAATGCACCGTTCCGTTCGCGTATGACTGGCGCGGCTACTATAAGAACCTGTTCGACAAAACGGTTTGCAGACCAACGAAAGCGCCCATCACCGTGCAGATCGGAGACTGTGACTACGGCAGTTGGGAAACCTATGCGCGGGAAGTGATATGGTACGGAAAGCGCAAGGACAGAATGATCGAAGCGGACGTCCGATAATTTCTTGCTTATTCGTTGATTATGTGGTATACTTTCTTTGAAAAATTTTGAAAGGAGAGATTACCATGAAAAAAGCCGAAAGGATCATCGACATCCTGTTTGTCCTCGTTGCCGTTCTCGCCATCGCAGAGCTGATGTTCGTGCGCGGTATGTTCACGTGGATCCTTGCCGCCGGTGCCGTGTGCATCGTTTCCATCGCCGAAGCGATCCTCAGCGCACTGTCCAAATCCACCATGAAAATGGTTATGGCAATCCTCTTTGCCCTTGCCATTGTCGCAGGCTATGCCGCGATCGGCGGCGTATAAAAAATCTCTGCTTCCGGGCGCCTCAAAGGTGCCCCGATTTTTGCTTGTAATGCGGCGAAAGCTGTGGTATAATCTTCACAAACAAAATCCGCAAATAATATGAGGAGGAATAAAGAATGGATTTTAAAGTATTGTTCCAAAAAGTACTCGCGTTTTTCCTGTCCGTTCTTTCCGCACTGGGCATCACATTCAATCTGCCGCAGCCCGATCCCGATCTGCCGTGTACCGCATCGGCTGTTGTGGAGTTTGACAACAAAACCGCCGGTTCCGCCGCAGGTACCGTAACGGTCACGGCAGAACCCGACGGCGAGTATACGCTCTACTGGGGCGATGCGGACGGAGAAAAGCTGACCGCACATGCCGGTGATCTGACCGTACCGTACACGGAATTTACCACCGTACAGGTCAAAAACGGCAAGGGCAGCGCGGCACTGCACGATTTTCTGGCGATCCCGCAGGGTGCGGAATCCATTCTGCTGTATCGGTACAATGTCTGCGGCGGTACGGTCGATCTGCCGGATGAAAAGCTGTATACCGGCGAAGCGACGTACAGCTTCGGCACGCTCAGCGACTTGCATTTCAACCGCTACGACGAATCCGGCACCGGCGACGATGCCTGCATCACATTCCCCAAGGCATTGGATTTCCTGGATGCGTTCGGCGTTTCCATGGTCGGCATGGCAGGCGATCTGTCCAAAAACGGCGAGGAGGATGCCTACATCAAGTTCAACGACATCGTATCCCGGTACGATTTCCCCGTATTCACCTGCAAGGGCAATCATGATTGCCGTGCGAAATATACGCTTGAAAACTGGCAGAAGTACATCAACACGGGTGTGTACGGCGCGGAAAAACGTGCCGGTGTTCTGGACGTTGCCGAAAACGGACTGGACTTCGTTTACAGCGGCGAAGAAACACACGGAGATGTGTTCATCTTCTTCAGCCAGATCGACAACACCTATTTCCTGCCGACCGCGAATCTGGTCACGGACGCGCAGCTCGACTGGCTCGAAAAGCAGCTTGAAACCTACAAGGACAAGCGCGTCTATCTGTTCTTCCATACATTTCTGAGTGCCGATTCCGGCAATCCGTTTATGGGAGAGGGCAACCTGCTGACGAAAACCGGCAGTTTCTATGTTCTGCCCTACACCAAAGGCGCAAAGGATGAAGTCCGCTTCCGCAAGCTGCTGGAGACCTATAAAAACGTGACGTTCTTCAACGGACATTCTCACTGGGCATTCTATCTGCAGGCGTTCAATCCGAACCTGAACATCACCGATACCGACGGTACGACGGCAACGATGGTACATATCTCCAGCGTATCCTCGCCGCGTATCAGCAACGACACCACGCTCTTGTGGACATCCGATACCATGCAGCGTTCCGAGGGCTATCTCGTTACCGTTTATCCCGACCGCTTTGTGCTGACGGCATGTGATTTCCTGCAAAATCAGATGCTCTCCTACGCCACATACACGGTTATGCGATAATGCAGACCGAAGAAGTTTGCACATTTTTGAACACATAAAAACAATACGGGAGCTGCCGCTTGGATCGCGGCAGCTCCTTTTTGCTGTATATTCGGATTTTGCGGTTTATTGTTTTTGCAGCTCCAGATATTCGTCGTAGGTAATTTCCTTGTCGAAAAAACTGCCGGTCGTCACGTCCAGAATGCGGTTGGCGATCGTCTGGACGAACTGGTGGTCATGGGACGTGAACAGCTCCGTTTCGGGGAAGCGGATCACGCCGTCGTTGAGCGACGCGATGGATTCCAGATCGAGATGGTTGGTCGGCTCGTCAAAGAGCAGCACATTCGCACCGGAAAGCATCATCTTGCACAGCATACACCGCACACGCTCACCGCCCGAAAGCACCTTGGCTTTTTTGGTTGCTTCCTCACCGGAAAAGAGCATCCTGCCGAGCCACGAACGCACGTCCGTTTCAAAAATCAGATCGGAGTACCGCCGCAGCCAATCGATCAGGCTGTCCTCGCAGTCGTCGAAAAAGGCGGAGTTGTCGCTCGGAAAATACGCCTGCGACGTCGTAACGCCCCATTTGAACGTACCTTCGTCCGGCTCCGTTTCGCCCATAAGGATCTGGAACAGCGTAGTCTTGGCAAGAGAGTCCGTGCCAACCAGCGCGACTTTGTCGTGCGGATGGATGATAAAGCTCACGTTGTCGAGCACCTTCCGCCCGCCGACGGTTTTGCTGATGCCGGAAACGGTCAGCACCTCGTTGCCGATCTCGCGGTCTGGCTTGAATGCAACATACGGGAACCGTCTGGACGACACGGGCATATCCTCGATCACAAGACTGTCCAGCAGCTTCTTGCGGCTCGTCGCCTGCTTGGACTTGGAAGCGTTGGCACTGAACCGTGCGATAAACTCCTGCAATTCCTTGGCTTTGGCTTCCGCCTTTTTGTTCTGCTCGCGGAGCTGCCGCTGTGCCATCTGCGTATATTCAAACCAGAAATCATAGTTGCCGACGTACATCGTCACCTTGCCGAAGTCAATGTCTACGGTATGGGTGCAGACCTTGTTGAGAAAATGGCGGTCGTGCGAGACGACAATGACCGTGCTTTCAAGGTCGATCAGAAACTCCTCCAGCCATGCGATCGCATCCAGATCGAGGTGGTTGGTCGGCTCGTCCATCAGCAGAATGTCGGGATTGCCGAACAGTGCCTGTGCCAGCAGTACCTTGACCTTGATCTCGTTCGGCACGTTCGCCATCTGCATATAGTGGTATTCGTTCGTCACGCCCAGACCGTTGAGCAGGATTTCCGCGTCACTCTCGGCACTCCAGCCGCCCATTTCGGCAAACTCCTCCTCCAGCTCACTGACACGGATGCCGTCCGCTTCGGAGAAATCCTCTTTCATATAGATAGCTTCTTTTTCGTCCATGACTTCGCACAGCCGCGCATTGCCCAGCAGCACGGTGCGGATTACGTCGCAGTCATCGAACGCGAAGTGATCCTGCCGCAGTACGGA
>R27__coassemble_1011_pt1 | contig 14348 bp, 9 predicted proteins | sample R27__metabat2_high_PE_029 | metagenome-assembled genome bin R27
TTTGTTTAAGTGAAAGATTGCTGTTTTTCGGTGTCTTTATTAACGACTTTCCATACTTGAAAAACATCTCAACATCCAGATGGGCCGTGCCTATTGGTTCTTTTAAGGGGCACGGCGTTTTTTGGACTTCGTGCATCCTCTTTCAAGTGATTTTTACAGGGCAAAATTTTTGTAACAAGACAAAAACATCAGCATATTTTTACGTAATATGCATAAAATAATAAAAGAAATCAAAAAACATATTGATTTTTGATTTACTTTGTGGTATCCTGTCTAACACATTCAAAGGGTGGTTTTTATGAAATACAGAGAATTAAAAAGCATTTACTATGAAAGCAATGAGACGTGTGCGCAGGAATATTTAAACAGATTTCAATCGGAAGAGGCCGTTAAATTGAACTTTTTCATCGGACAGAATCAGGCTTTTTTTCTGCAAAATGTTCAGGTTATGACACTCGCCTATGAGATTGCCAAGCTGGACAAACAAATTGAAAAAGCGTGTAATGACTTGCCCGGTGTAGCATTGGAGCAGTATTCCAAAAAATGTCTGATCGACGAGATCGTACTGACAAACAGAATAGAAGGCGTTCACAGCAGCAGAAAAGAAATCGGGGAAGTTCTGGACACATTGGAAGCACAGTCCATCGCTAAAGGTAAACATGTCCGGTTTAACGGTCTGGTCAACAAATACTTGATGTTGATTCAATCCGAAGATATTCCGCTCAAAGACTGCAAAGATATCCGAAAGTTATATGATGAAGTTTTTTTACATGAGGTCATTTTTGAAAATGCCTCGAACAAACCGGACGGGACGATTTTCAGGAAAGACTCTGTATCCATTCACAGCGAGACGGACAAAATCATTCACAACGGATTAATGCCGGAAAGCAGGATTGTCGAAGCCATGGAGCAAAGTCTTTCTTTTTTGAATGATACGTCCGTCGAGGAATTGTTCCGGGTTTGCCTTTTCCATTACCTGATCGAATACATTCATCCGTTCTATGACGGAAACGGCAGATTGGGCAGATTGATTTTGAGTTACGGCATTTCTAAAACATTATGCCCGTTGGTTTCGTTAAGAATCTCCGAAACTATAAAAGAAAACATCTCGGCATACTACAAAGCCTTCCGCACTTGTAACGATTATCGTAATTTAGGCGACCTGACTCCGTTCCTTCTGATGCAGCTGACTATGGTACGCGATGCCATGGAAGATTTAAAAACCTCTCTGCACGAAAAACAAATCATCTGGGACAAATATGAAACAGCCATAACGAATCTTTATGCCGGAAACACAGACATTCGCAAGCTGTACAGTTTGTTGATACAGGCTGCACTATTCAGTGAAAAAGGTATTTCCATGCAGGAATTGGTAACAAATATGCGTTGCAGCAAATATATCATTAACAAGCTTTTAAATGCATTTGATCCTTCCATGATCGTTGTAAAGAAAAAAGGAAACTATAAATATTACTCGGTGAATCTTGACGCCTTGGATCATGCTGTTCTGCAAAACAGCATTCAGAAATTATCTACTGTTTGAGCTGTTCCACACACAATTAAGGAACCACTGAATAAATCGAATGCGCACGCTGAAGCGGATCTTTTTACGCCATATTGCACAAATTCTCCTTGTCTTACGTCAGTAAGACGGCGTCAAATTTATACAATCTGACGAAAAAATCTCTCGCTCCATCGTGCCCCTTGATTTAATCAGCGATTCCTTAAATTTTAACCGGGTTGTCGCACAGACATTTCTCTCGTCTTGCGGCAGCCCGTTTTTTATCCGTTCTGTTTCATGCGCAGGCGCCTCGCACAACGGCGATTCAGAACCGAACTTCCAAAGTATGGTTTCCCGCAGGGATCTGTACAAACAGAACCGCATCCCTCTGTATAAATTCCGCCGCTTCGCCGTCGAGCAAAACGGACTGCACCGCAAATGGCGCGGCAATTTCCGCGGGCAGCGTACCCGTCTGCAAAAGCTCCATGCGGAACACCTTTGCGCTGCTGTCATAGGTATAGCTTTTCAACGTGCCGTCCACCGCACGCGGAAATGCACGGACGAAAACCTGCATGAGCGGCGATGCAAAGAAGTCTTTTTTATAGCACCAGTAGGTGTTGCTCCATTTGTTTTCGTCAAACAGACGCAGCAGAAAATCTATGTGCGGCAGCCATCCTGCGTCATCGCCGCCGAAGCCGCCCCATTCACCGACAACGACCGGCATATTCAGCCGTTCCTGACTGCGCCTGTGTTCGGCAAAAATACTGCCGACACGGTCATTGCTCGCGTATTTATAGGCGGGTGTATCCACCATCAGATCATATGCGTGCGGCGCAAATACCTGCTGCGGATCGCGCTCACCGTCCGTGTAGATCGGCGGCGCGGAAAACGGGATTCCCAGATTGGAATAGTAGGAGTTTTCCATAAAGATCAGCTTGTCCCCGTTCACCGTGCGTACCGCTTCCGCCATGCGCATCAGAAAACGCGTATACTGCACCCGATCAAAGTTCTCGATCAAGGTATCGGCGGAATGTGTCACCTTGCGCAGCAGATCACTTGTCAGATGCCCGAACAGCTTCTCACCGCGCGCTTCGGAAAACAGGTCACGCACGATCTGTCCGCGATCCACCGCCTTATCGGTAAGCCCCGTCCGAACCGCCGTCCGCACCAGTCTGCGGAACACCCTGCCGCCGTCCGTCCCCGGGAACGGTTCGTTGAGCAGATCGAAGCCGATCACTGCCGGCTTATCCCCCAGTTTTTCGATCACATGCTTCCACAGATCGGCGAACCGATCCTGCAAGCCCTTGCCCTGTACCGGCGTGTTGTTCCAGAAATGATCGAAGCAGCGGTGACATGCTCTGCCCCAGAAATAATCCTCCGCCCAGACGAAACGGGTCGGTGTTGCTTTGCGCCCGTCCGTCAGCGCCGCCCAAGGCGGTGCACCGTCGCCGTTGGTGACCGGAGAATACAGATCCTGATGCATGTCTAAAAACGCATAAACATCATACTTCTCGCACCAGTCCAGCACCGTGCCGACCGCGTCCAGATATCCGTCATTATATACACCCGGCTGCGGCTCCAGTTTTCCCCATGTAAAGCCGAGGCGGATCAGATTGAACCCGCGTGCGTGAAGCTGCGCGATCGTGTCCTCCGTCACATCCGGTACACTTTGTACGCCTGTCGTGTACGGGCTTTTATCCACAATATTCACACCGCTGAACACACGCTCCCGTCCGAGCTCGTCCGTAAAAGTTTTTCCCTTTGCATGTATACGATTCATGGTCCTTCTCCTGTCGTTTGGTTTACATTCAGTATACCATGAATTTCCGTACGGAACAAGTCATAAATATTTTGTGAATTTTTCCGAAAAATATATTTTCAGTATAGCAATTCCGGAAAATGTATGTTATAATTATCTATAATTTTGATAAAAGGAGGATTGTTCCCTTATCGGAACATTCGGCATATGGCTAAGAAAAGAAAGAAAAACAAAATGCCGTATTACATCGCTTCCGCTATGGCTGTCCTTGCGGCAGCTTCTGTCGGACTGATGTTTTACAGCGGCGGACTGCATCCGCAGAAAAGCAGCACAAACGTTCCTGTCTCGGAAACACAGCAGCTCGTCAGTGAGGATGCTTCGGGCTTTGTGCAGAAGCGTACCGCCATGGACTATCCGCTGATGAAAACGGATCTCCCCGACGTCTATGTTTCCGCTGACCCCTACGGCATGTTCACCTTCTACGACTACGCGAACGGCGCGTTCACGCCCTGCACGGATGTCAAAGAAAAGGAGATCACCGTTTCCTGCTCGCATCAGGACATTCCGACCAAGCTGTACTATATGCAGCGGGACGGTTCCGTCACGGGTTACGGTCTGTTTCTGACGACGCTCTACGAGGACGACGTACGCCTGTACGAATACGCTCTGTTCCGTCTTGTCGATATGCCGTCCGGCTATGGCTCGGGAGATGCGATGCTGCTGGTGGATTTCGACCACAGCGAATTCCCCTATACGGACAAGGCATACAGCGAGGTTTTCTCGTTTGACATCGGCAGCGGCAAAGCGACCCGTCTGACCTCCAACAACGGCAGAACGGTCGATAACTTCGGGCGGCTGCGCACGGACTGGGCACAGATGAACAATGCCCTGCTGGAGCTTGGTGCCGGTAAGTACTATCTGTCCGGCAGAAACTATCAGTTAGACAGCAGCACGGCGGATATTCTTTACAACGCCGACACCTCTAACGAAAAGCCGAAATGGATCGCCTCCGGTTTGTGGGAAAACTGGATGCACACCGAAAACGGCGTTATGTACTATGCCAAGGAAACGGAAAGCGGATTTGACCTGTACAGCATGAACGCCTCCGGCACGGAAACCAATATCGGCTCCTATGCCGACGGTGTGGACAGCTACCTGTTCAGCGGCGACTACATGCTCGAAAAAAATACCTTTGCCCTCAAGCGTATTTCTACGGATGAGAACAAAGATACGTTGCTTTCTGCATATAACGAACTCGCCGTACTTACACCGACCGCATTCAGCGTATCGCCCGACGGCAATAAGCTTATCATTCTCTGCGACGGCGAAACACAGTCCGCGATCCTGTATAACCTTTCGGACAAAACCTACAAGCTCGTGCAGGAAAAGGGCTTATTCACGACCGGCTGCGACCAGCTCGAATGGCTTTCGGACGGTCAATGCATGACCATCGCCGAAACCGAAACCGGCTATGAAACATTGCTCTGGAAATTTTAAAGGCAACACCGCACAATCGAGGTGTGCGGATTGCAAAGTAAGATTTTTCGTCAGGTTGTACAAAAAGATCGCAGGCTTGCTAACGCAAGTCAAGAGATTTTTGTGCAGCATGACGGAATAAGATTCGAGTAAGGCGTGCGCCGCGATTTGTGCGGTATTGCCTTAAACTTTATCCACACTGAAGTCGATGGTGATGGACGGTGCGTGGACGGTCAGCGGCTTATAGGCAACACCCGCCGCGTCGAACATCCGCTTGGATGCACGGGTGGACGGCGTGTCGGCATATTTATCGGACAGATAAATGACCTCCTTGATCCCGCACTGAATGATCGCTTTGGCACATTCGTTGCACGGGAACAGCGCTACATAAATGCGGCAGCCCCGCAGGCTTGCGCCCTCGTTGTTGAGGATCGCGTTCAGCTCCGCATGGCAGACATACGGGTACTTTGTGTCGTAGGCTTCGCCCTCTCTGTCCCACGGAAATTCGTCGTCGCTGCATCCGATCGGGAAACCGTTGTAGCCGACCGACATGATCCTGTTCGACTCGTTGACGATGCAGGCACCGACCCGTGTATTCGGATCCTTGCTGCGGTAGGCGGACAGCATGGCAACGCCCATGAAGTATTCATCCCATGAAATGTAATCGTTTCGTTTCGACATTCGGTATCCTCCCTTTCCTAAACTACTTTATCATAAATTCATTACAATTACAAGTGAAAAAACTTTGAGGTGACACAATGGGTCTTTTGAAAAAATTATTCGGTGATTACTCCGCAAAGGAGGTCAAGCGTGTTCTGCCGATCCAGAAAAAGGTTCTGGTACTGGAGGAGGAATACAGCAAGCTGACCGACGCCGAATTGCAGGCAAAAACGCCGGAATTTAAATCCCGTCTCGCAAACGGGGAGACGCTCGACGACATTCTTCCCGAAGCCTTTGCCGCATGCCGCGAAGCCTCGTGGCGTGTGCTGAACATGAAGCACTTTCCGGTACAGATCATCGGCGGCATCATCCTGCATCAGGGCCGTATCGCCGAGATGCGTACCGGCGAAGGCAAAACGCTTGTCGCCACGCTGCCGGCATATCTGAACGCCCTGACCGGCGACGGTGTGCATATCGTTACGGTCAACGATTATCTTGCCCGCCGTGACTCGGAATGGATGGGCAAGGTCTACCGCTTCATGGGCTTGACGGTCGGCTTGATCGTACATGACCTCGACAACGCCGAACGCAAGGAAGCCTACGCCGCTGACATCACCTACGGCACCAACAACGAGATGGGCTTCGACTATCTGCGGGACAACATGGTTCCCTATAAAGAACAGAAGGTACAGCGCGGACACAATTTTGCCGTCGTCGATGAAGTGGACTCCATTCTCATCGATGAAGCGCGTACCCCGCTGATCATCTCCGGCAAGGGCGATGAATCCACCGAACTCTACCGCATGGCGAATACGTTTGCCCGCACCCTTTCCATGACCAAGGTCAAGGAACTGGACACAAAGGAAAATGCCGAGGATGTCGTGGACAGCGATTATGTGGTCGATGAAAAAGCGCGTACCGCTACGCTGACCAAATCCGGCGTTGCCAAGGCGGAAGCGTATTTCAATCTTGAAAATCTCATGGACGCCGAAAATCTTACCATCCAGCACCACATCAATCAGGCAATCAAGGCGATCGGCGTGATGCGCCGTGATGTGGACTACGTGGTCAAGGACGGCGAAGTGCTGATCGTCGACGAGTTTACGGGTCGTATCATGCTCGGCAGACGCTACAACGAGGGTCTGCATCAGGCGATCGAAGCCAAGGAAGGCGTCAAGGTCGAGCACGAAAGCAAGACGCTTGCCACCATTACGTTCCAGAACTACTTCCGTCTGTACACCAAGCTGTCCGGCATGACCGGTACCGCCATGACGGAAAGCGATGAATTCCAGCAGATCTACGAGCTGGACGTCATCGAGATCCCGACCAACCGTCCCATGATCCGTCAGGATCACGCGGATGTGGTCTATAAAACCGAAAAAGCAAAATTTGATGCGGTCATCGAACAGGTCGTTGCCTGTCACGAAAAAGGACAGCCGGTTCTGGTCGGTACCATTTCCATTGAAAAGTCCGAGATCCTCAGTGTACTGCTCAAGCGGCAGGGCATCAAGCACGAGGTTCTGAACGCCAAGTTCCACGACAAGGAAGCCGAAATTGTCGCGCAGGCAGGTAAGCAGGGCGCCGTCACGATCGCCACCAACATGGCAGGCCGTGGTACGGACATCATGCTCGGCGGCAACCCGGAATATCTTGCCAAGGCGGAAATGCGCCGGATGCAGTATCCCGAGGAGCTGATCGTCGAGGCGACCGGCTTTGCCGAAACGGACAACGAGGATATTCTCAAAGCAAGAGCGGAATTTTCCGCACTGGAAAAGAAATATAAGGAAGGCATCGCCGAGGAAGCCGAAGCAGTGCGCAATGCGGGCGGCTTGTTCATCATCGGTACCGAGCGCCACGAGTCCCGCCGTATCGACAACCAGCTTCGCGGCCGAAGCGGTCGTCAGGGCGATCCCGGTGAGTCCCGTTTCTATCTGTCCATTGAGGACGATCTGATGCGCATTTTCGGCGGTGAACGTCTCACCGGCGTGATGAATGCACTGAAAACGCCCGAGGATATGCCGATCGAAGCGAAGATGGTCACCAACTCCATCGAGCGTGCCCAGAAGAATGTCGAAGGCAGAAACTTCGGCATCCGCAAGAACGTCCTGCAATACGACGACGTGATGAACCGCCAGAGAGAGCTGATCTACAAGGAACGCGATCAGGTACTCGACGGTGTGGAATTGAAGCCGCTGATCCTCAAGATGCTCGACGACTGCATCACGGATTCCATCGACTTCTACTGCCCGAAGGCACTGCCCAAGGGTGACTGGAACATCGACGGTCTGCGCGAAAAATTCTTCGGCTGGCTTGTCGGTCCCGATGACTTCCAAGGCGAAGTGGATCGTGATGAAGCATGGGAGCTTTTGAGCACACGCGGTCACGAGCAGTACGAAAAGCGCGAGGCGGAATTCGGCGATGAGCTGATGCGCAGTCTGGAGCGCATGGTGCTGCTGCGCAACGTTGACTCCCTGTGGATGGATCACATCGATGCCATGGATGAGCTGCGCCGCGGCATCGGTCTGCGCGCCTACGGACAGCATGATCCCGTCGTGGAATACCGCGAGGTCGGCTCCGATATGTTCGACGAAATGAACACCTCGATCCGTGAAAACACGGTCAAGATGATGTTGACCGTCCGTATCCGCAATGAGGAGGACACCAAGCGTGAACAGGTCGCCAAGGAAGTCACCGCAAGCGGCGGTTCCTCCGACGGCACCGAAAAGGGACGTACCGTCCGCAAGGGCAAAAAGGTCGGTCCCAACGATCCGTGCCCGTGCGGCAGCGGCAAAAAGTATAAGAACTGCTGCGGAGATGTACGCAAACAATGATAAAGAATATTATCTTTGATCTGGGCGGCGTACTGATCGACTTCGATCCGTACAAAACCATACGCAAAGTGTTCCGAGAGGAAGACGCTCTGCAGGTTGAAAAGGCGCTGTTCGGCAGCGGACTTTGGAAAAATTTAGATTTAGGCATCATGCATTTCCCTGAGCTTGCGGCAAACTGCTGCAAGCTCTTGCCTGCTTGTCTGCACAAGCCGCTGACGGAGCTGCTGCTGCGCTGGTGGGATGAAATGCCGCCGCTCCCCGGCATGGAGGATTTTGTTCGGGAGGTCAAGGCGAACGGATACAAGGTCTATCTTTGCTCCAACACGCCGGACGATGTATACGATCACTTCGACGACATTCCCGTCCTGCAGATTCTGGACGGGATCCTCGCCTCCTGCGATTTCGGCGTTGCCAAACCCGACCGGAAAATCTTTGAGGCGCTGTACAATAAATTTGATCTCGATCCCGCAGAATGTTTTTTCATCGATGACATGCCGCAGAATATCGAGGGTGCCGCCAAAACCGGCATGTGCGGCTTCTGCTTCGCCGAAAAAGATCTCGACGCGCTCAAAAGTGCGCTGCGTGAAAACGGCGTGCGTATCTAAATAGAGGTATATATGTCCTGCTTTTCCAACATTTTAAAAAATGCCCCCGAATTTCGTTCGATCGTTTCGGGGATCCGTGCAAACCGGCTGCCGATGGGTGTGCTGGGGCTTTCGCATATCCACAAGGCACATCTGATCACGTCTCTTGTGGAAACTACGGGCAGAAACGCCATCGTTCTGGCGCCCGACGAAGCACAGGCGACCCGCCTTACGGAGGATCTGTGCGGCTTCGGTATGCGTGCGCTGCACTATCCGGCACGCGATCTGATGCTGCGTTCGACCGAAAGCAGCTCGCGTGAATATGAGCATCTGCGGCTGCGTGTTCTGGAACACATGCGTACCGGCGCCTGTGACGTCGTGGTCTGCTCTGTGGAGGCGGCATTGCAGCTTACCATGCCGCCGGATGAATTTGCGCGCCGCTGCTTCACTTTACAGTCCGATGAGGATTTCGGCATGGAGGCACTGCGTGACGCACTGCTGCTTGCCGGTTATACCGCCTCCGCACAGGTGGACGGCGAAGGGCAGTTTTCCGCGCGCGGCGGAATCGTGGATTTCTTCCCGCCCGGCAGTGAATATCCCTGTCGCTGTGAATTTTTCGGCGATACGATCGACTCCCTTGCCTACTTTGAAACTGATACCCAGCGCCGTACAGAAGCACTGAAAAGCATCACCGTGACGCCAGCCAACGAGGTGCTTTGCGACAGTGCCGAAAAGCTCTGCGGCAAGCTGACCGAATTTGCCGCCGGCATCCACGGCAAAGGCGCCGTCAAAGCGCGGGAAAGCATCCACGCAGACATTGACCGGATCCGTTCCGGTCTGCGGCTGTCCTCACTGGATCGGTACATGCCGCTGCTGTACCGCGAGGGGGCAACGCTGTTCGACTATACGGACGCGCCTCTGCTGTTCGTCAGCGAGAGCTTCTCGGTGCGGGAACGTGCCGAAGCGTGTCTGGAGCTGTTTTACGAAGAAACCAAAGCCCTCCTTGAGGAAGGCACGCTTTGCGCCGGACTGGATCGCTATATGCTGTCGCTCGATGAGCTGTTCATCCAGTACGAGGTTTTCGGCGCCGTGTATCTCGACAATCTGCCGCGCGGTACGTTCGACACGCCTGTACAGAATCTGCTGACCATGAACGCACGTCAGCAGTCCCCGTGGAACGGCTCCTATAACGTGCTGTTAGATGACATTGAGCCGACCTACAAAAAAGTCAACTGGACGACCGTGGTTTTCGGCGGTACACCCAAAGCGGCAAAATCGCTGTCTCTGGACTTAGAGGCGGACGGCTACCGCTGCATGTATTATCCCGTGCGTCCGGCGGAGTTTATGCCCGGGCAGATCAGCGTGATCCCCGGCAGTGTCTCCACGGGCTTTGAATATCCGCAGGAACGCTTTACGCTCATCACCTACGGCAGCCGCTATATCAGCGCATCCAAAAAGCGGCGCGCCGTCGTCAAAAATAAAAACGCCTTCAACAGTCTCGAAGAACTGCACCGCGGCGACTATATCGTCCACAACGCGCACGGCATCGGCATATTCGACGGCATCACCAAGCTCGAAGCCTCCGGCGCAGTCAAGGACTATATCAAAATCCGCTACGACAAGGGCGACATTCTGTATGTACCCGTAACACAGCTCGACCAGGTTTCCAAATATATCGGCAACTCCGGCGATACCGCCGTCAAGCTCAACAAGCTGGGCGGCAAGGACTGGCAGAAAACACGCAGCCGTGTACGCGCCGCCGTCAAGGATATTGCACAGGAGCTGATCGCGCTGTATTCCAAGCGCGTCCATACGCCGGGGTATGCGTTCTCACCGGATATGGATATGCAAAGCGACTTTGAACGCCGCTTTGAATTTGACGAAACCGCCGACCAACTGCGCTGCATTGAAGAAATCAAGCAGGACATGGAAAAAGCCTATCCGATGGATCGCCTGCTCTGCGGCGATGTCGGCTTCGGCAAAACAGAGGTCGCTCTGCGTGCGGCATTCAAGTGCGTCGCGGACGGCAAACAGTGTGCCATTCTGGTGCCGACGACTATCCTTGCTTTGCAGCATTACCAGACCATTCAGAAACGGTTCGAGGGTTTCCCCGTCGAAACACAGATGCTCTCGCGCTTCTGCTCAACCAAGCAGATCCACGAAACGCTCAAGCAGGTCGAACGCGGCAGCGTAGACATTGTTGTCGGTACGCACCGGCTGATTTCCAAGGATGTAAAGTTCCGCGATCTGGGACTCATCATCGTGGACGAGGAACAGCGGTTCGGCGTGCAGCAAAAAGAAAAGCTCAAGGAAAAATTTCCCGCCGTCGATGTCCTGACACTGACGGCTACGCCCATTCCGCGCACGCTGAATATGGCGATGTCCGGCATTCGGGATATGTCCGTTCTGGAGGAAGCGCCGCGTGACCGTTATCCGGTGCAGACCTATGTGATCGAACAGAATTTAGAGGTTCTGGTCCAGGCGATCCTGACGGAGCTGCGCCGCGGCGGACAGGTCTATTACCTGCACAACCGCGTGGAATCCATCGAAAAAACCGCCGCCGTATTGAAGGATATGCTGCCCGATGCACACATCGGCATTGCGCACGGCAAGATGAGCGAGGACGAACTCAGCGAGGTTTGGCGCGGCCTGCTGGAAGGCGAGATCGACGTACTGGTCTGCACAACGATCATCGAAACGGGTGTGGATGTGCCGAACGTCAACACGCTGATCATCGAAAACGCCGACCGCATGGGACTGGCACAGCTGCATCAGATCCGCGGTCGTGTCGGGCGTTCTACGCGCCGGGCATGTGCGTATCTGACTTTTACCCGCGGCAAGGAGCTGTCCGAGATCGCAACGCAGCGTCTGGATGCGATCCGCGAATTTACGGAGTTCGGCTCCGGCTTCAAGATCGCCATGCGTGACCTTGAGCTGCGCGGCGCGGGCAATATTCTCGGCGCCCAGCAGCACGGACATATGGAAGCTGTCGGTTATGATATGTATTTAAAGCTGCTCGCGGAAGCGGTCAGTGAGGAAAAAGGCGAAGCCAAACCCGCCCCCGAAAAGGAATGTACCATCGACCTGCCGATCGACGCACACATTCCGCCCGATTACATCGAATCCGTCCCGCAAAAGCTGTACATGTACCGCCGCATTGCGGATATTCGTTCCCGCGAGGATGCCGAGGATGTCCTCGACGAGCTGTTTGACCGCTTCGGTGATCCTCCCGCCTGTGTGCAGGGGCTCATTACGGTTTCTCTGCTGCGCGGTACGGCACTGCGCCACGGCATTTACGAAATCAAGGAAAGCGGCGGAAAGGTCATGCTGTTCATCGAGGAGCTGGATATGGAAAAGGTTCGCTTCCTTGCTGCCAACATGCATGGCAGAATTATGGTCAGCGCTGCGGCAAAGCCGCATATTGCCGTGCGTGTCGGACAAAAGGAAGACCGTCTTTCCGTACTGACGCGTGTCTTTGATCTGCTGGATCAAAAGGAGGAAACCCATTGAAAAAGAGAATTGCCCTTTGTCTGTGCGTCCTGCTCACGGTGCTGTCCCTGTGCAGCTGTGCACTGCCGCAGCTGACGGCAGAAGAAAAAATACCGACGGTTCTCACCGTGTCCGGCGCCGAAGTGCCGCAGGATCTGTTCGCCTATTACCTGACGGTTCTGCTGCGGGATCCGCAAAGCTACGGTATCGCCGCAGATGCCAAGAATACCGTATATATTGACAAGGCCGTCGAGCTTTGTGTGAACTACGTTGCGATCAACAGTGCGTTTGAAGCGGAAAAGCTGCATCTTTCTCCTGCCTACAAAACACAGATCGCGGACAACGTCTCCACAAAATGGGGCTTTTATAAGAACTATTACAACACCGTCGGCATCCGCAAGCAGATGATTACCAAATACGAAACGAACGAAGCCAAGCGCAAAACGCTGCTGGAGCATAAATACGGCAAAGACGGCACAAATCCCGTTTCCGACATAGAGTGGAATGCTTACTACGCAGTCAATTACGTGACCTTCCAATCCGTCAACGGGTATCTGACCAAAGCCGGCAGCGACGGCAGCACCGAACGTCTGTCCGCACAGGAGCTTGCCGCCGCCGAAAACCGTTTCAAGGCAATGTGTGAGGAGGTGCGCGGCGGGAAATCTCTGGAGGACGTCTGCAAGAATTACGCCAACGATCTGTATGTCGCGTCCCCCGAGGTCGAAACGATCACGATCAACCGCAAAACCAGCAACTATCCGTCCGATTTCTTCCTGAGTGTGCAGAAGATGGACGTCGGTACACCCCGCGTCATTGAAACCGCCGACTATATTTTCCTTGTGGTGCGTCAGTCGGACAAGAGTGACACCGCCTATGAAGCGCATCGGCAGGCGTGCTTGCAGGACATGTGCGCCGAATCGTTTGCCGCCGATCTCAAAGCCATCACGGACGGATACAAGGTGGACAGGGATTCCTCCGCGTTAAAGGACGTCTTCAGTACCGTCAGCAAACAGTTCGGGTGATCCTATGCTGTTCGACCGGAATACATGTCTGCGTATCCTGCCCTGCGTTGATCCTTACGGAAACCTCGCTGCCGAAGAAGCTCTGCTGACCGGACGGTGCGAAGATTATATCCTGCTGTGGCGCAACGCGCCGTGCGTGATCCTCGGCAAAAACCAGTGCGCGGAAGCGGAAACGTCCGCGCAGTGCCGCAGCGAAGTCCCCGTTCTGCACCGTTCAACGGGCGGCGGCGCTGTCTATCACGATCTGAACAACATCAATTACAGCTTTATCCGTACCGAAAAAGAGATGACCGATGTGCAGTGCTTCCTGCATATCATTGTGGACTTTCTGCACCAATTCGACATAAATGTTGTGTTTTCTGGGCGAAATGACCTGCTTTTTCCGGACGGCAGCAAAATTTCCGGGTGTGCCTTTCGCCGCGCAGATAACAGAACGCTTGTGCATGGAACACTGCTGTTTCGGCGGGACGCCGAAAAAATGGAACGGTATCTGACCCCCTCTCCGGAAAAACTCCTGCGTCACGGCGTTGCCTCCGTCCGTTCCCGTACGGGTGAGCTGGCACCGTTTCTGCCGTTCGACACCGCCGAAGCCTGTATGCAGGCGTTGTATACTTATCTTGAAAACCGATTAAAGGAGTCGTCATGTGCATACAACACAGAGGCATCTGGACGTGGGGACACGTAATCTACGATTACCGCGCATTCTTCCGGAACATGGAGCAGCTCGGTCTGAACCGGATCGTGATCTGGAATGACATTCTGCCGCGCAACGCAAAGGACGTTCTGGAAGAAGCACACCGCCGCGGGATCCGTCTGCTCTGGGGCTTTTCGTGGGGCTGGACGGACAAATGCGGCGAAAACACAAAAGATATAGGCGCTGCACGCCTGCACGCTTTGCGGGAAAGTATCCTCGCGGAGTTTGAACAGTACAAGCCGCTCTGTTCCGACGGTATCTATTTCCAGTCTTTTACGGAAACCGACCGCACTGCCGTCGGCGGTATCCGCATTGCACAGGCGGTCACGGAG
>R27__coassemble_1012_pt1 | contig 14333 bp, 11 predicted proteins | sample R27__metabat2_high_PE_029 | metagenome-assembled genome bin R27
GACTGCCGAAGCCGGCAGACTGTGCGGATGCAGCTTCACGCTGCCGACAGTGACAGCCGTAGTAGAACAGCTTCGCTGGATCTTCTGCAAGACGACACAGTTCCGACTGCGCACGGGAACCGCGCAGTACGCGGCGGACGGAAAAAACTGCGGAGATTATTTCCTGACCTTTGCGCAGAATAACAAGCAATATTTTATTCTCTGCGACGGCATGGGAACGGGCAGTACGGCAGCGGCGGACGCGGAAGCCGCAGCGGAGATTTTCGCGTCTCTCGTGCGTGCGGACATCGGCTTTGACTGCGCACTGCGGACGGTAAACGCCGCACTGCTTCTGCGTGAGGATACGGAGTCCGTTTCCACGCTGGACGTGGTCTGCGTCGATCTGTACAGCGGCGAAACGCAGTTCTGCAAGGCAGGCGCCGCAGCGTCCTATCTGCTGCATGACGGAAAAATCGAGTGTGTGGGGCTGCCGTGTATGCCCGTCGGTATCTTGCCGGAGATCGGATTTTCCCGTACACAGCGCACGCTGCACAAGGGCGATACGTTCGTGCTGGTCTCGGACGGTACATGCGCGATCCGGGACGATCCGATCACGCGGACGCTGACGGAATTTGACGGCGGCAGTGCACAGACGCTGGCGGAAAAGATCCTGTCCCGTTCCCGTACCGCCGCACCGAAAAACCGAGCGGACGATTCCACGGTTCTGGCGATCGTGCTGGAATAGCCGGGGTTGACAATTTCGTCGGGATATGCCACAATACAAACATACAGAAAGGCTGTCGGCTTTTTTGCCGGCAGCTTTTTTCGGGAGGACGCCATGCACTATACGACGATTCTGTTTGACGCAGACGATACTCTGCTGGATTTTCGCCGTGCGGAGCAGTCTGCCCTGCACGAGGTGTTTACGAAATACGGTCTGCGTACCGACGCGGAATTTCTAAGCGCCTATAAACAGATCAACCGCGCTCTCTGGGACAGCTTCGACCGCGGGGAGATCGCAAAGGATGTCATTACAAAAAACCGTTTCGTTCGTTTGTTCCGGCAGTTTAATATTTCGCTTGACGGCGTTCGGTTCAACGAACAGTATCTCGATTGTCTGGCGCAGTACGGTTACACGCTGCCCGGTGCTGTTGAGCTTTGCCGGTCGCTGTCCGCAAGGGGAATGCAGTTATACATCATCACCAACGGCATCGACCGCGTACAGAAAAGCCGCTTGGAAAAGAGCGGACTGGCACCGTTTTTCAGCGGCGTTTTCGTGTCCGAAACGATTGGATTTCCAAAACCGCGTCGGGAGTTTTCGAGTATGTGCTGTCGGCGGTGACGGAACGGGACAAGCAGAAAATTCTTGTCGTGGGCGATTCCCTGCGCACAGATATTGAGGGCGGTTTACGGGCAGGACTGGCGGCGTGCTGGTGTGATTTCAGAAAAGAAAATCTGCCGCACGGTACAGCATTCCGTGCGGAAAATTTCGCAGAATTGCGTGATATTCTGGAGGACGATCATGGATAAAAAAGAACAGCTTCAAGCCATTTTAGACAAAAGTGAGCGGATCGTGATTTTCAGCGGTGCCGGTGTATCTACGGAAAGCGGCATTCCGGATTTTCGCAGTGCGGACGGCTTATATAAAGCCAAAGAAAAGACGTTTGACTATCCGCCGGAAACGATCATCAGCCACAGTTTTTTTCAAAAACATCCGGATATTTTCTATGCCTATTACCGCTCCAAAATGATTTACGCCGACGCCAAACCCAACGCCTCTCACTACGCGGCGGCAGCACTTGAAAAAAGCGGGAAGCTCTCGGCAGTCGTTACGCAGAACATCGACGGTCTGTATCAGGCGGCCGGCTGCACCCGTGTGCTGGAGCTGCACGGCACCATCCACCGCAATTTCTGTATGCGCTGCGGCAGGCAGTACGATCTGTCTGCCGTGCTGACCGATAAAGCGGTGCCGCACTGCACCTGCGGCGGGATGCTCAAGCCCGATGTGGTTCTGTACGAGGAGTCTCTGGACGGGCAGACGATCGAGGACGCCGTCAACGCGATCGCCCGTGCCGATTGTCTGATCGTGGCAGGCACAAGCCTTACCGTATATCCGGCGGCGGGATTTGTCCGGTATTTTCGCGGAAAGCATTTTGTACTCATGAATCGGGACGCAACGCCGATGGACGATGCCGCGGAGCTGGTCATTCGGGAAAATGTCGGAGAAATGTTTGCCGCTATGCGTTTATAAGGAAAAATGCCGCTATGCGTTTATAAGAAAAAATATCTTGACAGTGAAGAAAAATGCGGATATAATCTAAATGTATGATTTTATCATGAAGGAGTGCATTTTCATGAAAACCGCAAAAAAAGCACTGAGCGTGCTGCTCGCTGTGCTGGTTCTGTTCTCCACCGTCGCACTGTCTGCTTCCGCAAAGACGGCAGGCGATGTCGCTGTGGGTGAATCCTTCCTGTTCGGTATGTATCCGCAGTCCCGCGTTACGGACGCTGCACTGCTGAAAACGCTGAATAACGCCACGCCCGATGCAAACGGCGATGTTGCGATCGGCGCCAATGTGTACAGACATGGTTATATGAAGGAATTCGGCCCCGGCTTCAACAGCAATTTCATGCGTTATTTCGGCTATGAGCTAAAGACCGATTACTGGTTCAAGTATGAACCGATCAAGTGGCGTGTACTGGCAAACGAAGCGGACGGCGTCCTGATGATGGCGGAGCCCGTTCTCGATGCACGCACCTTTAACGACGATATTTCCAAGGGCAACGATTGGGTCAACAGCGACGTTCGTGCATGGCTCAACGGCGCTTTCCTGACGACTGCGTTTACGGCGACCGAGCAGGAAGCACTGCTGGAAACCGTCAACGAAAACAAGGGTAACTTCGTCTGCAAGACCGCAGGCAGTGCCGATACCGTTGATCGCGTATTCCTGCCCTCTTTCGAGGAGATCACCAACAAGGCCTACGGCTTCAATCTGGACTGGACGGCTTATGACGATTTCGGCAACTTTGCCGGTTACTATGATCTGGATCCCGCGCGTAAGGCAAAGCGTACCGATTATTCCGAGTTCAAGGGCGTCTGGATCGACGACAGTGAGCCGGAGCCTTTCGGCGATGAGATCGAATACGAAGGCGAAACCGTCTTCGGTCGTTACTGGCTGCGTACCGAAGGTCGTGAGAACGACGTCAACTTCGTGCTTTGCGACGGTCGTGTTTCCATGGGCTGGCCGGCGGATTATCCCATCTTCGGTATCCGTCCGCTGATTCGCGTCACGCCCGATGCACTGCAGAATCCCATCCGTCTTGCCGCCTCCGACGGTGCCGTGCGTTACCGCCAGAAGGGTGTCAAGGTCGACTCCAATATGGAAGTCATCTTTACTTCCTCCGATCCCTCCATTGCCGAGATCGACTCCGAGGGCAATGTGATCATCAACGATGTCGGCACCGTTACCATTATCGCATATCTGCCCGGTGACGAAACCACCTTCACCACCTGTCAGCTTGATATCAGCTACACATGGTGGCAGCAAGCGATCCGCATCTTCCTGTTTGGCTGGATCTGGTATTGATCCGTATAATTCCTCTCCCTTCTGCACACGATACAGGCAGAAGGGAGTTTTTTTATGTGTGGAATTATTGCGGGCGTACAGCACGGCAACATTCTGCCGACACTGCTGCACGGATTACGGGAGCTGGAATATCGCGGATATGATTCTGCCGGTGCGGCACTGCATACGCAGAACGGTCTGCGCACCGTCAAAACAGCGGGCAAGATTGCACAGTTGGAGGCACTGACGCTTGCCGAGCCGCACTTTGCCGGCAGTGTCGGCATTGCGCACACGCGCTGGGCAACGCACGGCGCACCCGATACACGCAACGCGCATCCGCACAGCAGTATGCACGGCAGATTTGTGATCGTACACAACGGCATCATTGAAAATGCAAAAACACTGCGGACGGAATTGCAGGCAAAGGGCTATGTCTTTGCATCCGAGACCGACACCGAAGTGATCGCCAACTGTCTGGAGCAGGCAGACAACGGCGATCCGTTTCAAACCCTGCAAAACGTATGCCGCCGTTTGCAGGGCAGCTATGCGCTCTGTGTGCTGTATGCCGACGCACCCGGCACCGTATACTGTGCGCGGTGTGCGTCTCCGCTGCTGATCGGGGTCAGTCCGAACGGCGTGTATGCCGCGTCCGATCCGGCGGCGCTTGATGGCTGCAAATCGGTGTTCCGCATGGGAGAACGGGAGTTTGCACTTCTGGACGAAACCGGCGTTTCCTTTGCAGATGTAAACGGAAACACATTGCAGAAAACGCCGGAGGCCATGCCGCGTACAAGGCACCTTTCCGGAAAAGGGTACTATCCCACGTACCTTGAAAAGGAGATTTCCGAACAGCCGTTTGCCGTGGCACATACATTGGCAGCACCGTGGGTATTGCCCGACAAATGTACAAAGCGCATTTATCTTGCAGCATGCGGTTCGGCATATCACGCCGCCATGCTCGGCGGTATGCTTTTGCAGGCATACCTGCATATTCCGTGTACCGCCGTTCCGGCGTCGGAATTCCGGTACAGTGCCGTTCCGTTGGAGTCGGATGTGCTGGTCATTTTAATCAGTCAGAGCGGAGAGACCGCCGATACGCTGGCTGCCCTGCGCAAGGCAAAGGCACAGGGCGCTCAGACGATTTCCATTGTCAACTCGGAAAACAGCAGCCTTGCCGTGGAAAGCCACTATACTTTTCTGACCCGTGCCGGACGGGAAATTTCCGTCGCCACGACCAAGGCGTATAACGCACAGCTTGCCGCGCTGCTGCGGATGGTCTGCCGATGGGCGGACGGTACAGAGCTGCTGCGTGATGCCGTGCGCGAATTGCCGCAAAAGCTCACCGCTGCGCTGCAAACCGAAGCCGAAGCCAAGCGGCTCGCCGAGAAATACCGTGCCCATACCCGTGCCTATTTTATCGGACGGGGGCTCGATTACCCGTCCGCAATGGAGGGCGCACTCAAGCTGCGGGAGCTGGCTTACGTGGATGCACATGCTTACCCCGCCGGAGAGCTGAAACACGGCACGATCTCGCTGATAGAGCCGGGAACGCTGTGCGTGGCGGTATGCTGTATGCGCGGAATCGCCGAAAAAACGATTTCCAACATCGCGGAGCTTCGTGCGCGCGGTGCAAATGTGCTTTGCATTACCACACCCTCGCTGAAAGATCGGATTGAAGCGGAGGATTTCCTGCTGGTTCCCGATGCGGAAGATGCACTTTTGCCGTCCCTTTGCGTCGTACCGATGCAGTTTTTCGCCTGTTTCAGCGCAAAATACAGAAATTGTGATATAGATCAGCCCAGAAACCTTGCAAAATCTGTCACAGTGGAGTAGAATATAGTGTATCGTAGAAAAAAGCGAGGTTAAAACATGAGCATGGAAAATTTACAGCCCAACGAGGGCAAGGAACTGAAGATCTCCACCAAGTACGGAGACTTCCTGCGCAATCCCGTCAAGACGCACGTGGTCGTCAGCGGCGACAGCATTCCCGAAATTCTGGACAAATATGTGCGCGATTACCTGCAGGAGGGCGATATGATTTTCATCAGCGAAAAGATCATCGCCATCAGTCAGGGACGTGCATTCGACATTGACGATATTGAGGTTTCCAAGCTGGCAAACTTCCTGTGCAAGTTCGTCTACAAGTCCCCCTACGGGATCGGTTTGGGCAGTCCGTGGACCATGGAGCTTGCCATTCGGGACATCGGTGTGCCGAAGATTCTGTTCGCGGCATTCTGTTCCGCAGTGACCAAGCCGTTCGGTGTTCGCGGTGTTTTCTATAAAATCGTCGGCGACAAGGGACGCGCCATCGACGGTCCGTGCGATTTTACGCTGCCGCCCTACAATCACTATGCCAAACTCGCCCCCAAAGATCCGGACAAGGTCGCCTCTGAACTGGAAAAGCATACCGGCTGCAAGGTCGTCATCATGGATGCCAACGACATCGGTCGTGAGATCCTCGGCGTATCGGACAAGTCCATCGACATCGACATGTGCAAGGAAATTTTCCGCGACAATCCGCTCGGACAGAAGTCCCAGCAAACACCCATTGCGATCATCCGCAAGGCATAAACAATAAAAGAGAGCTGCGAAAAATGCAGCTCTCTGTTTTCGTTCTTATTTGCAGTCACGGCGAATTTTCAGCGTCGTTGTTTTGGGGAACTCCGTGTCACGAACCTTGATTTTGCCGATCTGCTTGTACAGCGGCATTTTGCGGTTGATACCGTCCACATCTCCCTGCAGCCGTTCCTTTGCGTCCGGCACTTTTTCATCCAGATAAAACTCCGCCGTGATCAATTTGTTTTCTTCGTAGACCAGTACTTCCTGTACGTAGTCGATCGTGGAGAGCTTATCCTCCAACTCCTCGGGTGAAATATTTTTTCCGTTGCTCAGGACGATCAGATTTTTCTTTCTGCCGCGGAAATACAAAAAGCCGTCTGCATCCATATAGCCATAGTCGCCGGTTTTGAACCAGTCACCGTCAAAGGCTTCGGCAGTTGCCTCGGGATCCTTGTAGTAGCCCATCATGACGTTCGTTCCGCTATCATAGATTTCGACCACGCCTTCCTCATCCGGCTCATGGATCCGGATCTCGTTGCAGGCGAGCGGCAGACCGACGCTGCCGAATTTGAACCGATCCAGTCGGTTGCAGGTCACGGCAGGTGAACACTCAGTGATGCCGTAACCGCCGACAATCTGAATGCCGAAATCGTACATACCCTTTTCATATTTCTCGTCAAGATATGCGCCGCCGCAGACGATGATTTCCAGTTCTCTGCCCAGATTTTCAATGATCTGTCCGAAAATCTTTCTTCGGCGGTCAATGCCGAGCTTCATGAGTGTGCGGCTGATTTTCAGACCCTTTTGCAGGATCTTTTCTCTGCCTGTCTTTTTGGCGGTCGCCCAGATACGGTCATAGATTTTTTCGATAGCCAGCGGAACGGCGGAGAAATTCTGCGGATGATAGGTCATCAGATCCTTCTGAATGTCCTTGAGAGAACGACAGATAAAACCCCATTCCGTCAGAAGGCAGCCCGAAAATAGGGCGCCGACCCATGAAAATGTGTGGTGCAGCGGCAAAAAACCGATTGCGTGACCACCCGTCATGGCACGGCAGGACGCCACGGTATCGGACGCCACATTGCGCTGCGAGAGCATAACGCCTTTGCTTTTTCCGGTCGTTCCGGAGGTGTAGACGATGAACGCCAGATCCTCCGGCAGAACCTCGTCCTCGATATAGTCTGCGGCGCCGGATTCCAGATCGGCATACCCCTCGGCGATCAGTGCGTCAAAATCCTCGATACAGATATATTCGGTGATCTGTACACCGTCCGTCTGCCGCATCCTTTCGATCGCTTTGCAAAACGCTTGGCTGTAATAGATCGCGTCGCAGTCGCTGCGCACCATCAGCTCGGTCAGCTCCTCATCGGACAGCTTCGGATCCAACGGAATCGCAGTCATTTTTCCGGTGATGACCGAATAGTAGGCAGCGATCCAGTAGTAGCTGTTTTCGCTGAGAATAGCGACCTTTTTGCCGCGCAGTCCGCGCCGATAAAGCATCTGGCCCAGCCCGTGCGTATCGTAAAAGACCTGACGGAAAGACTTGGTTTCGACCTCTCCGTCAAAGTTATAGAACATATACTGCTTTTTGTCGGCACCTTTTTCGGCGCCGTAAAGAACGATTTCCTTGACGGTATGCATGTCCGGAAATTGAGCAAATACAGGTTTATTCTGTTTCATGGTATTCTTCCTTTCACATCCCCATTTCATAGTATCATGTTTTTTTGGAAAAATCAACTGTAAATCTTGCGCAAAGAACTGTAAACAACCATAGAAAGAAGTGAGCAATTTGACAGGAAAAGAAATCGTTGAGCGGCTTTTTGCGGCGGCGATCGACAAAACATACGAAAAAACCTGCGACACATGGAAGGCAGGCGATCCCGAACGCCCCGTGACAAAGCTCGGTACCGCCATGTTCGCAACACCCGATGTGATCCGTGCGGCGTCGGAATGGGGCGCGCAGCTTCTGATCGTTCACGAACCGTTATACTATAACCACTGGGACGATCATTCCGCGGAAGCGATCGAAACGGAAAAACGCAGACAGATCGAGGAAAGCGGGATCGGAATCGTTCGGTTCCACGACCATCCGCACGAAGCGAAGCCGGATTTCATCATTGAGGGACTGCTGCGCAAGATGGCGCTTTCCGGTACGGTGGAGCAGACGGAACGGCTCGGTCTTTCCCGCGTACACCTGAATGAGCCGATCACGCCGGTGGCACTTGCGAAGCGAATCGAAAAAACCACGGGACTGCGGCATGTACGCATCTGCGGTGCGCGGGACTGCCCGTGTCGGGAAATTTCCGTCACGATCGGCGCGATCGGTGAACTGGTCATGGATGAGCTGCAAAACCCGCAGCAGGAGATCGTGCTGGCAGGTGAGACACGGGAATGGGGATACTGCGAATACGCACGGGACGCCGCACAGCTCGGATACAAAAAATCGCTGCTTGTCCTCGGACATGTCGGTTCCGAACGGGACGGTATGGCATACACCGCCGAGGTCTGTCAAAAGCTGTTCCCGCAGCTTGAAACAAGATATTTTGAATGCGGTGAAGTATTCACCTATACAGATTAAGGCAGCAAAGCAAGACCCGACAGAAAGAAAAATCTTTCTGTCGGGATTTTTTAATAAGTTACAGTATAATCCACAAAGCCCGTTGCGCCTTGAAGATGTACATTGAAGGTCAGCACCTTGGCGTCCAGATGATACAGCGTCGGATGCACACGGTAGTACCATCGGCAGCCGCCCTGCACAAATTCTCCCGTTGCATTCCGTACCTTGACCTCGATCACGGGGTTCAGGTATTCCAGCTCGACCCTGCCGTTTTCAAAGTCGGCAGACACACCGGAAAGCTCATCCACGGCGGTCTGAATGCCGTCGAGTACGCTCATGGAACGACCGACCGTTCCCTCGAGCAGCTTACCGTCCGCGCCGTCCGTCTGCGGCACGACCTTGACCTTGATCGTGGTATAGGTGCCGTCGCTGACCGCTTCGGCGGACTGCCAGTCTGCGGGGCGGATGTTTTTATAGTCGCCGGGCAGAGGATCATCGGTCACGGAGTTTTTCTCGACAGCCTTTTTGGCGATCGGTTCAAAGAAAGATACTGCAGAACCGAGCATCCCTTCGCCGCCGTCGATCTCGACAAGTCCCAGCGTTTTGGTGTATTTGCACGTATCGTTTTTTGCGGCAGCGAGCTTGTAAAACTCCAGCACCTCGGCAATATCGGTGCTGTTGAGCCCCGCTTCCAAAGTGATCTCCGCCTTTTCGGTGGTTTCGGGGTCGGAACATTCCGTGGTTTCCGGCTGCTGCGTTTCCGTTTCAAATACTTCCGTCTGCGTCACCGCTTCGGTAACGGATTGCATTGTCGTTTCCGTTACTGTATCCGTTATGGCTTCCGGCTCTGCTTTGCCGCATCCGGAAACGGTAACGGTTGCCGCACAGCACAGTACACAAACGGCGGAACGGATTCCTTTCTGCTTATTCATGCTTCCGCCCTCTTACTTTCGATCAAGTCACGGATCACGGTGTACAGCGCTTTAATGAAACGTTTCATAGCGACAAAAAAGCTCTGACGGTACCGTGCGGTGGTGTCCATGTTTTCCTCGGTCATCGGGGACAATGTATTGGCTTCTTTGTCAAATACCAGATACTGCGGATATTCCGCGCTGTCGAACACGGTCAGACCGTCATTGTTGATGATCTCGTCAAACAGCCGATCCACACAGAAGGGGAATTCTTTATGTGCCATGTCCTTGATAAACCACGTACGGTCGGGCATCAGACAGGTGGAAGCGTCGATCTGCTTGTCTGGAGACAGATACGTCGGATCGGCAGTTTTGAGGTAGGATTTCTTCAGCGGTTTGGTGATCGTGGCGACGGTTGCGCCGAAAGAGGCATCCTCCACGGAGCAAAGCTGGTCGGAAAGCATGTCGCTGTTCCGTGTGACGGGGATCGTCTGACAGCCGTATTTGACGATGTTGGCGATTTCAATGCCGTTCTTTCTGTAACGGTCAAACAGCTCCGGCGTTTTGACCTGCACGTTATAGTGATAATTGTCGATGATACGGATAAAATTCTGCCATTTATCTTTGTCCGCTCCGTAGAAAACGGTTTCCTTGGCTTTTTCGTAGTCCCTGTCGCTGACCATGCTCCAGAACCCCGGGAACGTACCGAAGGTTTCGATCAGGATGGGCGGGACGATTTTAAGATAAATATCCTTATACACATTGTTGACTGCCCAGCAGGCAATATCCAGTCCGTAGGTTTTCCGCAGCACCGTCACAAAGCCCTGCAAAAGATCGTTGTAAACGGTATCGGCAAAGAGGTTCAGATCCTGTACGAACCGCTCCACACCGCCGCTTTCCAGATAGATCTCGCCGCAGAATGCTTTGCTGCACTGCGTTGCGCCGTAAAGCGCACTGCAATACTGGATATAATCCGCGACATATTCACCGTCGTATTTTTCCATGTAAGCCGCTGTGATACAGCCGCCCATGCAGCGTCCGACCAGCGCGACCTTGCTTTCGCCCGTTGCCTGCAAAACTCTTTCGATGTAGGTGTGCAGACCGTCCGCCGAGATATACGGATCCACGCGGAAATCATATTCATAGACAAACCGTTCCGTCGGATATTTCCCGTTGACACGGCTGCCGTCGATCCGGTCCCGATTGCCGTACCAACGGACATGGCTGTTATCCCGTACATTACCGTTTTCGTCGAGCTTGATTTCCTCAAACAGCGGGATCATAATGTTTTGCAGCGCCACACAGAAATCATCCCACTTCTGGGTGAAAAAGGCCTTGATAAAGATATCCTTGTTTGCCTCTACGGTGTCCGCGATAAAGTTTTCAGGCAGTGCGATGGGGTAGATGTCCCGAAAGCCGCCGCCCGGCTCGTCGATTACAAGCTCCGCACTCGAACCGAGGACATAAACGGTCGGAATATCCGTGCCTTCGGCTTCGGCAGCAAAGGCGATGCTGCTGCCCGTACAAAGCAGCACAAGACAAAGAATCAAAGAAATAAAGCGTTTCACGAATCATTGCTCCTTTCGGTTTTCCCATGCGTCCACTGCAGAAGACGGTGTGGAAACATGCGCAAAGAAAAAGTCGCGCCGTGCATCGGTATTGAGAACGGTAACGGGTTTGATCTGGTTGAGGACCACGCCTTTTCCGCGCAGAGACTCCCGGTAATCCCAATAGGTTTTCGGCTGCAAAAGCAGTACCTCGGGCACGTTCAGCATCCCCCAGCGGCGATATTTGAAATACTTTTCGTTGACACCCTTGAGCTTTTCATCGAGAATGGCACACAGTTTTTGCCGCTGTTCCTCGCTGACGGCGTTTTCCGTTTCGATCAGCATACAGTAGCGCGGCGGATTCGTGGAGTAGTCCGCGTGGAAGCTGTGTCCGACAAACGGGATCGCTGCTTCGGCGGAGGTCTCCTTTGCGGCAAAGTCGATCATCTGAGTAGTCGTTTTCTCGTTGGCAATGTTCATGCCGAGGTTGCGCCGATACAGCAGCTCGACCTGCGGTGTGTTGTTGTACATGCGTGTGACCTGCACAACGTCCTCCATGCGATAGCGGTATAATCCGGAGAAATTCGAGACCACGACCTCATATTTTTTGCCGACCTCCAGTTCGTCGATCAGCAGCGTTTTCGGGTTTTCTTCCGGTTCCTCCTCGTCTTCGTTTACGGGGATGAACTCGAAAAATATACAGTGCGGCAGCAGAACGCTGTCGTTGACATCCAGCTCCGTCGGCATGGCAAAGAAGCCCTCTGCCGCGGCATAGCCCATGTTGTGCAGCGGAATGTCGGGACCGATATAGCGGCGCAGCTTTCGGATATAGACCTTCAGATTGGATCCGACCATGCCGTATGCCCATGTCAGCTTCGGCCAGATGCGCGGCGCGATCGGATCCTCGAAACCCTTTTCAAATTCCCGCCGCAGCTCGGCGGCACGCTTTGGATCAGGCTTGAGCTTTTTTTCGTACGCTCTGCGCAGCTCCGGCGTGATGCGGATATTCGGGTTGATGATGCCCTGTTCAATATCGTCGCAGAGCATCTGCCAGTTTTCTTCGAGATATTCGAACATGGTGGTCAGCAGCGTAATGACGATGGAGCCGAGATAACTGACCTTGCGGTTTCCCAGCGCGAAGCGAAGCTGCAGGTACGCCGTGTCCAGCAGTTCCTCGTGTTCGGGGTACATCAAAGAGACCGGAGAGGTACAGAAAAACGGCAGCAGAAATTTCAGGTAATCGAGCGGCACCTGTCCTGCACCGTTGCAGCGCTTACCGTCCTCCATGCGGTGTCCGGTCAGGATCAGCACCAGCGGACCCATCTGCGACGGCATGCGGATCCCGCGGCGGCGCAGATCGTGGGCTGCCGTGGCAACAGAGCAGGAAAAGCCGATGCACTGCATTTTCCACAGATCGTTGACGCCCTTGGGCAGGATCTTCGGCTTGCCGACGCTGCCGGAGGAGGAACAGTAGCGCACGTTGCGCCCGGTATACATCAGGTTCTTTTCGCCCTGCAGCATCCGTTCGACATAGCTTTCATAGTCTGCATAGGAAGACAGCGGCACCTTGGTGCGGTAATCGTCGATGCCGTGAATGTTCCGGAAATCCAGCTTCTCGCCCAGCTCACTGTTTTGATTCCGGCGAAGGATCTTGCGCAGAACGGACTTTTGCGCTTTGAGCGGGTCTTTGGTATAATGCTCGATTTCGGCAAGCGACACATCGCCGAGCAGAATACCCAGATCGGAAAAAGGCATATAAATGCTCCTTTTTTGCAAATTCAGACATTTTATTATATCACAAGTTGCATTATCTGTCAAATTCTATGAATATGTACAAAAAAAACGGCACCCGCTTTCGGATGCCGGTAAAATTTGAAGTGCTTATGCCTGCTTGCTTTCCTCGATGAACTTTTTGATGTTGGACAGGTTGACGATCTTTTCGTTTTCGCCGTCCTGCTCAACGATCAGCGTCGGCGCCTGCTTGATGCCGTATGCCGTGGCGGCGTCGGGATTTTCGTCCGCAATGATCTTCTCGAACGGGATCCCCGCCTTGGTCAGCAGTGCATCGGCAACCTTGCAGTTCGGACAGGTACGGGTCGCAAAGAGCAGTACTCTGGACTCGGAAGCGTTCGATTGTACGGCGGGTGTGTCGCTGCAATCCGCGGCAGCCTCTGCTTTGGTGCGATTTTCGGGCAGTACCGAGCGGGAGATGTCGTAGACCTTTCTGTCCTTGAATTCCTGTGTCTTGCCCTCGTTCCAGTTCTGCACCGGACGGTAGTAACCGGTGATACGGCTGTAAACCTCGGTTGTTTCACCGCATTCGGGACAGGTATAATGCTCGCCTGCGATATAGCCGTGGTTGCGGCAGATGGAATATGTCGGGGACAGCGTATAGTACGGCAGCTTGTAGTTTTCTGCGATCTTGCGGACAAGGTTGGCAGCAGCCTTCCATGTCGGCAGCTTCTCGCCGAGGAACGCATGGAACACGGTGCCGGAGGTGTACAGCGTCTGCAGCTCGTCCTGAATATCCAGCGCACTGAATACGTCCTCGGTATAACCGACGGGCAGATGCGAGGAATTGGTATAGTAGGGCGTGCCGTTTTCGTTGGCAGTGATGATCTCGGGATAGCGCTGCTTGTCGTGCTTGGCAAGACGGTACGTCGTGGACTCGGCAGGCGTGGCTTCCAGATTGTACAGGTCGCCGTACTGTTCCTGATAGTCGGACAGACGCTCGCGCATATGGTTGAGAACATCCTTCGTGAACTGCTGCGCTTTTTCGTCGGTCATGTCAGCGCGGATCCACTTGGCGTTGAGACACGCTTCGTTCATGCCCAGAAGACCGATCGTGGAGAAGTGATTTTCAAAGGAACCGAGGTACCGCTTGGTGTAGGGGTACAGGCCCTCCTCCAGCAGCTTGGTGATGACCGTGCGCTTGACTTTGAGGGAACGTGCGGCAATGTCCATCATTCTGTCCAGACGCTTGTAAAACTCTTCTTCGTTTTCGGACAGGTAAGCAATACGGGGCATGTTGATCGTTACGACGCCGACGGAGCCGGTGCTCTCGCCGCTGCCGAAGAAGCCGCCGGATTTTTTGCGCAGCTCGCGCAGATCCAGACGCAGACGGCAGCACATGCTGCGCACGTCGGAGGGTTCCATATCGGAGTTGATATAATTGGAGAAATACGGCGTGCCGTATTTGGAAGTCATTTCAAAC
>R27__coassemble_1035_pt1 | contig 14095 bp, 13 predicted proteins | sample R27__metabat2_high_PE_029 | metagenome-assembled genome bin R27
ATTACGATGAGGAGACGGTGACGGAAATCCCCATGCGCTCCATCGCCGAGGAACGCCGCCAGAAAACCGATCAGCTTCTGTACTCTCTGCCGATCTCCACAACGCAGGTCGTACTCGGCAAGTACTTTGCCATGCTGACGGTGTTTGCCATTCCGGTCGGCATCACCTGTCTGTATCCGCTGCTGTTAAAGCTGTATGATCCGTCCGGTTATCTTTCCTTTACCGCGATTTACAGCTCTGTTTTCGCATTCCTGCTGCTGGGTGCGGCGCTGATCGCTATCGGCATGTTCATGTCCTCTCTGACGGAAAACCAGATCATTTCCGCGCTTCTGAGTTTTGCGGCGATGCTTCTGTGCTACCTGATGGGCGATCTGAAAAATTATCTGCCCACCACGTCCGGTGCAACGATGGTTGGCTTTGCGGTGCTTATCCTTGCGCTTTCTCTGATCGTATTTTTCATTACGCGCAACGGTACTGCGGCATGGATCCTGTTTATCGTTTTGGAGATTCCCGTGATCGTCATCAGCTTCGTGGATGCGACAATCCTGGAGGGTGCACTGCCGAGCGTGTTCGGAACGCTGTCCGTTTTTGAACGCTTCTACGCATTTGCCGAGGGTGTTTTTGATCTCAAAGCGATCCTGTACTTTGTGACGGTCGCAGTTCTGTTTAATTTCTTCACCGTTCAGTCTATGGAAAAAAGGAGGTGGAGCTGATGTCTAAGAAGCATGCAGACAAGGAAAAGTTCTCCTTCAAGAAAACATTCGGCACCAAAAGCTCCAAGGCGGGCGGCTACAGCCTTGCCGTTTGTGCCGTCGCAGTCATAATCGCGGTGCTGGTCAATATGATCGCAACCACGATCCCGTCCAAGTTTACGGAGCTGGACATCAGTGCGGGCGACCTGTACTCTCTGAGTGATTATTCCAAGCAGATCGCCGAAAAAATTGATACCGATGTAACGATTTATCAGCTTGCCACCAAGAGTAATAAGGATTCCACAGTTTCCACACTGCTGGATCGGTATGCCGATCTCAACAGCCACATCAAGGTGGAGCTGCGCGATCCCGAAATTTCGCAGATCGCGTCCGAGTATACCAAGGACGAGGTCAACGCCAACAGTCTGATCTTTGTCAGCGACAAGCGCAGCAAGGTCGTGGACTATGCGGACATCTATGAATACAGCGAGGATGCCCAGATGGCGGCGTATTACGGACAGTCCGTTTCGCCGGATTTATTTGACGGCGAGAGCGAGATCACCAGTGCGCTGAATTATGTCACGACCGATGTACTGCCCAAGGTCTATGCACTGACCGGTCACGGCGAATTTGAATTGCCGGCGGCTGTCACTTCCGGTGTAGCATCGGAAAATATCGAGCTGTGCGATCTGGATCTGACGCTCCAGAAGACCGTCCCGGAGGATTGCGCCTGTCTTTTGCTGATGGGTCCGAACATCGACATCACCAAGGACGAGCTGCAAACGATCCTTGCCTATATGGAAAACGGCGGCAGAATTTTCATTGCGGCGCTGACAGCGTCTGCACTTCAGAGCAAGACGCCCAATTTCAACAGTCTTCTTGCGGAATACGGCATCGAAGCCTCCGAAGGCTTTGTCATCGAGGGCGACGAGACCGGATACTATTACTATCCGAACTATATCGTGCCGACACTCGACAGCCACGAGATCACCGATCCGCTGATCGACAGCGGCTACCATGCCTTTATGCCGATGGCGCAGAGCTTTACGCTGTCCGACAGCTACCGCAGTTCTCTGCAGATCACGCCGCTGCTGTCCACATCGGACAAAGCGTTCTCCCGTACCGATATGCAGAACAGCTCTGTGGAAAAGACTGCAGGCGATACAGACGGCCCGTTCGATCTGGCATATGCCGTTTCCGAAGCCGTCGGTGACAAGGAAATGCGTGCGGTCATCTTCTCCACGCCCTATTTCCTTGACGGCGATTTTGCAAGCTACGCGGGCGATTTGAACCTGTTCCTCAATTCCCTGAAGTGGATGTGCGAGCTGGAAGAAAACATCTCCGTTGTCCAGACCAAGGCACTGTCCTCCGGTGGATCGCTTGAGGTCACGGGCGCCAGCACACTGGGATGGAGCGTATTGATCACCGTGGTTCTGCCGATCGTTGCGATCGTCGCAGGTATTGTGATCTACGTCAGGAGGAAGAAACGCTGATGGGAAAAGGCAAAAAGCTGGCGATCCTGCTCGTGATTGCCGTTCTGCTCGGCGGCGGATATTTTGCCGCGCGGCACTTCCTCTCGGATGAGACGGAAACGCCCGAAGCGGAAGAAAGTGAGTCCGTTTCCGTCGGTGCCATGACTGCCGAGGACATTACGGGCATTGAGTACTTGTACGGCAAAGAGGAGATACGCATGGTCAAAGACGGCGATCTGTGGTATCTCGAAAGTGACCGGAACTATCCGCTCGATCAGGCGTATCCCACGACCATCGCACAGGCTTCTGCGGAGCTTGCCGCAAAGCGTCTGGTCAGCGAGAGCGCGGAGGACTTTGCGGAATACGGACTTTCCGAACCGTCTACGGCATATGTATTCACGCTCAAGGACGGCAAAAAGGTCACGTATTTTATCGGCAACTACAACAACTACGGCAATTCCTATTATATGAATGTGTCGGGCACGGAAAAAATCTATCTGATCTCCGGTGAATATCTCGATAATTTCAACCGCGGCTTTGCAGCTTTGGCAGAGATCGGCGAGATCGAAACGGCTTCCACTGAGGAAGTCACCGCCATGACCATGACGCTGGCCGGCAAAACGACCAAGCTGTTCTATGCGCCGGAAGGCCTTGATACCGTGTACAGTCGGAGTTTCACGTGGTTTGCGGACAAGACCACACCCGTGGATTCCACCGCTGCGCAGGATCTGATCGGCAAGGCTGTTGCTTATTCTGCGACAGGCTGTGCTGCATACGAAGCGACTGCCGAACAGATTTCAGCGTTCGGGCTGGATAAGCCGGCGTTGACGCTCAATGTCAGCTATACCGTTTCCGAAGAAGTCGAGACCGGCGAAAAGGACGAAAACGACGCGCCGATCACCGAAACCAAGACCGAGGACAAAAAGCTGACACTCAAGGTCGGCGGACAGGCGGAGGACGGCAGCTTCTACGGACAGATCGAGGGCGAAAAAGCCGTGCGTCTGATCGACCCCGCTTATATGGAATCATTGCGCACCTTCGATTTAAATACACTGCGCAGCGCGGATGTGTGCCTTGTGCGCATGGACGACATCGAATCCATGACCGTCACGATCGGCGGCAAAAAGTCCGAGATCACGATCACGCGCTCCGATAATACTGAGGGCGACAGCATCGTATATATGCAGGACGGTACCCAGATCACCGCCGTCAATTTCAATGCGCTGTATTCCTCCATTCAGGGAATGGTGTCCGAGGGCTTTGCGGCAAAGCAGACCGACGGAAAGGCGCGGATCACCGTGACCTATAAAACATCCGTCAAGGGCTTCGAGGAAATGACGCTGCAATTCATTCCCTACGATCAGAATTTCTACGTCGTCGATCTGAACGGCAGACGCGAAGTGCTGGTCAACAAGCGCGACGTGGAAGCGGTCGAACAGGCATTTAACGATTTACAAAACGTATAAGGGCAACACCGCACAAATCGCGGCGCACGCCTTACTTGAATCTTGTTGCGTCTCCTGCACAAAAATCTCTTGCCTTGCGAAAGCCCGCCTGCGATCTTTTTGTACAACCTGACGAAAAATCTTGCTTCGCAATCCGCACACCTCGATTGTGCGGTATTGCCCAAGAAAGGAGCCTCCCATGCGTATTGCCGGAGTTGTCGCCGAGTATAATCCGTTCCACAACGGGCATCTGTTTCACCTGCAAAAGACGCGGGAAAACGGTGCCGATGCGGTTGTAGCGGTCATGAGCGGCAATTTCGTGCAGCGCGGGGAGGCTGCAATTCTGGATAAGTGGGCGCGTGCCGAGGCGGCAGCTAAAAGCGGGGTGGACCTTGTCCTCGAACTGCCCGTTTATTGGGCGACAGGCGGCGCGCAGATGTTTGCATCGGGTGCCGTGTCGGTGCTGCGTCATTTAGGCTGTGTGGATATGCTGTCCTTCGGCAGTGAATGCGGCGATATTTCGCACATTTGCCAAGCGGCGGAAGCAGTGGAAAAGCCGGAAACGGCTTTCCATATGCAGACGCTTCTGCAAACCGGGATGCCCTTTGCGGCAGCGCGTACACAGGCAATACGTACATTCTGTCCGGAGGCTGCGGAGGTTCTGCAGAACCCCAATGATACCTTAGCGGTCGAATACTGCCTTGCGGCAAAACGCTGCGGGGCGGAATTTCTTCTGTCTGCGGTAAAGCGGATCGGCGCCGCGCACGACAGCAGTGTTACAGCGGGGCAGTATGCATCGGCATCTGAAGTGCGGGAGTGTCTGGTTTGCGGTACGGATTATGCACCGTACTGCCCGCCGGAAACGGTTTGTCTATTAAAGGCGGCGTGTGCGGACGGGACGGCACCGGCAAGTCTCAAAACGCTCGAACGGATGCTGCTCGCAAAGCTGCGCACGACTTCGCCGCAGCAGATCGCCGCACTGCCCGATGTGTCCGAGGGACTGGAAAACCGTATTTCGGACGCAGCAAGGCAGGCGCATGATCTGGAATCACTCTATGCGTTCTGCAAGACCAAGCGTTATCCGCTCTCGCGTATCCGCCGCATATTGCTGTCCTTCCTGCTCGACATTCGGGCGGCGGACATTCCGGCGGACGTGCCGTATATTCGTGTGCTTGCGATCGGAGAGCGCGGTGCGGAAATTCTGCACCATGCAAAAAGAACCGCCGATCTGCCCGTATATACAAAAATGGCGGGCGTGACTGACAGCGTTTTTGAGGCGGAATGCCGTGCATCGGAAATCTACGGACTGCTGACGCCGAAAGTCGTGCCTGCAGGTGCCGAATGGACGAAACAGATTTACGTTCAAAAATAAAGCTGTGTGTTTCCTGTACGAAGCACACAGCTTTACTGTTTATAATTGTTTCCCGGCTTCTTCGAGCCACGCTTTGGCGATCAGCGCGTGTCCGGCAATGGTCGGGTGCGTGCCGTCCCAGATGAAGTATTCCCGTTTGGATTGCTTGAACATATTCTCAAAGCGCTCCCGCAGCGGTACGAATACGCAGTGATTCTTTGCGGCAAGCTCTGCGGCGGCAGTCTGTACCAGCTCCATTGCCTGCACCCGCGCGTTTACTAAATCGTCCGTATCGTTCCGGTCGGGTCGTCCGAACGGACCTTCGCAGTCGGGGTGCGGCGTGAAGCGATAGGAAAGATCGGAGCGGTCGAGCGGAAAATAGAACGGCTCGCACAGCACAATGCGCAGGTCGCCGCATACTTCGCGTGTGCGGTCGATGCCTTCCTGTACGGCGGCACGGTACTTTGCGGCGATTTCCTCTGCGGAAAGACCGCGCAGAACACCCTGCGTACAGTCGTTGGTGCCGATCAGCAGACTCAGCAGCGTGGGACGGTTCTGCAAAACGTCCGCGTCCCACTTGTTTAGCAGGTCATGCATCGTTGCGCCGGAGTAGCCCTTGTTGATGAACTTCGGCATTGCGGCGGCGTTTTCCAGTGCCAGTGCAGAAGCAACGCCCGTCTGGTAGCCGTGTCCCATGATATGGTTGCAGTCCATGCAGTGACCGCGGTTGCCGTCGGTGATGGAGTCCCCCGAAAACAGAACAATATCCTTTTCCGTGAGTTTCAGCATATTCTTTGCTCCTTTACAGTTCGATCCCGCTTTGCAGGAATGCGTCCGCGGTCACTTTGCCGCCGTTGCCGTCGGGATGTGTGCCGTATCTGCCGATATGCGTCTGCGGTGCGGGCATTGCCAGTACGGAAGAAAAGTCGAACCACGGAATGTCATATTCTGCGGCGAGTGCGGGGATCGCCGCATTGACGGCGCAGCGTTGACTTTCCAGCTCAGGTACCATGTCGAACGGCGGCACGTTGAACAGAATGACACGGATATTTTTCTTTTGCAGGGCGGTGATGATCTTGCGCAGGGAGGCGAGAACCTGTTCGGCATCGGCACCGCGCAGAATATCGTTCACACCGTAGCAGACGATCACCGTGTCGTTCTGCTTGGCTTTATATAACCAGCATCCGTCCGTTGCGGCGTCGGAGCCGCGTGCAAAGCCCAGTCCGAGATTCCAGCCGGCATATTCCGGCGCTTTGGCAAGAATAATTCTGCCTGCCCACATGGCGTAAGCGTTCAAGCCCGTCTGACAGCCCTGCGTGATCGAGTCGCCCAGAAATGCAAATTGCTTTTTGACTGCCCGTTTGCAGCCGAACAGATCGGGCATCGGACAGCCGAAAATATCCGGTCGGCGTACCTCGTCAACACTTTCGAAGCCGTCGCCGAAGTCGATATAGGTCGGTGCCTGACTGTCAGGGGTACAGGGGATACCGTCTCCCTCGATTTCCCAGTCCCAGACGAGGTATTGTCCCTTTGGTACGCAGAACGTCACTTCATCGCTCCAAAACATCTCATCCGGTGCAACGTCGCGTCCCGCTTTGCCGTCAAAAGACACAGGTACCCAGTCGAATGTATCCGGCTGTAACGTATCACTTGCGGCGATCTGTGCGTTCAGAATTTTCCAGTTTCCGCCGGAGCGGTTAACGTAGGCAACCTGTCCTGCGGCAAAGGTGCTGTTGACACTGTTCTGGAACCAGAACCGCCAGACAAATTCGCCGGGAACGGTCGGGCGGATATAGCTGCGGCAGTGCAGACGACGGCACTCGCCATATTCCAGATAGTAGTTGTGCGCTGTGCTCAGCGGCACATTGGAAACATACGTTTTAAACATAGAAATCCCTCCGAGAGGGATTATACCACGAAAAAACATATAAAAATACTTGTACAATTCGGATTTATTTGATATAATAAACAGAATACTAATCTGACGACGGAGGTGAAAACGGATGTATCGGCTGATTGCCTACTACGGCTTGCAGTCACGCCGCCATGCGCGGCACCTCGGACGCAGGCTCAAACGTGTTTTCCGCCGACCGGCGTTCGCCCTGTTTTCGTGGATCTATATCCTTTTTGCAGCGATAGACTTTTTCATTGTGCGTTCTGCGCGGAACTTCCGTCTGGAGTGGAGCTTCCTGCGCAGTGAGATGCACAGCGCTTCCGCAAATCTGCGTGCGGCGTGGAAAAAAAGTACGGCAACGTGGTTTTCCGTTCTGGCGCATTATATTGCCAAGGCGTTCCGCCGACACGGGCATTTTTTCAGAACGGCATTCAATACGGTGCTGCCGGTCCTGATGGCAGCGGTACTGATTTGGGAACTTCATACATGGTCGGGCATGACCTACGCACTGCGCGTGGATTACGGCGGGGAAACGGTCGGTTATATCTCCAACGAATCCGTTTTTTTGCAGGCGCGGAATTTAGCGTCCGAAAAGCTGTCGGTCGGCCTGTCCGAAAATGAACGTGCCGACATTCTGGAAACACCGCATTACGAGCTGTCTCTTGTGTCGGTCAATAAGCTGATCGACACCGCCATTCTCAGCGACAATCTGATCCGTGCATCCGATGCCGACATCACCAATGCCTGCGGCGTGTTTATCGACGGGGAGTTTCTATGCTCCGTCAAGAACGAAAACGATGCACGCAGTGTATTCAATACCGTGCTGGATAAGGCGAAGGGCAAGTCCGATGCTACGGCAGGCTTTGTGGAATCGGTGGATTATGTACAGGGCTTGTATCCCGATACGTCCAATACGATGTGGGATGCGGAAAAGCTCGCGCAGAAGCTCGGCGGCGTTAAAAAAGAGGCGCAGTATTATGTGGCGCAGCCCGGCGATTCATTCTCACGGATCGCTTCGATCAACGGACTTACGGTCAGCGAACTGAAAGCACTGAATCCCGAACTCGGTGACACGATCTTAGTCGGTTCCCGACTGCTGGTTGCCGAGGCGGTCAACTATGTTACGCCCAAGCTGACGGTCACGAAGGTGCTGACCGAGGAAGTGGACTATAAAACAGAAACGTCCTACAACTCCAAGCTGTTTTCCGGCGACCGCCGTATTCTGCGGCAGGGGCATAAGGGTGTCGATCAGGTCACGATCAGTGTCACAACGGTAGACGGTGTAGTCGTGGAGCAGACGGAGATCGATCGTGTAACGCTCACGGCGCCTGTCACCGAAAAGGTTGAGATCGGTACCGCGTCCGCAGGCAGTGCGGGCTATTTCGGCGGTACCTACTCCGCACGCGGCTTTATGTGGCCGTGTCCGTCGGCAAGAATGATCAGCCAGTATTTCGGTCACAACGGACACAAGGGACTGGATATCACGACCGGCGGTGCAATGGGCAGACCGATCGTTGCAGCGGCAACGGGCGTTGTGGAGATCGCCGGCTCCACCGGTAACAGCTACGGTCAGCAGGTACTCATCAACCACGGCAACGGCATCAAGACGCGCTATGCACACTGCGTGACGGGTTCCATCCGTGTGCGTGTCGGGCAGCAGGTCACGGCGGGTCAGCAGATCGCTTCGATCGGTTCCACGGGCAATTCCACAGGACCGCACCTGCACTTTGAAGTGATCGTCAACGGCAGTGTGACCAATCCATTGAATTACGTTTCGAGATAAAACGCATTGTATGCAAACGGAGGAATAGTTATGAGCAAAACCTTTGTCCCGAACGGCTACGAGGATCGCATGACGCTGTATCAGACACAGCAGGCGATCGAAGAAACACGTCACTTTTTTCAGAAGCGGCTTTCGGGTTCCTTAAATCTGATGCGTGTGTCCGCGCCGCTGTTTGTGCCGCGTGACTCCGGACTCAACGACGACCTCAACGGCGTGGAGCGCGCTGTCGGTTTCGATATCCGTGAAACGGGCGGCGAAGCGCAGGCCGTCCATTCGCTTGCCAAGTGGAAGCGTATGGCGCTGAAGAAATATGATATCCATGTCGGCAAGGGCTTGTACACCGATATGAACGCCATTCGCCGCGATGAGGATATGGATAATCTGCACTCGATCTATGTCGATCAGTGGGACTGGGAAAAGACGATCGCTCCCGGCAACCGTACAACGGAGTACCTGAAGGCTACGGTCATTTCCATTGTGAATGCGATTTGTGACACGAAGGAATACGTCAACAGCCTGTTCCCGGTGCTGCAATATACACTTTCGCGCGATGTGAGCTTTATCACAACGCAGGAGCTGGAGGATCTGTATCCCGACCTTACACCCAAGGAACGCGAGAACACCTATGTTAAGAAACATCATACGACGTTCCTCATGCAGATCGGCGGCGTGCTGCGTTCCGGACAGAAGCACGACGGACGTGCGCCGGACTATGATGACTGGGAACTGAACGGGGATATTCTGTTTTACAATCCCGTGCTGGACTGCGCATTTGAGATTTCCTCCATGGGCATCCGCGTCAATCCCGAATCGCTTGACCGTCAGCTTTCGCTTGCGGGATGCAATGACCGTCGGGAGCTGCCGTTCCACAAAGCGCTGCTTGCCGGAGAACTGCCGGATTGTATTGGCGGCGGTATCGGACAGTCGCGGCTTTGTATGCTTGTGCTCGAAAAAGCACACGTGGGCGAGGTGCAGGTTTCCGTATGGGACGACGAAACGCTGCGCATCTGCAAGGAAAGCGGAATCGAGATTTTATAAAAAGAGGGATCGCTGTGTTTACGAGAGAGGAAGCACTGGCACTTTTACGGAAATATAACAAAGAGCCGTTTCATATTCTGCATGCATTGACCGTGGAGGGAACCATGCGCTGGTTTGCCGAAACGCTGGGATACGGTGCGGATGCGGATTTCTGGGGGCTGGTCGGACTGCTGCATGATGTGGATTTTGAACTGTATCCCGAACAGCACTGCGTCAAGGCGCCCGAACTGCTTGCCGAGATCGACGCGCCGGAAGCGTTTGTCCATGCCGTGTGCAGTCACGGATACGGGCTTTGCAGCACTGTGGAGCCGGTACACGAAATGGAAAAGGTACTGTTTGCGGCAGATGAACTGACAGGGCTGATCGGTGCGGCGGTGCGTATGCGTCCGTCCGGGAGCGTGACAGATCTGGAGGTCTCCAGTCTGAAAAAGAAGTTCAAGGATAAAAAGTTCGCAGCCGGCTGCAGTCGTGATGTCATTCAGAACGGTGCCGACCGTCTGGGCTGGGAGCTTTCGGAGCTGATGGAAAAGACGATCCTTGCCATGCGTTCCTGTGAAGAACGGGTCAATGATGAGATGATGAATCTTGATTAAGAAACCGGAAATGATCCTTGCTGCGCTTGGGCTTGTCCTGTGTGCGGCATTGGTTTTGTATCAAAGCCTGTCTCTGTCCGATATTGAACTGCGTTCCGCGGCACAGACCGTCGCCGCACAGACGGCGGAAGCCTCCTCCAAAAGCCGTTATGCGGTAGACATCAACCACGCAACCAAGAAAGAGCTTATGGGCGTTCGGTATATCAGCGAAACGATTGCAGATGCCATTCTTGCTTACCGTGCGGAAAACGGCGACTTTCTGTATGAGGAGGAGCTGCTCAATGTGGACGGGATCGGCGAAGTGACGCTTTCCAGAATCGAACCGTACATAGTGCTGGGGTGAACGGATATGAACAACAAGACCTCTGCGGTCATACAAAATATCTTGTCGATGGTGATTTTCGGCACCATCGGCATTTTTGTGCGCGGAATGGATATTCCGTCCGGCGGGATCGCCTGCGTGCGCGGATTTGGCGGCGCATTGTTTTTATTGCTTGTCTGTGCCGTGCGCAGAACCCGACCTTCCGGTATCGCTATCCGAAAGAATCTGCCCGTGCTTTGCATTTCTGGCGGTCTGATCGGCGCGAACTGGGTACTGTTGTTTGAGTCGTACCGCTTTACCACGGTCGCAGTATCCACACTCTGCTACTATATGGCGCCCGTGTTCGTGATCCTGCTGTCACCACTCGTGCTGCACGAACGGCTGACGCTGCGTAAAGGAATATGCGTTTTTGTCGCGCTGTGCGGTATGGTGCTGGTTTCCGGTGTGGTACAGACGGGACTGCCGTCTGCCGGAGAGAACCGCGGTATACTGCTCGGACTCGGCGCAGCGATACTGTATGCGACGGTGGTACTGCTGAACCAGAAACTGCACGATATTTCCGCTTTCGACAAAACGATCGTTCAGCTTGCGGCGGCATCCGCAGTCATTCTGCCGTACTGTCTGCTGGATAAGACACCGTGGGTGTGGAATATGCGGACGGTGCTGCTGCTTTGCGCGGTTACGGTGCTGCATACGGGAATCGCTTATGCGTTGTACTTCGGCTCCATGCAGAATCTTCGCGCTCAGTCCGTTGCGATTTTCAGCTATATTGATCCCGTGATCGCCGTACTGCTTTCCGTATTTCTGCTGCGTGAACAGCTCGGTATGCAGCCGCTTGTCGGCGCGGTACTGATTCTCGGCGCGGCATTTTTCAGCGAATTGCCCGTGAAGAATACCGACGCTTAGAACGCAGATTGACCGCACCGATCCCGCCGAGTGCGCCGCAGAACAGGACGAGCAGCACGGCAAAGCCTAAATTGCGGCTGACCTGTCCGTAAAAGACAGCGCACAGAATGACCAGCACAAGGCAGAGCGGCAGTCCGGAAAGTGCGCCAAACAGGATCCCGTTTTTACGCAGCGGACGCACGGCGATGAATCCGCCGATCAGTGCCGGAAGCGCACAGCATAGATAGGCGAGAACGGAAAAAAACGTGCCGTGCAGGTCATTTTTCAGCGCTGCGGCAGATGCGCCGAACAGAGCGGCGAACAGCAATGCGATACCGATCCCGCTGCCGAGCAGAATGTGCAGCGCCTTTTGCAGGTTCGGGTTCTGCTCCGCGGTTCGTCTGCTTTTTTTAGAAGCCATAAAAAATCCCCCTCTAAGATGGTAATACATCTTATGAGGGGGGATTTGCTTTTATGCGAACTCAGTCGTCCTTCTTCTTGCTCTTCTTTCTGCGGGCTTCACTCTTGCTTTTGCTTTCTTCCATACGGGCGAGCTTTTCGGCCTCGGCGGCTTCCTTGGCAGCCTCACGTTCGGCTTCGAGCTTTTCGGTCGCCGTATTATTGGTGCCGACAGCCCAGCGGGCGATCTTCATCTTGGTCTTGTCTGCACCGGTTTCAATGATGAGCGTGTTGTCCTTGCCGTCGTCCTTGACGGTGACGACACGACCGACAATACCGCCGATGGTGGTGATCTCATCGCCGACCTGGATGTTGTCACGCATAGCCTGTTCTTCTTTTTGCTTTTTCTTCTGCGGACGGATCATGAGAAAATACATGATCGCAAACATTGCCACAAGCATGATGATCATGCCGAAGCTGCCGCCCTGACTGCCTGAAGCAGCAGAGCCGGATGCGGCTGTGCCGCCTGCCATGTTCATAAGGGGATAAAAAATCATAGTGTATAAACCTCCAAATCAAATTCCTATCTATTATATAGGACATGCGCAGAAAAGGCAAGAGAAAAATGAAAAAATAAAATATTTTTATTCTATCGAAAAATCCTCAGGGTTAAATTCCGGTAGCTTTGCCTTGGCACGCGGTACACGGCGCAGCGGATCATAGACAAAGCTGCGGCAGTGGGAGTCCGGCTGCATGACGCCTTTTTTGGGGCAGAGAACACAGCTTTCGTCGCAGGACAGCTTACCGTTTGCGCAGTAGGCACAGGACGGACGGATCTTCTTGTTATAAACAGACTGCTTCATTCTTTCGCCTCCACGCGAAAAGTGTATCACATTTTCCGTTTTTGCGCAAGGTCAATTTGACGAAAAACGGCAAAAAGCGGCGATCAATAGATCCACCAGAACCGTCCCCAGAGCAGGCGGCGGATCAGCAGAACGGGCGGCGTCCAGCCGAGCAGAGCGCTGAAGAAGTTGCTGATGCAGCGCAGAATCGAGCCGCCGTCGATAACGGGATATACAGGAATCTTTTCGACGGGAACATCGGGCGCGGAGATCGGGAACGCTTGCGAATAGAGAATGCCGCCGGGACCTGTCAGCGTGAAGCGGACGTAGCAGCCGAGCTTGTCGCTGTATTCGTCCAGATCAAGGGATGTGATATCCTTGCCTTCGGCGATGATCTCACCGTCGGAGTACCAGCGCACATAGTCAAATTCTTCTGCGTCAAAGGAGATGCTGTCCGCATCCTGATCGACGTTCAGCCTTGTGACCTTGGGCGGTGCACCTTCGCCGACAAAATCCTCGCCGAGATCGGCGCGTGCATACCGACCGATCGAGAAATAGGCGCCGGTTTCCAGACACGTGCGCAGTGCGGCAACGGAGTTTTCGGGCATACACATCATGGTAAAAGCACGGTCGTATTCGTCGATGTGGTGACCGTCTGTAAAGGTGATACAGGAGACGTTTCTGCCGTAAGGGATCGTGACCTTCAGTATTTCGTCCCACAGAATGTAGTCGTACCGTGTACGGTTGTTTTTACCGGAGTTGATGTCGAATGCCACACAGGACGGATGATCGAGGAAAATCTTGGCAAACTTGTTGATATAGTACGGCTGCCGCGCCATATTTGGATCATCTTCGCAGCCGACATATTCACCCGTGTGATCGAGGAAGGTGATGCCGCCGCGCTTTTCGACCTGTTCCACGACGGTTTCGTAGTCGCCGTATAAGCCCATGAGCGCCTGCCCGAAATCTGCAAAGAACGCATTGACGTGGCAGTCATTGATCGGTGTGGCGCCGTTTGCTTCCATAGCGCCGGTGACTTCCAGCATACCGCGTCCGCCGCGGTCGGTGCCGGCTTTGATCTCGGCGGCACGTTCAGCGGACAGCGGTTCCAGATTTTTCTGCATCGCGTTGCCGAACTTGAAATAACGGTAGATCGGCACAGTATCCGGATCGTCACTTGTCCATTCCTTGCCGAGTACGGCGTGGTCGGTGATGGCGAGAATGTCGTAGCCCAGACGGTAATGCTCCTCGACACTTTCTGCTACGGTCGGCACGGCATCACTGACATTGGTGTGGCTGTGCAGGGACGCCTTGTACTGATCCCTTGTTTCCCAGTCCACGGTTTTATAGGGGTTCACGATCGTGTAATCGTGTTCAGC
>R27__coassemble_1084_pt1 | contig 13500 bp, 14 predicted proteins | sample R27__metabat2_high_PE_029 | metagenome-assembled genome bin R27
TCAATATGGCGACCATCAAGCCCATCGACCGCGACATTATCATCGAAGCGGCGAAAAAGACCGGCTGTATCGTCACGGCGGAGGAACACAACATCATCGGCGGTCTCGGCGGTGCAGTCGCGGAAGTCGTCTGCGAAACCGTTCCCGTACCGGTCGTGCGTCTGGGTGTCGAGGACACCTTCGGTCGTTCCGGTCCCGCAACGGAGCTGCTGCATGTGTTCGGTCTGGATGCTGCGCATATCGTTGAAAAAGCGAAAGCGGCAGTGGCGCTCAAGAAATAATCTTTCGGTCAATATTGCTGTCCGGATTATCCCGGGCAGCATTTTGCCGATTTTATAAAGGGAAAGATCTATGGAAGAAAACAAAAACGATGTTCTGTTCGGTACGGCGGCATTCGGCGGCTTCAACCGAAAAAACGTAATGAACTACATCGACGAGCTGCAAACGAAGCTGGCAGACGCTAAGGCACAGATTCGTTCCTTGACGGCGAAACCGGAACAGCTTGCGGGTACGCAGTCGGATAAAAAGGAGATTTCCGAACCGCCTTCCGAAGAATGCAGCGAAGCCAAAGACGCATTCACGGAGGCTGCGGAACTGCTGGAGCAGATCACACAGCTCAAAGCGCAGCTTCGCGTGGAACGGGCAGAAAACGAACTGCTGAGAGCAAAAATGCAGGGACAAAATTTGGAGGAATCCGCGCCGCGAAAGGGTTCGCTGTCTTTGGATGATGTGGACACCATGGTGCAGAAAAGCATCCGTTGATTTTTTCGGGAATCGAGGATAATTCGCATGGCAGAGCATACGATTAGAGTTGAGGAACTGAAAAGCCGTGCGGACGAGCTGCATGCGGGCGACCGGGTGCTTCTGTCCGGTACGGTCTATACCGCACGGGACGCGGCGCATAAACGGCTGATCGGTCTGCTGGACGCAGGCGAGCCGCTGCCGTTTCCGCTTAAGGGTGCGTGCATTTACTACGCAGGTCCCACGCCTGCCGAACCCGGTTCCGTGATCGGAAGCTGCGGACCGACGACCTCCGGAAGGATGGATCGTTATGCGCCGCGGCTGCTGGATCTGGGACTTGCGGCATGGATCGGCTAGGGGCAGCGAAGTGCCGAGGTAGTTTCCGCGATCCGGCGCAACGGCGCGGTGTATCTGTGCGCGGTCGGCGGTGCGGGCGCTTTGGCGGCAAAGTGTATTCAAGCCTGCGAGGAGATCGCGTTTCCCGATCTCGGATGCGAGAGCATCAAGCGTATGCAGGTGCGGGATTTCCCGCTGATCGTTGCGATCGACAGTGCGGGGAATAATTTGTTCGAGAGGTAAAATATGGCATTTGCAGATTTTTTGCGGCAGGTTCTGAGTCAGCCTGCGCTTCTGGTCACGGTCGTTCTGACGCTGGGCGTGATTTTTGTCAACGGCTGGACGGATGCGCCGAACGCCATTGCCACCTGCGTGACCACGCGGTGTATGCCGGTGCGCGCGGCGGTGCTGATGGCGGCGGTGTGCAATCTGCTGGGTGTTCTGGTGATGACCTCCGTCAGCGCGGAGGTCGCGGAAACGATCTACCGTATCGCGGATTTCGGCGGAGATTCGTCGAGGGCACTTGTTGCACTGTGTGCGGCGATGACTGCGATCGTCCTGTGGGCAGTCGCGGCGTGGTATTTCGGTATTCCCACCAGCGAAAGTCATGCACTGGTCGCGGGCGTGAGCGGTGCGGCGATCGCACTCGGCGGCAGTTTCCGTGCGATCAACGGCGCGGAGTGGGCAAAGGTCATTTACGGCTTGGTGCTGTCCACCGTACTCGGCTTTGTGTCGGGTCTGGTGATTGCAAAGTTTGTTGCATTTCTGTTCCGGAATGTCCGCAGAAGCAATGCGCAGACCTTCTTCCGCGGCGCGCAGATTTTCGGCGGTGCGTCCATGGCATTCATGCACGGCGCACAGGACGGGCAGAAATTTATCGGTATTTTTCTTTTGGGGATTTCTTTGACGGGCGGCGGCAATATGGAGAACGTCTCCATACCGCTGTGGCTGATGGTGCTGTGTGCCGCAGTCATGAGTATCGGTACCTCCGTCGGGGGCTACAAAATCATTAAATCCGTCGGCATGGATATGGTAAAGCTCGAAAAGTACGAGGGCTTTTCCGCCGATCTGTCCGGCGCATTTTGTCTGCTGCTGTCCACCGTTACGGGACTTCCCGTCAGCACCACGCACACCAAGACCACGGCGGTCATGGGCGTCGGTGCAGCCAGACGGCTTCGGCGTGTCAACTGGGGCGTGGTCGGGGATATGATGCTCGCATGGGTACTCACGTTTCCGGGCTGCGGACTGGTCGGCTTTTTGGTCGCCAAGGTGTTTATGCGGGTGTTTTAAGGTGTTTGGAAAGGAAAACTGCCATGAAGACAAAAACAGATTATTTTGAATTGTTTACCCGGCAATCCGCCCATTGCGTGCAGGCGGCGGAGATCCTGAAAGCGTTTCTTTCGGATTTTGATGTGCTTCGGATGCTTGAAACGGTCGAGGAAATGCACCGGGTCGAGCACGAAGCGGATACGGTACGCAGAACATTGACCCAGGCGTTGTTCCGGGAATTTCTTCCGCCGATCGAGCGCGAGGATATTATCGCCCTTGCCAACGAGCTGGACAATGTGACCGACGCGGTCGAGGATACGCTGCGGCAGTTGTATATGTTTAATATCGACACTGTCCTGCCGGATGCGGTCGCGCTTGCGGATGTGGTGCTGGAATCGTGCCGGGCGCTGCATCGGACGACTTCGGAATTTCGGAATTTCAAGAAGCCGGAAAAGCTGCAGGAATGTTTCCGCGAGGTCAACGATCTTGAGGAAAAAGGCGACGCGCTGTATACCGAAGCGGTGCGTACTCTGTACTGCGGCACGAACGACCCGCGGCATTTACTGCGGTGGACGCAGATTTACGGAAATTTGGAAAATTGCTGTGACGCATGCGAACACGCTTCCGACGTTATGGAAACGGTGCTGTTCAAAAATGCGTAACGCATAGGAAGGAACAAACCATGGCATTACCGATCGTAGCGATCGTCGGCAGACCCAATGTCGGCAAGTCCACGCTGTTCAATAAGCTGGTGGGCAGTCGGCTGTCCATTGTGGACGATACGCCGGGTGTGACGCGTGACCGCATTTACGGAGAATGTGACTGGCTGGGACGCACGTTCCTGCTGGTCGATACAGGCGGCATCGAGCCGTATTCGGAGGACATCATCCTCTCGCAGATGCGCCGTCAGGCGGAGCTTGCCATCGACAGCGCGGATGTGATCATTTTAGTTACGGATGTGCGTTCCGGCGTTGTGGCGACCGATATGGAGGTCGCGCAGATGCTGCAAAAGAGCGGTAAGCCGATCGTGCTTTGCGTCAACAAGTGCGACGGCATCGGCGAAACGCCTGCGGAGTTTTACGAGTTTTACAATCTCGGTCTGGGGGATCCGATCGAGGTTTCCTCCGTACACGGACACGGTACGGGCGATCTGCTGGACGAGGTGCTTCGCTATCTTCCCGAAGGCGAGGAGGAGATCGACGAGGATGACCGTATCCGTGTGGCTGTCGTCGGCAAGCCCAATGTGGGCAAATCCTCACTGGTCAATGCCATCTGCGGCGAAAACCGGATGATCGTGTCCAATATCGCCGGCACCACACGGGATGCGACGGATACCGCCGTCGAAAACAAATACGGCAAATATATTTTTATTGATACGGCAGGTCTGCGCCGCAAGAGCCGCGTGGAGGATGCCATCGAAAAGTATTCCGTCATCCGTGCGCGTATGGCGGTGGAGCGTGCGCAGGTGTGCGTCATCATGATCGACGCGACCGAGGGCTTCACCGAGCAGGACTCCAAGGTTGCCGGAATCGCGCACGATCAGGGTAAGGCGTGTATCATTGCGGTCAACAAATGGGACGCAGTCGAAAAGGACGGCAAGACCATGGACGAGACACGCAAAAAGCTGATGAACGACTTTTCGTTCATGTCCTATGCGCCGATCATCTTTATTTCCGCCAAGACCGGGCAGCGCATCGACCGTCTGTTTGAGCTGATCAATTATGTCAACGACCAGAACGCCATGCGCATCAAGACCGGCAGACTCAACGAGATTTTAGCGGATGCCACGGCGCGTGTGCAGCCGCCCACGGATAAGGGCAGGCGGCTGAAGATTTACTATATGACGCAGGCGTCTACCCGACCGCCGACATTTGTCTGCTTTGTCAACCGCAAGGATCTGTTCCATTACAGCTACCAGCGGTACCTCGACAACCAGATCCGTGAGGTGTTCGGTCTGGAGGGTACGCCGACGCGGTGGATCATCCGGGAAAGAGAACAGAAATAATGCGGATCATCGGAATAGACCCCGGCTATGCGATCGTGGGCTACGGGGTAGTGGACTATCAGAATACACGGTTTTCCGTCGTGGACTACGGCGCGATCCTGACCGAAGCGGGCGTGCCGTTCAACGAGCGGATCGAGCAGATCTACGACGAAGCGTATGCGATCATGCAGCGGTACCGTCCGGACGCTATGGCGATCGAAAAGCTGTTCTACAACACCAATGCCAAAACGGTGATTGATGTCGGACAGGCAAGGGGTGCGCTGATCTTGGCGGCGCAGAAAAACCGTCTGACGATCGCCGAGTATACGCCCTTGCAGGTCAAGCAGAGTGTGGTCGGTTACGGCAGGGCGGAAAAAAAGCAGGTGCAGGAAATGACCCGGCTGATCCTGAATCTGGAAAAGGTACCGAAGCCGGACGACACCGCCGATGCACTGGCAATGGCGATCTGCCACGCACACGCAAGCGGTTCACTGTTCAGCGGCGGCAAAATTGATCTCAGCCGTGTGCGAAACGGCATTTGAAAGAGGAAAGCGTATGATTTACAGTTTGTCCGGAAAGGTCGTCCACGCGGACGCAAACGGCGTCGCGGTACAGTGCGGCGGCGTGGCGTTTTACTGCGCGGCTTCCTTCAACACCTTGCGCAAAGTCGGCGGCGTCGGCAGCGAGGTCACGCTCTATACATATCTCAGTGTCCGCGAGGATGCGATGGATCTGTTCGGGTTCTGCGACCCGCAGGAGCTGCAGTGCTTCAAGCTGCTGATCGGTGTTACGGGCGTCGGTCCCAAGGCGGCGCTGGCGATCCTGTCCCAGCTTACGCCCGAACGGCTCGCGCTTTGCGTGGCATCGGGTGACGCGAAAAGCATCACCAAGGCACAGGGCGTCGGCAACAAGTTGGCGCAGCGTGTGGTGCTGGAGCTGAAAGATAAATTCAAGGCGGAGGTGCCGTCCGTGTTCGGCGCGGATGCCGAAGCGGCAGGCGTCGCGTCCGCGTCCGCAAACTGCGAGGAAGCCGTCAGCGCACTCGAAATGCTCGGCTACGGCAGGAGCGAAGCCTCTGCGGCAGTCGGCAAACTGGACAGCGCCCTGCCGACCGAAGAACTGATCCGACTGGCACTGCGTGCCTTATCCAAATTGTCTTAAAAGAAGGGAAAAAGAACATGAAAAACTTCAAGCGCGTAATATCCGTTTTTCTGTGCCTTGCCATGCTGCTCGGCACGACCGCATTTGCGGTGGACAAGGACTTTACAAAGTCCGTCAAGAACGAGATCTACACCGTCAGCAGGGCGAAGAAGATTGCGCTCGACGCATTGGATTCCGTGATCGACGTACTGGTCAGCGGCATCAATCTGTTCGTCCATACGCCGAAGAGCTGGGAGAATATCAAGGAGTATTCCAACGAGGGCTTTTCCGCCGGACAGGAGACCTTCCTCGACAAGCCTGCGGAAAATGCCGTCTGGTCGATGGGCTACGCGAATGCTTCCATTATGGATGGGCAGAATATCGAGGACGGCAAGCACTATGTCGCCGGTTCTCTTGCCGTCAAGGATAAGGTCGTTTCCAAGGTTTATGACGATCTTCTGGTGCGTACCGTTGCGATGAACGACGGCTCCGGCAGGGGCACGGTCGTGTTCTGCGTGATCGACGGCTACGGCATGTCCTCCACAGACGTGCGTGCCATCCGTAAGGAACTCAAGGAGTACTGCGCCGCGAACGACATCGCTGCGGTCAACATTACGGTGCTGCACCAGCATTCCGCGGTGGACTGCTTCGGCATGAACGGCCCGCTGTTCTCCGAGCTGCTCAACCCGTTCCGTGACATTTTCGGGCAGGAGATGGTCAACGGACAGAACAAGGAATACATGCGCAATCTCTACAACAAGACCGAGCAGACCGTCAAGGCGGCTGTGGCTTCCATGAAGCAGGGCAAGCTGTACTATTCCACGGTCGATGCTTCTCCTTATGTCCGTGACAAGCGCCCGGCATACATTCTCGACACCGACATGAACCTGTTCCGCTTTGTACCGGAGGACGGTTCCCGTCAGACATGGTTCACCACCTATTCCGCACACTGTGTCGGCAACGGCGCGGGCGGTACCGAGGTCACGGGCGACTATCCGTATTATATGGAAAAGGTCATCAACGAAAAGGCAGACGCAAACTTCATGCTGTTCCTCGGTGCGGAACAGGGTACCTCGCAGGTCAAGGACACCATCCCCGGCATCGAGCAGGCGGAGCAGGAACCGCTCGGCGGCGTCAGGCTGTACGGCAAAACGCTGGCGGAGCTGCTGATTGCAAAGGCAGAGGAAAATGCCGTCGAGGTCGCACCGCTGCTGAACATTGCGTATAAGGAAGTACTGTTCTCCATCAGCAATCCCATTCTGACCTTTGCAGGCAAGATGGGACTTGTGACCAACAAGGTCGTGCGTGACGGATTGTTTAAGTTCAAGGTCGTGTCCGAGGTCGGGTATATGGAAATGGGCAATGATCTTGCATTCGCGCTGCTGCCGGGCGAAATGGCGGCGGAGCTGGTCTACGGCGGTACACTGACCGCGGAGACCTCGTGGAAAAATGAGGACTGGACGTATCCGACCATGCAGGAGCAGGTTGGTGACCGTCAGCTTTTAGTGATGGGCATCATGAACGATCAGGTCGGTTACATCATTCCCGGCAACGACTATATGTCCATTCTTTATTCCGAAAACAAATCTCTGGAGCTGGTGGCTCTCGGCGACAAGACTGCCGCGGAGCTGTCCGTTGCGTTCGGCGCACTGGTCGCGGAATGTGCATCCAAATAAAGGAACGAACAAGCCATGGATACTGATTACGAAAACCGGATCGTCGCGCCCGAGTATGCGCCGGAGGACGTGGATGTGGAGCTGTCTCTGCGTCCGCGCCGGCTGTCGGAATATATCGGGCAGGAGAAGGTCAAGGAAAATCTGAAAATCTATATCGAAGCCGCCAAAAAGCGCGGAGAAAGTCTCGATCACGTACTGCTGTACGGCCCGCCCGGACTCGGCAAAACAACGCTTGCAGGCATCGTTGCCAATGAAATGGGCGTGAATCTGCGCGTAACGTCCGGACCCGCCATCGAAAAGAAGGGCGATCTTGCGGCACTGCTGACGAACCTGATCGAAGGGGACATCCTATTCATCGACGAGATCCACCGCCTCAACCGCACAGTCGAGGAGGTGCTGTATCCGGCAATGGAGGATAACGCGCTCGACATCATCATCGGCAAGGGACCGTCCGCACGGTCCATCCGTCTGGATCTGCCGCGCTTCACGCTTGTGGGCGCGACGACCCGTGCCGGTCAGCTTTCGGCACCGCTGCGCGATCGGTTCGGTGTGATCCTGCGTCTGGAGATGTATACGCCGGAGGAGCTTTCCATGATCGTGCGCCGCAGTGCGGACATTCTGGGTATCGGCATCGACGAGGACGGTGCACTGGAAATCGCGTCCCGTTCCCGCGGCACACCGCGTATTGCCAACCGTCTTTTGAAGCGGGCGCGGGATTTTGCGCAGGTCATCGGCGACGGCAGCATCGACAGCGACAACGCCTGTATCGCGCTTGACCGTATGGAGATCGACCGTCTGGGACTGGACGCCATCGACCGTCTTTTGCTGACCTCCATGATCCGCAACTACAACGGCGGTCCTGTCGGGCTGGAAACGATTGCCGCGGCGATCGGTGAGGAAGCGGTCACGATCGAGGATGTATATGAGCCGTATCTGATGCAGATCGGCTTTTTGTCCCGCACACCGCGCGGCAGAGTGGTCACACCTGCGGGGTATGCGCATGTCGGCATTCCCATGCCGGGACAGCAGCAGCTATTTTAAGAAAGGTTGATGTTATGGGCAGATTGTTCGGAACGGACGGCGCAAGGGGCGTTGCCAACAGTGAACTGACGTGCGAGCTTGCCATGCAGATCGGCAGAGCCGCCGCCATGGTGCTGACCGATGAAAATATACAGCGTCCGCGTGTCATGATCGGCAAGGACACCCGTATGTCCTCCGACATGCTCGAATCCGCGATCGCGGCGGGGCTTTGCTCGGTGGGGGCAGACGTCCTGCTTCTGGGCGTGGTACCGACGCCGGCAGTGGCGTATCTGGTGCGCGAAAAAGGGTATGACGCGGGCATCATGATCTCCGCGTCGCACAACCCCTGTGAATACAACGGCATCAAGATTTTTAAGTCCGACGGCTATAAGCTGCCGGATGCACTGGAAGAAAAGATCGAGCAGATCATCCTCGACGAAACCGCCGTACCGCCCGTGCGGATCGGCGGCGAGGTCGGCAGAGTCACGGTGGATGACTCCATGCGCGAGGATTATATTTATCATATTTACCGTACGTCGGACTATATTTTTGCCGACAAGCGGATCGCACTTGACTGTGCCAACGGTTCCGCATCCTATACGGCGCCGGAGCTGTTCCGCCGGCTCGGTGCGCAGTGTGCGTTTATTGCCGATCAGCCGGACGGCGTGAATATCAACGCGGACTGCGGCTCCACACACTTGGAGAATCTGCAAAAGTATGTGGTCGAGCATCATATGGACGCGGGCTTTGCCTTTGACGGAGACGCGGACAGACTGCTTTGCGTGGATAACGAGGGCAACGTGGTGGACGGCGATAAGATCATCGCCATCTGTGCCGCCGATCTCAAGCGGCAGGGCAAGCTGAAAAACAATACGGCTGTCATTACCGTGATGAGCAATATGGGACTGCGCCGTTTCTGCGAGGATCGGGACATCCGGTACGAGACGACAAAGGTCGGCGACCGGTATGTGCTGGAGAACATGCTGCAAAACGGCTATGTGATCGGCGGCGAGCAGTCGGGACATGTGATCTTCCTCGACTTTGCCAACACCGGTGACGGACAGCTTACAGCTGTGCAGGTGCTGGGCGTGATGAAGCGCACCGGCAAAACGCTGAAGGAACTGGCAGACGAAATGACCGTATATCCGCAGGTCATGCGCAATGTGCGTGTGTCCAATATGGGCAAAATTCGCTGCGCGACCGACCCCGAAATTCAGGCGGCTGTCCGCGAAGCGGAAAAAGAACTGGGCGAAAAGGGCAGAGTACTGGTGCGTGTTTCCGGCACCGAGCCGTTGGTGCGCGTCATGCTTGAGGGCGAGGACGAAGCGCTGATCGACAAGCTCTGCGGCGAGATCGCGGAGGTCGTCCGCGAAAGATTGATTTAAGGGTTTTATTATTATGAGAATAGCAGACAACTGGCAGGACTACGAACTGATCGACTGTTCCGACGGGGAACGGCTGGAACGGTGGGGCGAGACCATTCTGATCCGTCCCGACCCGCAGGTCATCTGGAAAACGGAACGGGAAAATGAATACTGGTACAAAGCGAACGGACGGTATCTGCGCTCGAATACGGGCGGCGGACGCTGGACGATGTACAGGGATGTGCCGGGTCACTGGTCGATCGGCTACAAGGAGCTGCGTTTCAATATCAAGACCATGGGCTTTAAGCACACGGGACTGTTTCCCGAACAGGCGGTCAACTGGGATCGCACGATGGACATGATCCGAAATGCCGATCGTCCCGTTCGGGTACTGAATCTGTTTGCCTATACGGGCGGCGCTACGGTCGCGGCGCTCAAGGCGGGCGCGTCGGTCGTGCATGTGGACGCCTCCAAGGGCATGGTCACATGGGCGAAGGAAAACGCCGTGCAGAGCGGCGTAGCGGATAAACCCGTCCGCTGGATCGTGGACGACTGTATCAAATTTGTACAGCGCGAAATTCGCCGCGGCAGCCGATACGACATCATCATCATGGACCCGCCCTCTTACGGCAGAGGTCCCGGCGGTGAGGTGTGGAAGCTGGAGGACGAGGTCTACGATTTCGTCACGCTCTGTATGCGGCTTCTCAGCGACGATCCGCTGATGCTGCTTATCAATTCCTACACCACGGGACTGGCTCCCTCGGTCATGGAATACATACTCGGCACCTCCGTAAAGCCGCAGTACGGCGGCAGAGTCGAGAGTGACGAGATCGGTCTGCCCGTGACCGAAACGGGCATGGTGCTGCCGTGCGGCGCATCGGCATTCTGGATGAAATGAAGGCAACACTATATACATGGATACGATTATACAGCTTCGTCATGTAAGTTATACATACGAAACGGAAGAAAAAAGCAAGCCTGCCGTGCGGGACGTGACATTGGACGTGCAGCGCGGGGAGTTTCTGGCGGTGCTGGGGCATAACGGCTCCGGCAAGTCCACGCTTGCCAAACTCTGCAACGGTATCCTTACGCCGACCGCAGGGCAGGTGCTCGTGGACGGGATGGACACGGCGGACGAGGAAAAAATTTATGAAATTCGCCGCCGCGTGGGTATGGTGTTCCAGAATCCCGACAACCAGATCGTTGCCACGATCGTTGAAGACGATGTGGCGTTCGGCCCCGAAAATTTAGGCGTGCCGCCCAAGGAGATCCGCACCCGTGTGGACGAAGCACTCAAGGCGGTCGGCATGTACGATTTTCGCCATTTTGAGCCGTTCAAGCTCTCCGGCGGACAAAAGCAGCGTGTTGCCGTTGCGGGCATCATCGCCATGCGCACGGACTGCATCCTGTTTGACGAATCCACCGCCATGATCGACCCCAAGGGACGGCGTGAGGTCATGGAAACGATCCGTCATCTCAATCGGGATCTCGGCATCACGGTGGTGCTGATCACGCATTTTATGGAAGAAGCGGTCGAAGCGGATCGCGTCGTCGTTATGGACGGCGGGAAAATCGCGGCGGTCGGCAAGCCCGCGGAGGTTTTTGCAAAAGAGGATTTGCTGCACCGGACGGGACTGGAGCTCCCGCCTGCGGCAAAGCTCGCCGCCATGCTGCGGCAGAGCGGTGTGGCACTTCCCGACAGTATTCTTACGCCCGAAGCATGTGCGGATGCGCTGTTTGCGGCGGCGAAGAAAGCGGGGGTGGTCTGATGGCAGTACTGGAGGTGCGGAACCTGACGCACCGTTACAGCGAAAAGACCATGCTGGAGGTCGCGGCGGTGCAGGACGTCAACCTGCGCGTGGAGCAGGGCGAGCTGCTGGGGATCATCGGACATACCGGTTCCGGCAAATCGACGCTCATTCAGCATTTCAACGGACTGTTAAAACCGTCGTCCGGCGATGTTCTGCTCGACGGCGAGAGTATATATAAAGACAAGCAGACGCTTCGTGCGGCAAAGTTCCACGTGGGGCTGTGTTTTCAATATCCAGAGTATCAGCTTTTCGAGGAAACGGTGCAAAAGGACATCGCGTTCGGCCCCGGCAATATGAAGCTGCCGCCGGAGGAGATCGAGCGGCGCGTGCTGCGCGCGGCACAGTTTGTGGGACTGTCCGCGGAGCTGCTGCAAAAGTCTCCGTTTGACCTGTCGGGCGGTGAAAAACGCCGTGCGGCGATCGCGGGTGTTATGGCGATGGAGCCGGAGATCCTCGTGCTGGACGAACCGACGGCGGGACTGGACCCCAAGGGACGCGAAACGATCCTGTCTTTGATCTGCGACTACCGCAGGCAGACGGGCAGCACGGTGATCCTGGTGTCGCACAATATGGATGACGTGGCGAAGTACGCCACGAAGGCGCTGGTCATGAACCGCGGCAAAAACGCGATGTGCGGCACGGTGGAGGAAGTGTTTTCGCAGGGCGAAACGCTGCTTTCCATGGGGCTGGATGTACCGGCGGTCACGAAAATTTTCCTTGCGTTAAAAGAAAAAGGCGTGCCGGTGCGCACGGATATTTATACCAACGAACAGGGCAAAGCGGAAATGCTGCGTCTGCTCCGAAAGGAGGGACGCGCATGATCCGGGACATCACCATCGGACAGTATCTGCCGGGCAATTCCGTGCTGCACAAAATGGACGCCCGCATCAAGATCGTACTGACGCTTGTATTTCTGATCGTTATTTTCCTGTGCAAAAACTTCTGGTCTCTGGGACTGATGGTGGCATCGGCACTGCTGTTTACGCTTCTGTCGCGTGTGCCGCTGCGCATGATCCTCAAAAGTCTCAAGCCCCTAGCGCTGATCCTGCTGTTCACGGCGGTGCTGAATCTGTTCTATACCAAGCAGGGGAACGTACTCTGGTCGTGGAAGATTTTTACGATCACCGACAAGGGCATTTATACCGCGATTTTCATGGCGGTGCGTATTCTGAGTCTGGTGGCGGTCAGTGCGCTGCTGACCTATACGACAACGCCGACCACACTGACGGACGGCATCGAGCGGCTGTTGTCCCCGCTGAAGGTGTTCAAAATTCAGGTGCATTCGCTCGCCATGATGATGACGCTTGCGCTGCGGTTTATTCCGACGCTGGTGGAGGAGATCGACCGCATCATGAGCGCGCAGAAGGCAAGAGGCGCCGATCTGGAATCGGGCGGCTTTATCCAAAGGGCAAAGGCGCTGCTGCCGATCCTCATTCCGCTGTTCGTTTCGGCGTTCCGGCGGGCGTATGATCTGGCGTTTGCCATGGAGTGCCGCTGTTACCGCGGCGGTGAGGGACGTACACGCATGAAGCAGATGAAGATCCGCGCACGGGATATAATTGCCTGCTTTGTCTTTGCGGTACTGCTGGCGGGCGTTGTCCTGCTGAATATGTTCTTTCCGGCTTTGATATAAGGGGTGTGGAATTTGCGGAATTTGCTCATCACCATGCGCTACGACGGCACGCGCTACCACGGCTGGCAGGTGCAGGAAAATGCGGTCACGGTACAGCAGACGTTGCAGGATGCACTGGAAAAGCTGTTCGGGGAACGGCTGCCGGTGACGGGCTGTTCGCGCACGGATGCCGGTGTGCATGCGCAGATGTACTGCTGCAATTTCCGTACCGATTCCGCGATTTCCTGTGAAAAGCTTCCCTATGCGCTGAATGCGCATCTGCCCGACGATATCGGCGTGTATGCCTGTCGGGAGGTGCCGGAGGATTTTCATGCAAGATATGCCTGCATCGGGAAACGATATGTATATAAAATCCACAACAGTCCGTTCCGGGATCCGTTCCGCATGGGCTATGCGTATACCTACCGTCCGCAGTTGGACGCGGCACTGCTGCACATGCAGGCGGAGGACTTCCTCGGTACCCACGATTTTGCTTCGTTTGCGGCGGCAGGCGGCAGTGTCGAGGATACGGTGCGTCCGGTGCTGG